>Ga0315533_1002361_pt1 | contig 13247 bp, 14 predicted proteins | sample SalMarSW160130MG_FD_203081 | JGI IMG/M metagenome (GOLD analysis project Ga0315533, IMG submission 203081) | Salt marsh sediment microbial communities from the Plum Island Ecosystem LTER, Massachusetts, United States - Salt Marsh Sediment SW1601-30 ...
CGCCCTCTACACAGCCCGCCACAACCTTAGGACCCTGGTCCTGGAGGGAAGGAAGACCGGCGGCAGGGCGCTCGAAGCCCACCGGGTAGACAACTACCCCGGGTTCCCAGACGGCGTCAGCGGCCATGACCTCATGGAGAAGATGATCCAGCAGGCCCTGAGGTTCGGGGCCGAGATCAGGAACGAGACGGTGGTGGGCCTCAGCGATTTCGGGGGTCAAAAGATGGTCAACACGAGGATGGGCTTCTACCAGGCGAAGTCTGTGGTCGTCGCCACGGGGGTAAGCAGGAAGAGCCTGAGCGTCCCCGGTGAGAACGAGTTCAAGGGCCGCGGCGTCAGCTACTGCGGCGTCTGCGGCGGCCCCTTCTTCAGGGATAAGACGGTCGCCATCGTCGGAAGTGGCCACGAGGCTGTCCACGACATAGAGGTGCTCTCCGAGACCGCCGCCAAGGTCTACGCCATCCCCGGCGGGAAGGGGTACAGCGAGGACTTCCCTGAGCTCACCCGCATAAGAGAGAACCCAAAGGTCGAGTTCAAAACAGGAGCAGACGTCAAGGAGATCGGCGGCTCAGACTTCGTCGAGTACGTGACGCTGGATGGCGCGGTCCAGGAGCGGCTGAGCCTGGACGGCGTGTTCATAATACTAGAGCACGTCCCCACCGCCGGGATCCTCAGAGAGGCAGGGATCAGCACCGACGACGGCGGCTGCGTCATCGTGGACGGCGACGTGGAGACCAACATCGAGGGCGTGTTCGCGGCTGGAGACTGTACATGCGAGGGGATGCAGATAGTCACGGCGGCCGGTATGGGCGCCAAGGCGGCGCTCTCTGCCATGAAACACGTGAAATCCCTGAGGTAGGGAAATGGTGAACGTAGGGGCCTTCTGTTCGCCTACGGCGTCAGTGGACGACGAGATCAATCTCGTGGGTTGCCCTTCTAGTAGAAGCACCTGATCCAACTCACAGAGGCTATTCAGTAGATACATTTTTTCGTGCAAAGACGCATTCCGACTAGACAGAAGATGGGCGACCGAATCAAGGACATCCACGCCAGGGAGATACTGGATAGCCGGGGCAATCCCACCATCGAGGTCGAGGTCACCACCGAGGAGGGCTACCTCGGCAGGGCGGCGGTGCCCAGCGGCGCCTCTACGGGCATCTACGAGGCCGTCGAGCTCAGGGACGGTGGCACACGTTTTCACGGGAGAGGCGTCACCAAAGCCGTCGCGGCCGTCGAAGGAGAGATAGCGGGCAGGCTGATCGGGTTCCCGGTGACGGAGCAGAAGAGGATCGACGAAGAGATGATCCGGCTGGACGGCACCGAGAACAAGAGCAGGCTCGGAGGAAATGCCGTCCTCGGCGTCTCGTTGGCGTGCGCCAAGGCCGCGGCGGCGTCCATGGGGCTGAAGCTATACGAGTACATAGACACGGAAGCCACCCTGCTCCCAGTGCCTTTCTTCAACGTGATCAACGGCGGCAAGCACGCGGGTAACCAGCTCGACTTCCAAGAGTTCATGGTAGCCCCTACAGGAGCCAAGAGCTTCAGGGAGGCCCTCATGATGGGCTCCGAGATATACCAGGCCCTCAAGTCACGTCTCCTCAAGGGCTACGGGAAGAACGCGATTAACGTGGGTGACGAGGGCGGGTTCAGCCCACCCATGGAGAGCCCCGAGGAGGCGCTGGACGCCGTCACGGCAGCCACGGAGGAGATGGGGTACGGCGGCGTCACCAAGCTGGCGATGGACGTGGCAGCAAGCAGCTTCTACAAGGACGGAGGGTACAGCTTCATGGGGAAGACCCGGTCTAGGGGCGAACTCATCGACATCTACAAAGAACTGGTCTCCAAGTACCCGATATCCAGCATCGAGGACCCCCTCGAGGAGGAGGACTACGAGGGCTTCGCCGAGATGACCCGGGCGCTGCCCATCCAGATCGTGGGGGACGACCTCTTCGTCACCAACGTGAAACGGCTCAGGAAGGGCATAGAGATGGGGGCCTGCAACAGCCTCCTCTGGAAGGTAAACCAGATCGGGAGCCTCACCGAGGCCAGGGAAGCGGCAACCCTAGCGATGGACAGCGGCTACACCGTGATGGCGAGCCACCGCAGCGGCGAGACCGAGGACCCCTTCGTCGCCGACCTCAGCGTCGGGATAGGTTGCGGCCAGATAAAAACTGGTGCCCCTGCGAGGGGCGAACGGACAGCCAAGTACAACCAGCTTCTCCGCATCGAGGAGTGGCTGGGCGAGAAGGCCCGGTACCCCACCGGCCTCTTCTCCTAACCCTTTTTCATTATACCTAACCCAGCCCACTGATATACTCATATTTTGATATGGATTTCAAAGATGTACACGGTCACCCTTGAGCAGCTGGCGTACCACAACCTTGAGAGGCACAGCCTCATCGACAGAGCTCCAGCGATGGATACAATAAGAGTCGTCGAGGACATCTGCGGCCTCAACGCTCAGAGCGCCCTCAATTATAACCTGTGCCTATGGGCTAGGGTAGAAGGACTGGACAGAAAACTCGTCAGGGATGCGTTACGGGAAAAGACCCTGCTCAGGTCATGGTTCATGAGGAACACAGTTCACATCATGACGACGAGACAGGCCTTCGTCGCCTGCCCCGCGCTGCGGGAAAACCTCGTGCAGGAGTGGAACAGGTGGACGGTTAAGACGGGCTCCAAGGAGCGCCCAGACTCGTGGATAGTCCACTACGACGAGGTGCTCGCCGCGCTGGAGGAAGGCCCTCTATCTAGGAGCGAGCTTCTAGAGAGATACAGCCCCGTGAGCGACCATCCAAGGCGGATACTGAACAGGACGGTGAGGGAGATGAGCCTGAAGGGCCTCGTATGCAACGCTGAGCCTAGGGGACCGTGGTACCATGACACGGAGCATACCTACGCGGACGTGAAGCGATGGGTGCCAGGCATGAAAGAGACCGAAGAATCCCGGGCCCAGGAAACACTGATGAAAGCCTATCTGAGAGCGTATGGTCCGGCAACGGTACAGGACTACGCCTACTGGACTGGAACGAAGGTCTCCGCCGCGAGAGAAGTATTGAGAAGAATAGATTCTGAGCTAGTGGCGGTGGAGGCCTCCGGACAGAAGGGGAAGCTGTACGTTCCAGGGGACACTCTTCAAGAATTGGATCGCGTGGAAGTGGTTCCGTTAGCCCGGCTGCTCCCCAAGTTCGACGCCCTCATCATGGGGCAGCGGGACAAGATAAGGTTCATGGACGAGGCCGCGAGGAAACGTGTCTTCCTGCCGGCTGCCGAGGTGTCGGCGACGGTGCTCGTCGACGGCAGAGTGGAGGGAGTCTGGGTGATGAAGAAAGAAGGAGACGCGTGGAGCCTCAGCGTTGAGTTATTCAGAGAGCTAGACGAGGAGCACATGGACCTGCTTTGCAGTGAGATCCAGAGAATGAAAGGGTTCACCGGCTTCGAGATAAGTGAGGAGGTCTCTGTAGTCTAGGCTAGTTGCTACTTGAGCAGTTAGGTTTAAAATGCCCTCAAACGATACCTGTTTTGGTTTACGTGAGCGACATAGAGCGGTTCCACGACCTCATGTTCGAGGTGAGCAACGAGGACAGGGTCAGCATCCTCAGGGAGCTGAGGAAGGAGCGCTCCACGTACAGCGACCTGTCACGGAAGCTGGACATAACAACCCAGGAGGTGAGCCGCCACCTCTCGAGGCTCACCGAGAACGGCCTTACGACCAGGAGGACTGACGGCCTCCTTGAGCTCACCTCCTACGGGGAGCTTGTGCTCAGGCAGCTCAACGCCGTGGAGTTCACGTCGAAGCATCGCGAATACTTCGTGAGCCACGTGTTGAATGACCTGCCGGATAAGTTCGTGTCCAGGATGGGGGAGCTCAGGGAATGCACGCTCAACCTGGACGTCATGGTGTCCATACACAGGGTCCAGAAGATACTGCAGGACGCCGAGGACTACGTGTGGAACCTCAACCTCCCATACATCGCGAGCGCCTTCCCCTACATAAAGAACATCTTCGAGAGGGGAGTTGAGGGCCGGTTCCTCCACGGCAAAGAACTCCAGCTCCCAGACGAGATGAGAGGCGAGAGAGAGCGTGTATTCAGCGACGACCAGGTCAGGAGCCTCAAGGCCACAGGGCTCTACAAGGAACGGCTAGTCGAGGCCGGGCTCATCATCTACATGTCTGAGAAGGAGGTCGCCCTCCTCTGCTTCCCCGAAGCCGATGGCAGGTTTGACTATATGGGCTTCACAACAACCGACCCCGACGCTTTAGAGTGGTGCAGAGACGTATTCCTCCCTTACTGGGAGCATGGGGCAGAAATCAAGTAATCTCCACTACTCGTGGTGAACGAAAGGAGTTCTTATCTCTAGGAGTTCCCCCTTTCAAAGTATGAGCCTCAACTCTCAGGTGGCCTCCATACTCTACGAGATCAGCGAGATTCTCAATATCAAGGGGGACAGGTTCAGGAGCCGCGCCTACAGCATGGCGTCCCAACGGGTCACGGCTCTCACCGAGGACATCAGGGACATAGCTGAGCGAGGAGAGCTTGAGCAGATCCCGGGCGTCGGCAAGAGCATCGCCATGACCATCGAGGAGTTCCTGGACACGGGCGAGTCCACGGTGCTTCAGGAGCTCCGGGAGAGCCTCCCCCAGGGCGTCCCGGAGATGATCACGCTGGAGGGTATAGGCCCCAAGATAGCCATGAGGCTGCACCAGGAGCTGGGAGTCGTAGGCATCAAGACCCTCGAGGAGGCGGCGAGGCAGCACAGGATCAGGGAGCTCAAGGGCTTCGGGCCAAAGAAGGAGGAGAACATTCTCAAGGCGATAGAGGAGCACCGGAGCCGCAGCACCCGTTTCCTCCTCGGGGAGGTGCTCCCGGTGATACAGGGGATGCTCTCTTACATGAGCGACTGCGAGGCCGTGAGACGCGTCGAGATGGCCGGCTCGGCACGCAGACGCAAGGAGACCGTCGGCGACCTGGACGTGCTGGTCTCGTCCACGGACCCTGAGACGGTCACAGCCCACTTCGTTTCTATACCCCCCATCGAGAGGGTGCTGGCGCAGGGCCCCACGAAGAGCACCGTGGTGCTGAAGAACATGCTCCAGGTGGACCTCAGGGTAATCCCGCCTGAGAGCTACGGCGCCGCCCTCCAGTACTTTACGGGCAGTAAGGAGCACAACGTGAAGCTGCGCACCATCGGCGTCAAAGCCGGCTTCAAGCTCAACGAGTACGGCCTCTTCAGGCGGCACAACGACGAGCTCGTCGAGGCCGAGGACGAGGCCAGGATCTACGAGGCTCTGGGAATGCGGTGGATGCCGCCGGAGCTCCGGGAGAACACCGGCGAGATAGAGGCCGCCATGGAGGACAGGCTCCCGGAGCTTGTGACCCTTGACGACGTGCGGGGCGACCTCCATTTACACACGGACTGGAGTGACGGCCACGCGTCCATCGCCGATATGGCGGAGAAGGCCGCCCAGATGGGTCTCGAGTACATCGCCATCACGGACCACACAAAGACCCTAGCCATAGCCAACGGCCTCGACGAGGAACGGCTCAAGAAGCAGATAGCCGAGGTGAGGCAGGTGGACGAGGAGCACCCAGAGATACGGGTGCTAGCGGGCACGGAGTGCGACATCCGCAGAAATGGGCGGCTGGACATCTCCGACGAGGTGCTCGCGGAGCTTGACTGGGTGGTGGCCGCCGTCCACAGCGGCTTCAAGATGGAGGAGCAGGCCATGACTAGCCGAGTGATCGAGGCCATACAGAACGAGCACGTCAACACCGTAGCCCACCCCACGGGGCGGCTGATACAGCGCCGCAGCCCCTACGCGCTGGACCTGGACGCGGTCTTCGAGGCCGCCGCCGAGCAGGGCGTCATGATGGAGATCAACTGCTACCCTGACAGGCTGGACCTGAGCGACGTGAACAGCAGACGAGCCAAGGAGCACGGAGTCAAGATGACGCTGGGGACCGACGCGCATACGCCTTCCGATCTGGAGTTCCTGCCCCTAGGAGTATCCGTGGCAAGACGCGGCTGGCTAGAGGCCGCCGACGTCGCGAACACGTTGACCGCCGAGGAGCTTCTCAAGCTTAGAAAGGGTTAGAGCTGGATCAGGTTCGCGCCCCATGTTAGGTCGCCGCCTTCACCGCCAGGTCGCTGGTGCAGACGCCCTCCTCCGCGATCCTCCGCTCACTGATGCCAGTCTTCGTGGTTATCCACTCGTCGCTGGTCTCCACTATCTGGGCCCAGTCGTCGTTGGTCATCACCTTGGGCGGCACATAGCTGACTAATCCCTTGATCCCCGCCCTAACCATGTCTCACAACCCTCCGCAGTTGGTCGGTGGTTGAGAATAGCTTATTTAAGGACTTTGACAAGGGGCGTTAACCTGGTCGACAATGGACGAACAGGCTCACTCCCCGAGGCTGGGGATTAGCTTCTCCATCCAACCGAATATCCAGTCCCTGCTGGGCTTCCATGTGACCGCCACGCAGAAGACCAGACTGCCGACGACCATAAGCCCGGACGCAACAACCGTTCCGAGGCTGCTCTCAAGGCCGCCATACACGGCGCCGCCCACCACGGCGCCCACGCTGTAGAGCGCAGACTTGCCCACCACCTCGACGGCGAGAAGCCTCCTGAAAGACAGCTTCCTCGACCCCGCCAGAATCACTATGGGCGTGTCAGGCAGCGGCGTCAAGGCCACGAGGAGGACAGCCCACAGCCCATACTTATTGATCCATCTAGCGATCTTATCTTCAGCTCCACTCATGGACTCCATGGACTCGGCTACCCCCCAGCCCAGGAAGTAGGTCGTCACCTCGCCGACGGCTGCCCCGGCGCCCGCCGCCGAGCCCAGCACGACCGGGTGGTAGACCGACGCCAGCGGCAGGAAGAGGGGTATGAACATGTCCCGGGCGACGACGGTGAGGTGGCTCAGCATCGACGCCGCGAAGACCCCTATGAGCCCGAGCCGGCCCAGGGCCTCACCCTGCACCATGAGCCTCCACAGGAGCGCCCCAGAGATCAGGGCGACGACGAATACGCCTATGATGCTCACCCAACCGCGTCTATTCATCTTCTCACCTGTCAACGTGAATGAACGCGGACCCTTAATAAAAGGGGTTAGACGAGGGGCGCCACGTGCTCCATGAGGAAGCCGACGCTCTCTGGCTCCGAGCCGTAGGGGAACACGATGACGAAGTGGTCGACGCCGAGGTCCACGTAGCCTCTGATGAACTCGGCGGCCTCCTCCGGCGTCTTATACTCCCACTTCCTCTCACCGGTGTACTTCATATACGGGGCCACTGTGCCGGACTCGACGCCCCCCAGCGCCAGGTGAAGACCAGCCGACTTCCTGATGGAGTCATAGTCTCGTCCAACCTTGTCGCAATGCTTAGCCAGAACCCCGAGCCTCTCCTCGTAGGTGTCCAGAGGCGTGTTCCACGCGAAGTTCACGGCGTCCGCATGCTTCGCCGAGACCTTGAGGAGCTTCGTCCCCATGCCCCCCACGAGGACCGGTAACGGGTCCTGCACCGGCTTGGGCATGGAGACGCAGTCGTTGACGCTGTAATACCTGCCATGGTAGTCGGCCTTGGGCTCCGTCCAGAGTTTCTTGGCTATGATGATGGCCTCCTCCAGCTGCCTCACACGTTTCCCTGGGCGCGGGAAAGGCATGCCGTAGGCCTTGTACTCCACCTCCTTCCAGCCGGCGCCGATCCCGAAGTAAACCCTACCACCGCTTACATGGTCCAGGCTCGCCGCAATCTTTGCGTGGAGCACGGGGTTCCTGTAGCTCTGAGACGCCACCATGGCGCCGACCCTGAGTCTCTTGGTTGCGCAGGCGACCGCCGTGATGACCGTCCAGGCCTCCAAGCAGTTGACATCAACGGCCCCGGGGCGGATGAGGAAATGGTCCGACGCCCAAAGGCTCTCGAAGCCAGCCGCCTCGGCGGCGAGGGCTGTCTCCCTTATCATTTCCCACGTGTACCCGAACTGGGGTTCGATCTGTACGCCGAAGTCTATCATAACATCATCTATGATACGGGATCGGCTGATAATAAATGGTTGAAAAAGGTTAGAGGGGCTTGCACACGATCTCGTGGAGCTTCATGTCCCTGATCCTGCTCGACTCGGCGGCGGTTAGCACCATGGCCGTGTCCGCGCCCGCGTGGCTGCCGGCTACACTCACCACCGTCTCCCCAGACGGCACGGCGTTGCAGTCAACCGCCATCATGGCTATCTCGGCGCAGACCTTAACTCCCTGGCTGAAGAGCCGGAGCGTGTTGGCGACCACCACGTTGGTCGGCGGCAGTATGTAGGGTAGCCGCGCGTCCAGGGGCTCGGCCTTGGGGGGCCTCTGGCGGCTCATGCCCACGTCCACGGTGCCTGTGAGCACATCGGTGCATGTGACCACCTCGACGCCCTGTTTCTCCAGTTTCTCCCTGAGCTCGTCTGGGAAGAGCTGGACGCCGGGTTCCCTGTAGCCTGTCTGGTGGGTCACGACCACGAGCTTCAGCCCGCTCCCCTTGAACATCTCCGCAGCCTTCTCGGCGGTGTAGCCCGCGGTGCTTGAGACGAGGACAGTGTCTAACCCGCGTTCCTTGGCGGCCTCCAAGGCGATCTTCAGCGTCGCCTCGGTGTGCTCCTTGCCGGGCTTCTCGAAGCATACTACCTTCCGTTCTACGCTCATGTTGCTCAACTCTGAATAGTATGAATGATTGCATTACTGTGGGTTAAATAACTTGAGTTTATAGGACGTAGTTCTCCCGGTGGAACTCTCTTTGGCCGACGATGGGTATCTCGGCGCCGCAGTGGACGCACCTCTTATCCTCGTCTAGATACCAGCCCGTTATCGTGTACCCTGATCGGCTTATGACGGGTTTACCGCACACGTGGCATACGGTGTCCTCGTAGCCGCTGCCCCTGACGTTGCCCACGAAAACGTATCGGACCCCCTCCTCCACGGCTATCTCCCTAGCCCTAACCAAGGTCTCCATGGGGGTCGGGGGGACGTGCTGGAACTTGTACATGGGGAAGAACCTGCTCAAGTGAAGCGGCGTCTCGGGGCCCAGATGCTCGACGATGTAGCGAGCCATCTCCCGGGTCTCGTCAGGGCTGTCGTTGGTCTCGGGTATTATGAGGAACGTCACCTCGACGTGGACGCCGTTCTTCTTCATGTGCTCCGTGGCGTCGAGGACGGCCTGGAGCTCTCCGCTGCAGTGCTTTCTGTAGAACTCCTGGTTGAACGCCTTCCAGTCCACGTTGGCGGCGTCTATGACGTCCACGACCCGCTCCAGCGCCTGTATACTGACGTAGCCGTTGGTGACGAGGACGTTCTTGATCTCGTTCTCATGGGCGAGGCGGGCCGTATCCTCCATGTAGTTGAGGTTGATGAGGGGCTCGTTGTAGGTGTAGCTTATGCTGGTGCACCCCTGGGCCATGGCGGCCTCCACCACGTCCTCCGGGCTCATGTACCGGGTGTTGCTGTCCTCCAGGCTGCTCATGCTTATGTGCCAGTTCTGGCACCACGGGCACGTGAAGCTGCAGCCTACGCTGCTCACGCTTAGGCTCAGGCTCCCGGGGTGAAAGTGGGCGAGGGGCTTCTTCTCTATGGGGTCCACGGCGAAGGCCGATAGCTGGCCATACGTGAGACTCACCAGCTTCCCGTCCACATTCTCCTTGGTGCCGCAGAATCCCTTCTCACCCGGCTTCACGACGCACATCCGGGGGCAGATGGTGCAGCGCACAGTGTCTTCGTCCAGCTTCTCGACGAACCGAGACTCCATTCCCAATCATGATGTGAAGCACGTGCATAGATAATAATGGTTACCACGGTGAAACCCCTTTAACTAAGGCTCCCCTTGGTTCATTGATGTGGCTCACAAGGCCAGATGCTAGGGGAATCCTGGACGACCCAAGGGTCCAGCGCGCCCTCCCAAGGTACGTTGACATCGTGAGGGGAAGAAAGCAGGCTAAGCACATTGTGGATAAGTCCATCGAAGCAGACTTCGGAAGAAGGGACCCCGTCGACGAGCTATGGAAGACCCACGACATCCTCCTAGCGGGGTACATGGACGCCCAGGAATCCATCGACTCCTCGGGGCGGAAGCCCAAGCCGGCCGAGAAGTCGTGGTACGACCTCAAGGTGCTGCTTGGGCATCGGCTCATGAAGGAGTGCAGTTTCTGCGAGCGTCGCTGCGGCGTGAACAGGCTCCGCGGGGAGAAGGGCTACTGCAAGGCGGGCCGCAACTTCAGCCTATACTCGGCGTTCCCCCACATGGGGGAGGAGCCCGAGCTGGTGCCATCAGGCACCGTCTTCACGGGGGGCTGCAGCATGAAGTGCATCCACTGCCAGAACTGGGACATCAGCCAATGGATGAGCAGCGGCGCCAGCGTCACCCCCGAACTCATGGCGGTTCAGGTGAAAGACCTCGCCGACAAGGGCTGCAGGAACCTGAACATGGTGGGCGGCGACCCGACGCCAGTGACGTGGCAGTGGCTGGAGACGTTCAGGCACGTGGACACCGACATCGCCACCGTCTGGAACAGCAACAGCTACTACTCGGAGGATGTCTCTAGACTACTCGCCGGGTTCATCGACGTCTACCTCCTCGACTTCAAGTACGGCAACAACGAGTGCGCGGAGGGCATCAGCGACGCCCCCGGATACTGGGAGGCGTGCACACGCAACCACCTTATGGCCCATGAGCACGGCGAGCTAATCATCCGGGTTCTCGTGCTGCCCGAGCACAACGAGTGCTGCACCCGGCCCATACTCCAGTGGATACACGACAACCTCGGCTCTTGGACCCGCGTCAACCTCGTGTTCCAGTACCACCCCGAGTGGAGAGCCAAGGAGAGGCCAGAGCTCAGCCGTAGACTCACCTCCGAGGAGATCGAGGAGGCTAGGAACATCGCCGCTGACGTAGGTCTTAAGAACCTTGTCCGTGGATGAAACCTCAACCTTTACCCAACGGGGAAGGGAAACGCATTACAGAAGGGGGGACCAAGAATGGGTGAAAACTGGGAAACCGGGCTCGGATACAAGCTAGCGCTGGGAGTAGCGGTAGCCACCATCCTCATCTCGTTGCTGGACATGCTTCACGCGCCCATCTTCATGAGGGAGACCGCGTCGACCAAGGCGCAGGTCTTGGGGCAGGACGTAGTGAACCTCCTTTTCGGCGTGCCAGCGACACTGTATACGGTGAACTTGTCGAGGAAGGGCTCTCTCAAGGCTAGAACGGCGTAGATAGGGCTCACGGCTTACTTCGCCTACACCTTCCTGTCGTACAACATACTATTCAAGCTCAACGACGGTTTCCTGCTGTACACCGCTGGCTTCGGGCTGAGCCTGTACGCCACCCTGCTGAACATAGCCGGGTTAAACATGGAGGGGCTGCGCATCGTGGCCAGCCCATCAGTGAGAAAGTGGACACCCATAGTCATGGCGTTCATACTCCTGATCGTCGTCGTGCTCTGGACACCGGACATAGCTTACTACTACTCCACCGGGGAGCACCCTGCTAGGATAATCGAGGAGGGAGTACACACCCTCGCGATACACTTTCAGGACCTCAGCATAGCAGCACCGCTGGCGCTCCTCACCGCCTGGCTCATCAGGAAGGATGAGAAGATGGGATACGTGTTGGCCCCGGTGATACTCGTGAAGGCGCTGAGCATAGCATTGGCGGTGCTGGGAATGATTACTGTGATGCACTCTTCAGGCACACCGGCTGCAATCGGGGAGATCATGGTGTTCGTCATCGGAGCCTTGGTTATCGAGAGTTACTCCATGAGGTTCTACAAAGGTATAGAGATGAGAGTAGATTAGCTTAAGCCAAGCTCAGTGATGTAGCTGGAATGCTGGGACGAGGAGCTGGAGACCATGTACCGCCTCATCTGACGCTCTACATCGGCCTAGATGGCCCTTTCAACGAGGTCAAAAGTTTCTAGCAGCCACACTTATTTTCTAGACAACCCTATTCAGCATTCATGGTCATCCTCAAGACGGAGCGTCTCGCCCTAAGAGAGTTCACCATAGACGACTATGAGGCCGCTCACGCCTACGCCTCGGACCCCCGGGTCGTGGAGTACATGAGCTTCGGCCCCAACACGCCTGAGGACACACGTCAGTTCCTTGAGAGAGCCATCGAGAAGCAGCGGCAGAGGCCTAGAACAGGCTACACGCTGGCCCTCACCATCGAAGGCGAGGTGATCGGCGGCTGCGGCATAACCATCACCGATGCCAAACGCGGCGAGGGTGAGATAGGGTACTGCATGTGTCCCGAATACTGGGGCCGAGGATTAGGCACAGAGGTCGCGGGGGCCCTCATTAGGTTCGGTTTCGAGGAGCTGGGCTTCCACAGGATCATCGCCAAGTGTGACCCTATGAACGTGGCGTCGTGGAGGGTCATGGAGAAAAACGGTATGCGTCGGGAGGGCAGGCTAAGGGAGAACGTCAAGATCAGGGGAGAGTGGCGGGACAGCCTACTCTACAGCATCCTCGAGCACGAGCACAGCGGCTAGTTCGCCTTTCCAGTAAGGCGTCTGAGGTTCTCGTCTAAGACGTTGCCACATTGCCAGCAGAGCGCAACGTGTTCAGGCATCTTCGTGCCGCACTTTTCGCATACGATAATGTATTCCTCTTTTTTATCCGACTTGAAGAAGTCATCCAGACTCAGCTTAATCAAAGATACCCAGGCTCTACTCAACTGCTACGCTTAAAATGTTTTATCAGAAAACATATCTATTCACATCTATCAGCGTCGTCGCCCCGATAATATCGTATAAATAAATCTCCGAAAAACCAACTTTTTTCGTTGTTATCGAAATTCTTTTCACGTTGAATCACGTTATTTCATTCAGTGAACGGGTGTTTAATCAATAACACCCAGAAAAGGGTCAAAGCCACCCTCGATGTTGATAAACCATGGCCCAACTCAAAACAAGGCAGCCCATAGGGAACTACGAGTTTGAGGGACCATACCAGACCACTGAACGGGTGCCTGAGGCAGAGGGGCTGCTGGCCGTGATAACCAGCGATGGGAGGCAGAACTACCTCATCGACGTCATCCACACACCTGACATTCTGGCCTCGATAAGTGACAGCCCCAGACGCAGCTGCTGGGAGCAGTATAATAGAGGCATCCTGCTCTACGCCTTCCTCAGAAGCGACGACCTTGAGGCGGAGACCTACCAATCGATAAACAGGGACATCAGGACAGAGATGCGAAACATTCCCTGCAAGTGAATA
>Ga0315533_1002362_pt1 | contig 13241 bp, 15 predicted proteins | sample SalMarSW160130MG_FD_203081 | JGI IMG/M metagenome (GOLD analysis project Ga0315533, IMG submission 203081) | Salt marsh sediment microbial communities from the Plum Island Ecosystem LTER, Massachusetts, United States - Salt Marsh Sediment SW1601-30 ...
TAACTGATTTCTGAAATGCTCGTCTCATGGAGAGATAAGCCGTAAATCCGAACGAATCGGAAATAAAAGATAGGAGGTATGCCATGAAAACTATGGTGAGCCGCACCCTGTCGGTGCACAAGGAGCATGAGCTCCTACTGAAATTGGAGACCGCAGGTCTCACAGAACCCCTTGCCCAGAAAGTTATTGACTCGAAGGGCAACGAACTCGCTGCGAAAGTGGTGAAGTTCATTCAGAACGGCGGCTTTGAGCCGACAACCAGTCAGAAGCGCGCCCGTGAAATCATGGGCAAGAACATGTTCGGTGTCGAGGAAGCCATCCAGCATTTCGGGATTAACCCGACCCGCCAGCAAACCCTTGCTTTGTCGGAGATTCCTTTCTCTGAAGAGGTACTCCAAAAGGCAAAGGACACGCACGTTCTGGTGGCAGTCTTTCCGCTCTCGGTTCTCGAGATTCGCGGGAAAGCGGATTCCAAGTTGTTCTACGACCAGTCGTGGTATAACAAGGAGTCATTCGCCAAGGAATGCGGAGAGGCAAGCTGGCAACTGGTTCGCAAGACACCAGTGGACAATTCAACCTCAAAGAACTGGGAAGAGCAACTGGCTCTTATCGGCGAAGAGGACGAAGTCCCGACCGCTCAAGTGATGGTTTATGCCATCATCGGTCATTACCTGGCCACTGGCGAACGTCTGTTCGAGCACATCTATGTTCGCACGTCATCTGTGGATTCGGATGGCCACCGTGTTGATGTCGGCGACTTCGATTCGGATGGTCTCGATGTCAACGACTACTGGGATGGCAACCGCAGCGACGGCGTCGGTGTCTCGTCCGCTCGGAAGTTCTGAACCTTGAAAACTTGAGAGTTCGATTCTCTTGAGTCCTTGAGCCTTCGGCGATATTTTTCGCAGGAGGCTCTTTTCTTTTCCTAAAATATTCTATAAAATACAAATGTCTGCTAATGAAGGTTAGGTTACGGTTTAACCTCGCGGGCGTCTCATCTTTGAGATATTGCCAGAGTATCGTTGTTTACGGATAACGGTAGCGTGCGATAAAAGATGGAGATTGAACTTCTTGCTTGTCTTTAGAGGAGATGTTCTGGATTTATTTCAGAGCTGCTCCCGAATAAAATACAGGAATGAGAGGATATAGGTCTTTTAAGGCGGTAAACCTCTATTTCCAGTGACAGGGACGAAGATAGGCAAATAATGTGAATTCGGATGGCAACCGTGTTAATGTCGGCAACTTCGATTCGAATGGTCTCAATGTCAACAACTACTGGGATGACAACCGCAACGACAACATCGGTGTCTCGTCCGCTCGGAACTTCTTTCTCTGTCCGAAGTTTTAATACTCTCCTTATTCGGGGGAGTATTTCGTTTATTGTTCAGTTATTCTTTTGTTGATTTAATCCATCCCCCAAGCATTCTGCCTATTTCATCAATTTTTTCTTGTAAAAGAACGTATTTCTTATTATCAATTGCTTTTACTTCTTTGCACAAACGCAGGAATACTCGCAACAGATTTAATTTAAGACTGGTTTGTTCCAGCACAGGAAGTTTATCTGCTTTTAATAAATGACTTGCTTCTAAGATATTTTTGAGAATATCTAAAATTAAGTTTTCGCAACGTTGCCAGAGAGTATAACGGTCTTGCTTAGATACCGTTTCCCTGTGAGGAAAATGGGGTCAGGAGCGGTTTTTTATTAGTATGGATTATGATATAATTAACTAATGCCAAGAACAAATAGAATAGATATTTCAGATATGGTTTATCATGTCATAAATCGTGCTAACGCACGGATGCAGATATTTGACGAAGATAAAGGTTATACACTTTTTGAAAAAGTATTAGAACAAGCAAAAGAGAAGTTTGAAATGAGGATACTTTCCTACTGCGTTATGCCGAATCACTGGCATCTTGTATTGTATCCTAAAAAAGACGGAAGCCTTCAATTATTTATGAGATGGCTTTCTATGACTCACACTCAAAGATGGCACTCTCAACATAAAACAATAGGATCAGGTCATCTTTATCAAGGAAGATATAAATCATTTCTAGTCCAAGAAGATGAACATTTATTACAATTATTTAAATACATAGAAAGAAATCCCTTAAGAGCCAAGCTAGTCCAAAAAGCTGAAGATTGGAAATGGTCAAGTCTGTGGAGAAGAGAACAAGGCAATGAGAAACAGAAAAAACTTTTAGACGAATGGTCAATTGATACGCCAAAAAATTATATAGATTTAGTTAATATTCGAGCAGACGAAAAAGAGAATCAAGAATTAGATTCTTTAAGGCATAGTGTAAACAAAAGTAAGCCGTATGGATCTAATGATTGGACGAATAAGATGATAGATAGATTTAATCTTAGATCTACATTAAGAGGGTCGGGAAGACCCAGAAACCGCTCCTGACCCCATTTTCTCTAAATGCGTCCTGTAGGCGGATCTACGATTAGAGGGTTAATAGCCCCTTTTTTGTTTGACATATTTAGATGATGGGTGTATAATGTAATATTGTTCTTTGAAAATATGGTTTCTGAATAAAGGAGATTTTACCATGACAGATAGTTTAGTAACTAAATTAGTAGCTATATTCCAGAATTGTAATCTGGGGAGTGCTGAAACAGCAGTGGGAGAAGCCATGAAGAAGACTTATCCCGAAATTCCAATGATTCGCCTGTTTGATGCTCAAATGGAAGTCCTCAGACGACGAAGTAAACATCTTGTTGATATAAGCAACATTATTGATGAATTCATCAGAAGAAAGAAAGAAATTGTCGACATAATTATGAAGAGAAAAGTACCAAAAGACTGGTTTCCATTTGTGCCAGTAATTCCACGATCTATGGTTAAAGTAGACAAACTTATGAGCATGATTGTTTATAATCACATGAGAGGTTATAACTTTCTTGATCAGGAAAAACTGACTGATTATGATGTCGACCTACCCACTGATCCTTATTTCATATTAAATATAAGGAAGAAGGAAGCCCAGAATTTTTCGAAAGAGACAAAGGTCGTTTATAATCTTACTGTCGATGAAGGAATTAGCTTTTGGATTCATCAAGTTGGTACACTTCCTTTGCGTCACTGCATGAGTTGTGCGGGTTCTTGTTATGATAACACTGGAACGCCGTTTATTCATTTTTCTAAGGTTGATACCAGACCAAATCTTCATCAGGATAATATTCGTGACAATATTAACAAACGAGGCTTTGCTTCTTGCTGTGAACGAGTTTAAGTTCTTGGCACCTTAAAGGGTAGACCCAAATGGTTTGCCCTTTTAGTATATAGTTAACTATATACTAAAACAGGTTCTAACGTCGTCCGTCCCCCGGAGCTACGTTTCGAGAGTTAATAGCCCTTTTTTTGTTTAAAATCCTTGACATCTGTGATTATTCGTGCTAATGTTATCGTAGTTTAAGAAGTTGTTTAAAAACAGTTATTTGAAAAGTTAATACTGAAAGGATATTATAATGATAAAGATTAAAGTATGGTGTCTTCCAATCGATCAGAGCGAAGAGGATTTGAATTCTCTTCATCAAGCGATTGTGAAAAGCGTAGTATCTGTTCCTGAGACAGAAGCCAAAGACGAAAACGATATGGTTTGTCTCTTTCCAGGAGATCTTATGAAGTATGGATTGGGACAAGAAATTATTATTGAAATTGACGGCTTGCCTATCATACTTAAGAATGATATGGAAGTTCGTGAGCAACTTGCTCAATTTATCTCTGTAAGCGTTTGTCAGCTTTATCCCGATGCGAAAGTCGAGTGTTCTGTTAAGAGATCTGATCCTACAACTAAGGTTTGGGTTACAACATTTAATTGAAATGAAAGGAGATAAAAGATGGATGGTATTTTTGTATTTTCTATGTCGATTATTGTGAGCTTATTAACTATCTTATGGCTCTACCTCGGCAGTCGCGATGCCGTAGGTTACTACAGGGATGACGTCAAGGAAGGTAAGAAATTAGAACCTTACTTTTCATTTTCTTTTAGTGTTGGAGCAGCTTACGGATTTCTTTTCTTTGGTGTCGCAGGGCCAATCCTGTATCTACTTGAATTCGCGGGGATTATTTCAGTGGATATGTTTGAGGAAACGAATCTTGCCAGTATCATTCTTGTAATTGCATTTTCAATCACCTTCGTATTTCTTATAACAGCTTGCGAATGGTTGTTACGGAAGATGGCCCGACGCAATGAGCCAAGGATTCAGTTTGATAGATGGCTTTGGCTAAAGTGATTCTTTAAGGAAGCTCTTTCTACAACAAACGCCCTTATGTGTATATATTTATGCATTAGGGCTTTTTTTTATACAAGAACTTTCTCTTTTTGCCTTAAATTAGTCAAAAACCAAGTTCTAACATCGTCCGTCCCCCGGAGCTGATTTTAGAGGGTTAATAGCCCTCTTTTTTTAAATCTTGACATATTTAAATAATGGATTTATGATTTAGTATTGTTATTCCACAATTTGTTTTACTAAAATTCCAGAATGAAAGGAAATATAAAATGATGCAACGAGATGTAATAAATGGTTTCTCCCTCTGTTTTTCTGGGAAGCTCCTTAAAAAGTTAAAAAAAATAAGGAGTGAAGGAAAAATATTCAAAGGAGAAGATGATTGCGGAATTACGAAAATTACCTCATCAGTACTTGCTCATCTTGCTCAACAAATGAAAGGAGAATTACAAGACCTTATAGAGTCGCAGATGCAGATTATAACGACTGATGAAATTGATGAAGTAATTTCAACTACGGAAGAATTTCTTGCTATCTTTAAAGAAAAGAGATAAGAAAAGAGATATTCCTGAAAATGCGGTTCCTCTGACAGAAAAGTTCGTTTTTACTTATGAGATATCGTTTGCAATGGAAGCAGTTATTGCCATTGTCTAGCAGTTTATCTTGTAAAAAAATAAAGGCCCACTCTACAGAATTAAGAGAGGGCTTTTTTATTAAATCAACAATTCTTGAACCGATTTAATCCATAAAACAGGTTCTCACATCATCCGTTCCTCGGAGCCGTATGTAAAACACTCAAATTAATGGGTGTTTTTTGAATTTACCAACTGTTAAAATTGCTGTCCTCTTACTTTCGTTTCAGTTTTTTTATTCTCAGTTTCTTTAATGAGAATTTCGCTGTTAAGACCCTATCTGTATTAAACAACCATACTACTATATACATTGTAACTGCAGCAAAAACAATCATATATGCTATTCCGCCGAGAACAATTGGATAGTTTTGAAATATGAGGGCTTTTGAGGCAATAATCGGATGAGCGAAAGGTATAGCGTATAAAAATATTTTCATCGGCATGGAAAGCATTTCTGCATCTTGAAACATTAGTAGAAAATAAGGAATCATTGCTAATAAAACAATGGGCATATTCATAATGTGGGCATTTTTTGTGCTTTGGGCAAATATTCCCAATATCATAGACATTGATAGGGCAATAAGAATTGCCAGGAATAAAGAGATTCCCAAGAGAATATAAGACAAAGGAGTCATCGTTAACCCTAAATCCTCAAGAATTGTTTCACTGCCAGGAATGGCTGGTATTGCAGATGACATATAATATCTAAAACCTCCTAAAAAAACACCTGCCATTAAAAGAGCAACTATTGTTGCTCCGGTCATTTTTCCAATAACAATTGATATTCTCTTTACTGGTAAAGTTAACAATGTTTCTAAGGTTTTATTCTCTTTCTCTGAAACCATTGAAGTTACTATTGTTCCTCCTGCATAGATTATCAACATCATTAAAATAATTGGTATCATAATTGATTGAGAGACAGCCAAACCATCAATCATTGCAGAATTTCCAGAAGTCATTTTGTCTTTTACTACAACAAACTCTTTTATATTTAGAGGGTTTATTATATCTTCTGGATTTTTATCAGGAAAAGCTTCTTGAATAAAATTTATTGATATTTCTCTGTTAATAGAACCTATTATTGCATTAACTGTTGCATCTGAAATCATTCCTTTTATGCTTAACCCCTTTATTATGGAGTAAATCTTTAAATCTACCCTTTTTTTTATTTTAATATCTTCTTCAAAATTTTCCGGGACTACCAAAAGAACTTTTGCCTCTTTTTCTTTTGCTTGCTCAATTGCTTTTTCAATATCAATTTCTGTAATTTCTGCCATTTCTATAGTTTTTTGTTTTGATAATTTATCCAAAATGTCTTCTGAGTATTGGGATTTATCTAAATCTAAAACCGCTAAATTTATTAGTTCATCATCTTTTTCTCTCATACCTTTTATAAAACCACCCATTATACCGAACATAACTATCATAAAAACCAAGCCCAATATCATTTGTTTGGTTAATAATTCCTTTATTTCTTTTTTGAGAATATTGTAAAAGTTTTTCATCTTATTGCGTTAATAAATACTTCTTCAATATTTTTAGCATTATATTTTTCTTTTAATCCTTGAGGGGTGCCGGTTTCTACAATTACCCCTTTATCTATCAAAGCAATTCTATCGCATAAGAATTCCACCTCCAGCATATTATGGGAAGATAACAAAACCGTTGTTCCTTTTTTAGTAAAATATTTTATTATTCTTCTTATTTCATGAGAAATTATCACATCCAGGCCCGATGTTGGCTCATCTAAAATAGCTAATTTAGGATTTATCATTAATGCTCTGGCGAGCAACAACCTTCTGCTCATTCCTTTACTGTAAGTGCTTACTTTATTTTTTAGACGTTTTCCAAGTTTAGCTAATTCTATCCCCCTCTCCATTATTTCTATTTCTTCTTCGTTGCTTGTTGAATAAAAACTAGCCATAAATTTCAAATAAGCTTTCCCTGACAAATTCTTATAAGCACCGGCTTCTTCCGGCAAATAGCTAATTCTCTCTCTAACCTTGTCTGCTTCTTTAATTACATTATAGCCGAACACTTTTACTTCTCCGGAAGTAGTTTGCAGTAGTGTTGAAATAACCCGTAAAGCAGTAGTTTTTCCAGCAGCATTAGGACCAATCAAGCCAAAAATCTCTCCTTGATTCACTTCAAAAGAGATACCTTTTAGGGCTCTAAAATTTCCGTAGTCCTTTATTAAATCTTTAACTTCTGTTGCTTTTTGCATATAAAGTTTTTTTATTTTAGCATATTTAAAAAAACCAGCCAAAATTCAGATTAAGAATAAGGAATTTGCCAAACAGGTTCTAACCCTTCAATAAATTCAGGGCAAGCCGTCGTCCGTCCCTCGGAGCTAATTTCCCGAGGTATATTTTCTTGGGATTTTATGTCTGGATTGACTGATTGTTTTTTAAATGTTAATCTTGTTTACATAAGATAGTTACCTAATAAAAATTTAGTCGAGTTTATTCGGGAAGCTAAACTTTAGGATAAAACCTTAAAACATTAATTAAATTAATTTATATCTAACTATGGAAGGAACAATTAAAACTCTTACAGAAAAAGGATTTGGATTTATTACCGTTGATGGTGAAGAGAAAGATTTATTTTTTCACGGTAATGAACTCAATGGCGTAACCTACGAAGAGTTAAAAGTAGGTGACAGGGTGTCTTTTGAGAAAGCTGATTCTGAAAAAGGACCCAACGCAATAAACGTAACTCGCATTTAAGAATTGATTCAATAAAATCAGATAGATGAAAATCAAGTCCACTCGGGCTTGATTTTTTATCTTTAGAAAAACTAGATTAAAGGGTTAGTAGTTTTTTTGTTTGACAAAAAGGCAAATTTGTTATAAATTTAGTTATCAAATAGCATCGTGCTATTAAGAAGCACTTTAACAATCTTTTAACAAGGAAGGAGAATAAAATACAATGAGATTAGAATGGTTAAAGATGCCGTGATTAGTATTTTTTTGTCGTAAATTTTTTCTGTCATAGTGACGGGAATACCATAAATCTTGAAAGAAGATAAAAGGAGAAACACTCATGTCAAAAGCATTTATGATAACGCCCGGTGATGGTAGGCCGACAGCTAACGCTTTTTGGATGCCGGATCACGCCAAAATTATTCCGAGGGTTGAAAAAGCTCTTCGGAAAAATGACCTTGAGCCTGTCTGGTTGCACGATCAAGGAAAGACCGTGTGCTCGCACTTTATGGCGGCAAAGATTGCTCGAAAACTTGTTGCTAAAGCACAGGATGGTGATAAGTTGGTCGTACTTACAACTGGCTGGAATTGGCCTGCTCATGCCGGTATTGTTTTCACCGCCAATCAAGAAATGATTCGTAGCGGTAAATTGCAAGCGATTAACATTTGCAATATGAAAGAGAAGGCACCGGGTTACGTAGGGCAAAGAGCAAATGTGCTTGCTTTTGAGATTATGCAATTGCCCTACGATTGTCTCACTGTTATTGATCAGTCCGATGAAGGGTGGATGGCATTTGGCTCCGACCTAAAGAATGTATTAAATCATTCTTATGAGCCGAGTGTTCCGAATGACGAGGTCGAAATCACAGGCAAACATGAAGGGACCGCCAAAGATGCCATTCGTCTCTTAAGAGAGTCGGCAAGCATTGTGCCTCTTGTCAATGTCGCAAGTATGACAATGTATCAAGGTTGGCCGAATCTTTACGAGTTTATGAAACTTGGCCTTACGCCGATTTTCGTCGGCTCTAACGAGTTTCAGAAACTTATGGCCGAAATTTCTATTCGTCGGGTACTTGAAACCTACGAATGGCTCAAGAATTCTAACCTCCAGTTTTGTTATGAAAGTGGCGGTTTGTGTGAAGAGGAGATTTTTTTAGCACTGCGCATGTATTTGGTTAAGCTTGACTGGTATATGCAAGGAGCTATGGGCATGGGTACTCAGGGCCAGATGGAACAAATCTCAATCGTGGCGACAGATCTCTCCGAAAGTCTCATGATGAGCACGATGAGTCCGGGCAAGAATCAACCGGTTATTGATGTTACCGAAGCTGACTGCGAGGCCTTAATTAGCTCAATGCTTGGACAGGCCATTCTTTATATTAAGTTCGGTAAACGGATGCCCGTTGGTTTCCACGACATCAGACACTATTGTATTCAAGAAGACACGCTAGTCCTTTTGAATTCAGGCGCACTGGCTCTGGATTACCTTACAGATTCACCTGGTGATTATAGCGATATTCGCGTTGTCTCGCAAAATCGCAAAGTCTATTTTCTCCAGGGAGGTGGCTGCATTGAAGGAAATATGCAACCTGCTAAAAACACAACCCTCTTTCGTTTACATGGCGCAGGTTCAACCTACAAGATGAAAACTGCATCCATGAATATCTTGCCATTGAGTTGGAAAAAACGGCAAGAAGTATACGGCGAATTGGATCATTGGCCCATGGGAATTGTTCAGATTCCCGACGGTAGAACTAAGGATACCACATTATCCTGGCTACCTAACCATGGTCAACACACTCAAGAGAACATCTTGCCCGAGTTGGCGGCAGCCTGCAAACTACTGGAATATGATTTCAGTTGCTTCGCAACAGTTCCGAATGATTAAATAGGTTTATTCAAGACGTCTCATTACCAACAATAAATAAAAGAGGCTTTTTAAAAGCCTCTTTTTTACTTCTTATTTAAATTTTATATTACAACTATTTATTTCCTCTTTTATTCTCTTCCAATCCAAAATTCTGAACGCGTCCAGCAGGGGGAGCAAATTTCCCGAGATTTTTCTCGGGCTTTTATACAATATTTGCTATACTAAATTAATATGTCCTCCAAAACATTTTCAGGAGTTATTGTTTTTTTTGCTTTCTTTTTATTCTTGCCTATTGTCGTACCGGGGGCTTCTTCAATAGATATTAATACCGCTCCATCAGAGGAATTGAAAGAAATAATCGGTATCGGACCTGCGCTGGCTCAAAGAATAATAGAAGCAAGACCATTTAATTCTTTGGATGATTTAATAAGAGTAAAAGGCATTGGAGAAAAAACTCTGCAAAAAATAAAAGAACAGGGATTAGCCTATGTTGAAAACCAAGCTATGCAACCCATACTCCAAACACCTATTGAAACGCCCCCTGAAACGCCCCGCGAGGCTCTGGCTGAGCCACTTGATGCATTGCCAACAGAAACACCTCCGCAAGTAGTCGTCCCGATAGTTTATCCAACGGGCATAGTAATAAATGAAATCCTACCTTCGCCTGAAGGTGCGGATGCAGAAAACGAATGGATTGTCCCTACAAACAAACCAAGAATTTCAGCGTCTTCCTAACTACTCATATTCTCCCCAGAGAAAAAGTCCTTAGAAAATAATAATCTTTACCTTATGCTCTAAATATTTAAAAATAGGCTCTACTATTGACTAATTTAAATAATTGGTGTAAGGTTTAATATTGTTCATTTGAAAATATAGTTTATAAATGAAAGGAGATAAGAAATGAAGATTTACAGACTGACCATGATGACTATTTATGGCTATGCGATTTGTTCAATAATAGATGTATTTCTGGGCGTGCATACACCTTTAGACAATGCTCCTGTTCTATGTGAAGTTTTTCACAAGTTCATATATGTCTTATTGGGGGCTTCAATCTTTGCATTCTGCCAAAAGCCCCGAAAGGATATCTCGAGCACCTTAACAACAAGTTAATGGTGCTTTTTTTATACAAGAACTTTCTCGTTCTGGCGGAACAAAATCACTTGACGTATTTAAATAATGGATGTATAATGAAGATATCGTTAATTGTTGTTTGAAAATATGGTTTCTGATAAAGGGAGACAAAAAATGAAGGGTAAATATTTAACAGTTGGTGATATCTTTGTTCTTGTTGGTAGAGGCGAAAGCCCAGTTTACAGAAAAATTTCTGGAGGAATATTTGAAGAACTGATATCACTCGACAATCCAAATGTTTCGAAGTTCCGAAAATTACCAGATCTCCAACAAGAAAAACTTAAGCAAAAATTAAAAAGTCGTGGTGTGGTCAAAATAGATCGAATAAGAACTGGGTTCTCTATTAAATTTAAGACCGTTCTGTTCGTTCAGGAATTATTAGAAAAAGAGAAAAAAAATTAACAATCTAAGTGATGACTCAACAATAGGCGTGATATATTGAAAACATCAATATCATCACGCTTTTTTTATACAAGAACTTTCTCGTTCTGGCGGAACAAAACCGCTTGACATATTTAAATAATGGATGTAAGGTTTAGTATTGTGATTTCGGAAGTTGGACATTAACAATAATAATCTTTTAGGGTTTGAAGGGATAGTAATATGGAAACAAAGACAATAAAAATCATTAAAGTGTTGATTATAATAAACGCCATATTCTTTTTTTTGTCTGTTCCTATCACAGTAATATTCGGGGAAGCATTAGGATGGCAAGAAAAATGGTATACAAAAATGAATATCGCCTTAGGCCTTTTATTGCTTTTTCTTTCGAGTACGGCCGCTTATCTAGAACTGAAAGGAGATGAGAAATGAAAGAAAGCGAATATAGTTTTTGCTGGATTCCTTCGAAACCTGTCTTGGAATTGATCGTAATTCTTGGCATTTTGGTAGCTATCGTAATTCCTAAATTTCCTAAACGCCCGATGCAAAAACAGAGCTACAATGAATCAAATACGGTTTCTGAAATAACGAAACATTAATGTATTTAATGCCCTGCGACAACATCGTGGGGCTTTTTTTATACAAGAATTTTCTCATTTTAGCCGATGGTATAAAAGATAGTCTGATTTCTTTAAACTACTGCCATTTCTTTCAAGTTAACAAATACTAAACTATTCATTTCTTCTTTTATTCTCTTCCAATCAATGATTCTATACCATTTAGTTCTTCAGGGCAGGTGCGCCCTGTAGGGAAATAGGGTCAGTCATTAACCCGAAGGTTTTTCTCGGGCTTTTATATAATATTTGCTATACTAAACTAATATGCTTTTAAAGATATTCTTAATAATATTCTGTCTATTTCTGCCTTTTGCTGCTCAAGGGGCTTCTTTAATAGATATTAATACTGCTTCATCAGAGGAACTGGAAAAAATAATCGGTATCGGACCTGCGCTGGCTCAAAGAATAATAGAAACAAGACCATTTAATTCTCTGGATGATTTAATCAAAGTTAAAGGGATAGGAGAAATAATTTTACAGAAAATCAAAGACCAAGGATTAGCCTGGGTAGGTCCTCAAAAAGAATTAGAACCAAAACTCAAGCCAGGGCCCCTATTAGAGTCTTCTGACGAAGACCTAACGGGGCAGGCAGAGACCGAGAAAAAAACAACATTTGTGAGTTATCCAACCGGGATTGTTTTTAATGAAATCCTCCCTTCGCCTGATGGACCGGATGCGGAGAATGAATGGATTGAACTTTTTAATCAAAATGGTTTTGATGTTGATTTGTCTGGATGGATAATTCAAGACACTGCAGGAAGCGCTAAAACATATATTTTAAATAGTAAAATCCCTGCTTTGGGATATTTGGTTCTTTTGAGGCCTGAAACTAAAATTACTTTAAACAACAGCGGCGATGGATTAAATCTTTTTAATCCTAACGGAGAAATTACTGATTCAGTAACTTTTGGAAAATCTCCTCTGGGACAATCCTATAACAAAATACCAACCTCGCCACAGCGAGATCCCGCTATGGCGGGATCAGGTTGGGCCTGGAGTACAACCTTAACTCCGAGAGCAAAAAATATTGTGCCTACCCCTCAAACTCCCAAACAAAAATCCGAAGAAAAAAAATCGGAGAACGGATCTCCGGAAGCTAATTCTCTTACTGAAAAAGGAACTGCTGCTGTTAATACAATAACTGAATCTTCCGGGTTCTCTACGTTATTGATTGCTTTTGTCATTGCTATATTTTCAGGGATTGCTTTTTTAACGGTTAAAAGCAATTTAAAAGATTTTTGGCATTGAGGGCAAGCCCGGCAAGACTCGAACTATCATCAACTTTAGAAGTGAAAGAATAGGTCAAGTTCGAGGCACGACGACGAAGGAGTGTTAGATAACACTTCGAGGAGGAGTAACGAAGAAATTGGCCTATTATTTCGCTTCCCTTTGGGCGGGCCAATTTGAGCCATCTTCTACGTTACTGTGTCGCTCGTGTGTAAATAACACACTTTACTCCTCGCGCCTTGAATATGACTCAAATTGGCTCCGCTAAATTGATGCTAGTTCGAGTCTTGCCGGGCATACACTAAATAGAAATTTGTTGTTTTAGTTTAATAATCTTTAAGACAGACCGATCAATTCTTTGTTCAGAAATATCGCCACTTTCTATTGCTTCCCGAAGCGCTGAAACGCCATTAACTACTGGCATTCGCCAACCAGAAA
>Ga0315533_1002364_pt1 | contig 13229 bp, 11 predicted proteins | sample SalMarSW160130MG_FD_203081 | JGI IMG/M metagenome (GOLD analysis project Ga0315533, IMG submission 203081) | Salt marsh sediment microbial communities from the Plum Island Ecosystem LTER, Massachusetts, United States - Salt Marsh Sediment SW1601-30 ...
CGAGTTCTATGCGGTAGCTCATTCTTCCTCCATTGGAGGCGCTCGTTAATAATTCAGAACTGAGAACTAAGAATTAAGAAAAAAAACTTTTTGGTAAATCTCAGTTCTCAATGCTTAGTTCTTAATTCTATTCACACTCTGGCGGACGCGGTCGCAACCAATTCGAACTTTTGGTGAAATAACTGCACATATCAAAATACTGCCTGTTCACCAACCCTATTTATATCAAAAACTATCCCAAAAAGCAACCCAATTGCGTTTATTGGGAATGACCTACCAACAAATAGCCAAGAGCCTAAAGGTTAATAAGAGAACTGCCATAAGAGCTTATAAGTACGGAGGGAGATAACCATATGTTCTGGCCATTTAGTATTTATAGGCTAATGTACCCAGAGGAAAGATATATATGGGCTCAAGTTCGTATCTTACACGAAACTGACAAAGCTATATTAGTTGATAATGGTATGAAAATCTGGATCCCCAAGTGGCGTATACACAGAATAAGGCTAAGAAACAATATCTTTGAAATTTACGTTAAAGAAAGTACTGTTGGATAGTACTTAGAACTTTATTCAGGATGTTCTACTCCAACAGCTACGGCCTTAACTTCCAATCGTTCTTACGCACAACGTCTCCAGCATATACGCCCTTTTGCCGAAGTGTAGCGAAGGTAAAATGTGGCGAAGCCCGAGGAGCGGAGCGATGAAACGTATATGCTATGTTGTATGCTGAAAGCGCGCACTCTTTTCTTTTCAAGCGAAACACGGATGTTGAGCTTGATTTATCTAACACGATCATCATCCGCAAAGGGGTTAAGAACACTTGGGTGAGAATCTCAAAGGAATTTTGAGAGAGCATTAAACGCACTTAAAAGTCCACAGCCCCTTTGTCGGGTGAATGAATTGTTAGAATTCCTGCTTATCAATCAGATCTCAATTCCTATTTGATATCTTCTCCTAGCTTTAATGCCATATCTATGAATGGACTCAATGATTTTCCTAATATTGCCATTCCTGCTTCTTGAGGAAATTCCAGTTTGTACCTACCTTTTGCACTGCCATTTAATGCGTAATCTTTGTTATCTATAGTAACGACACACCAATGTTTTTCCCTGCATTCGATAATGACTTCTTCATGATAAAATGGCCAATCTCCATCGAATTCTTCTTTTTTGACCAAGACATGGCGGTATTGAGGGTTTGTCCTTCTTTGAAGCTCATCAAGAAGAGTTCGTGTATGAACCTTGAGTTCTTTTTCTCGGTATTTTGTTGTCTCTTTTCTGTAATCTCGATTACCAAGCTTATTATCGTCGAGCATTAAAAACGGATAAAGAATAGGTGAGAACTGAAGTGCTTTCTTGCCTAATTTGCCTATCGTAAATTGCCGACAAACAGCTCTGGTAAATTTTTCTAGTTTTATGATTATTTCTCGCTTTGTATATTCTAATACTTCTTCAGCGGCCTCAAAATCTCCTAATTTGTTTAATAGTTGCGGATTGGAAGTCACAACGTTGGTTTCATAGTCTTCCCAAAGCTTCTTTACATCTATGCTTGGTTCCGTAGCAGATGTGATGATGTCAAGATTATGGTATCTGGCATATTTCCCAAATTCAGACAACAAGTAAATGAGTTGTTCTAAATCCTTATCGTTTTTGAGAAACTCAATATCTTCTTGTAAAACGGGAATATCATGAACTGAAAAGAGCGAGGTTAGGATTGTATTTTTTAGCTCTATCAAGTCATGTCCATTCTTTCCACCGCAGTTCTTTAGATATTTACTATCTGGATAAATGTTGTTAGCTTCATAATATCCCAAACAAATATGACACTTCATCAAACGTTCAAATCCACTTGATAATAATTGAAAGGGCAAATAATAAAAGTCATTTGCTAAATCTAAATTCTGAAATTCACCAAATCCGAGTTCAATCAATTCAACAGCGGTTCGTAGTTCATCGTCCAAATAGAGTTCTTTTAGCACTTTGTTATTCAAGCTATTCTCCTGACACGATAATTATGCTGGTATTCGAATACTATTAAATTCTAACGCCGGGGATAACCTGCTGGTATGGAGCGTAGCGGAATACCAGGCAGGTTCATCCTTTTGTTAGGCCATCCTGTTCTTTTGGTCTGCTACAGCTTGATACAAGGGAAAAATCGATTCTAATCCTGCATTGATTACTCAAAGGTAACGTTCCTTACCTGATAAAGCACAATCCCAGGTGTGGCCGAACGTAGGTAGGGGAAAATCGTGTCTGTCCATGTCTTTCCAGATTCGGCGTCCCTCACGATTATCTTAAGTGGTTGAGTCCCAACCACCCCTAGTAGTAATGTATGATTTCTAATTTGGATTATTGGATTGTATTTACGCGATCTATCAGTAATAGTTACAGTCAACTTGTCAATGGGAATTAGTCTCTTTTCATCAGACAAGAATTTGATATTGATAAAGGGACCTCCATTTTGGACTCTGTCAATAGAATCAGCAAAAACTAATAGATCATCATTGATGAATACCTTTTGGCACCTTTTTCTTGGAACAGAGATTTTGACACGACGGCTATAATCCTTGTTAAGCTCCGTCGCCAGACCGACTACACTCGATGTAGGAAGCTTAGACAAGTCAAAACCACTATTTCTTAGGTCGGCAGAGAGACCGATGGGTTTGCCATCGGAATCGTACTGCGCAAGCAAGTGTGGGAGCTCTCCGGCATAAACCATACCGTCACGGATATGTAACTGAACGTAGTCGGCGTCTTCTATCGAGACCTTAGCATCTGTAAGACTGTCGGCGTGGGATGCACACACAACCACGACGGTGGCAAATGCTATAAGGCCGCCAATGCGCACAACGCTCAACAGGTAATGGATCATGATTTCTGGTTCCTCTGCATAGAATCCACTCATCGTCTAGGTGGTGTGGCCTAACGGCCTGCCGGCTAACCGGTTTTGCCAACCGAGAACAAGAGTGAACAGATATCTACACTAAAATGAACGATGAAAAAAAACCCAACTATTTAAACGTAAATTATTGCCAAAAAACAAGCGTTGACATAACTTAAATTTGAAAACGAGACGTAACGGCAAAATCCGGTTCAGCCGGTGGTTATGTGCCTTAAAAAACATATTGGATAATTGGTTCTAGTGATGTAAAGACATCCTTTCTAGCATTAGATATTGCTCATTTTAAAACATTGATAATCTTTATAACATTTTTTTCAACATCCTTCAATATGTCAGTTTCCCACAACCTAATAACCTTCCATCCTTTGTTTTCGAGTTCTTTAGTTACATTTATATCTCTTTTCATATTATATTGTATTTTATCAATCCAATATTTACTATTAGAACCTCTTTGAAGTTTGGCTTTTCTCTCTTCCCAGTTTCTCCCATGCCAGAAATCGCCATCAATAAATATAGCAACTTGCTTCTTTTTAAAAACTATATCTGGTTTACCAATCATATTATTAACATGAATACGATACCGATAACCACGACACCATAGTTCACGCCTTAGAAGAAGTTCAGCTGTTGTGTTCTTCGACCTGTTTTTGCTCATAACAGTTGAACTTCTTTCTGAAATAGGTCGAAATATATTAAATCTTGGTGCCTTATTTTTATCAGCTACGAGATCCATCGTCAGTTACGACAAAGTTACCGATTATATCGCTTAATTTGTCTGCGCTAATATCATATGATAATGATTTTACTAATGCGTTAGGAACCTCAGATTGTTTGGCATCACCAATTTGTACACGTAATTCCCATAACAACTGTGCTGAAAGTAGGGGTGGCACAGCGTTTCCTAAATATACTCTTGATTTAGGTAACGTGCCTATTGAATAATTGTCAGGGAATCCTTGTAGTCTTGAGATTTCTCTAATCCGTAATCTTCTATTATCCCAATGGAAAGGCCCATTATTACTGATTCTTTGTGCAGGAATAGTGGGGGAGGGTTTATCAGGATGCAATTTCAATAAAAACGACCAATATCTTGTACGCCATTCGAATAAAGGTTTTGGAAAACCACGTTGTGCTGTAAAATAGAGATAATTATCACCAAGAGGTATCAGCGGCAATAAATGTGAATATTTGCCTTGCAAATTCTCATCTGATTCAGGGGGATTGTTTTTGATTGGGATATTAGCGATAGCCCATCTTGTTGTACGGGGTCTTTCCGGTGAGAAAGTTGGTTTTGGAAATATAAACTTATGATTTCCCCTAATTCCAACAAAAAAGACGCGACGTCTTGATTGAGGGATACCGTAATGTGCTGCATTAAGGATTTTATAAGAGATTGTATAACCTGTATCTTTGGAAATATTAATGATTTTTTCAAATATGCTTTTATAATTTTGAAATAGTAGGCCGGGTACATTTTCTATAACAAATGCAATTGGCCTAAGCTCTTTAACATATTCTAAAAAATCGGAGATTCTATTTATTTGATGGTCTTTTCCATTTCGCTTTTTCTCAATCCAAAAGCCTGCATGACTAAATCCTGTACAAGGTGGCCCTCCAATTAAAATAGTACCAAGATTATTTTTTATACCGAGATTCAAAATAACCTTCTTAGGATTAATATCCTCTATTCTTCCTTGTATAGTTTTACTTCCAATAGCTGAGGAATATAAACGGAGTGCATTTTCATCTATATCGATAGCTGCACAAATATTAAATCCTGCTATTTTTGCACCTAAATCAAAGCCTCCGATTCCAGAAAAAAGGCTGAAAATAGGTATAGAGCTATGATTAGTTTTCATATTTTATGATTTTTTAATTTCTGATATTTTTTCTAACTCAGTTGAAATCCAATCTGTTATCTCATTTTTGTATTTTAATTCAGAATTACCGATGAGTTCACATATTCTGAGCCGATCAAGTACGAAGTGAACTGTACGTCTTAACTCATCCCATTTTGCGAAAGGTTGAGGGATAACAAAAGGAATTGCTATACAAATTATTGGATCTTTACCAAAATCTATATAACCTCTCCAAAGATCAATTATGATATCTTTTGCTTTTGGTGCCCAATCAAAGGCAACAGTACATTGTGCCAGTATTGTTACATAGCCTTCTCGCTCGTCCCTAAATGGCCGCCATACTACAACATCAACCCCAGCATCTTTTCTTTCAAGTCTTTTTTCTCCTTTGCCTACAGGTAAGCCAAGCTGTCCAGCAAGCCATTCTATAGCTTGAGGGAATGAAGGTGGACGATCCCCTGATCGTGGTGGCCATCCGAATCGTACTCCTTTGCTTTCACCTGAGAGATATTGACTCAACGCATCAAGTACTAGCATATCAAGTAAAATCTCTACTTCCCCTTGCCGTTTTTCAGAACGCAAAGGCTCACTCATGGTAAGAAGAAGTAAAAATATATAAGGTAGTGTTTCTTCATCAGATCTAAATTGCGTTCCGCTCCCTTCTTCAGAAAATGGATAATAATTCTGTGTAATTTGCTTGCGACGATTAATTTCTTGAAAAATTAATTCTAAGTGTATCTCTAAATCGTTTTCATCAACTATCATCATGTTTCTAAAATACCTTCTCAATCTTGAGCGGGATATTTTATTTCTTTGTTCTGCAACCATTGTCGCTTCAATCCAATCAGTTAATTCTATAATTTCACCGCTTGAGGGTTGTCTAATCGTGTTCAACGGCATTATTTTTATCCTTATTCCAAGATAATATTGATAATAATCTTTCCAAAGCCTTTTTACATCGCTCTAACAATGTCACTACTTTTTCATCATCATAGTATTCATGTAAATCACACTCAGCCGCCTCTAAATGAGAAGAAGCAACGTTTAATCTTCTCAGCAATCTTTCTTTTAATCCACCTGCTGCAATAAAAGCCTCACCAAGGTTTCTGGCCTCTCTTAGGACACGCAATCCTTCTTCTGACTTAACAACATTACCTAAGGTAGAAATGTCACGAGATTCTTGAATAACTGGCTTCTGCTCTTCAGTTCCAAATAACCACGATAATAGCTCTTGAAGTTCATCGGCTTTCTTTTTTCGAATAATTATTTCTTCTTTTTTCACATCGCTGGGTGAAGGTGCCCCTATATGCTCTCTTAAAGGAAGGGAACTCATAGCACGAGTGAAAACTCCAAATCGTTTCTCAGCTCGTTTTGTATCAATATTATGTTTTTCCCTTCCTTCATATATTATGCGATAGTTACGATAATGACCTTTAATATCATTTTCATTTTCACCCACTTCGTTTGCTACATCTGTAAATTTTAGGTTTTCACCTTCAATAAGCGATGCAATAAATCTTGCCTTTGCCCAAGGATCCCAAGGTTCTATGCCCAATATATGTCTATATCCAATAATTGGCGCGACACTACGTCGATCACTCACAATTATTACGGGAATTGTCTCTGGTAATTCTGCCTTTTCAGCTAAATCGTCCCATTCATCATCGTCAGTCAAATCTAATTCCGCTCTTAATCTGTCATCTTCTAAAAGTTTTAAAGCAGCAAGTCGCCTATTACCTTCAACTATGATATACTCCTCTTTATTTGTCTCTATTCCAATCAATGGCTCTGATAAGAAGAATCCGTGGTAAGCAATTGATCTTGCTATTGCGATCGAATCATACTCATTGGCAACGAATTCAATCAATTTGGGTTGATCTTCTTCGGATATACCTTCTGGTAATCTGGGATTTTTATTATCCAGAAGTAGTTTAGATGGTGATATCTCTTTCACAGAATCTTTGTTTTGATTATTCATTTATTCTGATCCTTATTTGTATAATAAAATTATTGATTAATATAACCCTACTAGATTGTACCTTTTGCCATCCAATAACTTATACGGTTGGCTACAAACCCAATGTTTATTTTTTTAGGCACATAACGATGAAGCTAAGCTGCCCAAAATCGCGCAGCGATTTTGGGCAGCTTCAGCGCTTTGTTGGGCGCTGACTATTTTTCTTTTCGTTTTACGTGATACTTCCGCGCTTGTTGGGCTTCTATCAAAGCTTCGATTCGATCCCAATCGAGTCTATCTCGAAGGTTGAGGCTAAAGCAATAACTAATCTTGTCGAAATATGACTTCACAGCAGCGTTTTCTACCGTCGGATCCTCTTTGCTCAAAATTTCCTTGGCTTGCTCAACAGCTTCCTCTAATAAAACCTTTAGGTATATCACCATTTCGTCATGGACTCCCCAATGTAGCTTGCCGGAATCACCAAAGATGGCCTGCGACCGCTCACTCCACACTAGCCATGGAATGATCTTTGTATTGGAAAGACCCACGGCTTCACGTAGGCTGAGCGCTTCATCAAAAAACTCCTGCGTTTCACTGTATACATCATCTTCTAGCGCCATGAAGCAATCGTAGTCCAAAGACTCAAGCCGTTGCTGTAAGCGCCGCATTGTGCTTGGCAGGCGATAAAGGGCCCGTCGCGCTGTGCTATAATGCACATAACTTCTAATGTAGCGTTCAAGATCCTCTGATGTGTCGGGCAATTTTCGCGCTTTTGAAACGATCACGTCGTCGCTGAGCGACGTATCTACAGGCGCTGAAGATTCCACAGGCTCCCAGAAAGCTTTTTTTTTCTCATTGTCAACTAGAAACAAAACAACTGGTAGAGGAAGAACTTTCCAGTAGAGCAACTTGTTGCTTCCAACTGGCTCACGGTAAGTGTCATCGGTTCGCCACTGAATTGGGGTTTTCGAGCGTACCTGCCCTTTGCATAGAATGCCCTTGACACGTTCGTCAGCCAGCTCGATTTCGACATCAATACCATAGTCGCTCGTAGCCTGCTCTCTCATTATCCAAGTCTCAGGCAAGTGCAGCTTTAGAACGGCGAGTCCCCGTTCTCCACTTATATGCTGAACCGATCTTTTTGGGAGACCTGCTCCCATTATATAATCTCCTAACTTTGAATAATCTTATACATTTAGATCTGACGCCCAACCTATAGAAGTCAACAGCTCTAACCGTCAGGTGAAGTCGCACCACGATTATCGACTGCCTCCACTAGATCACCACCGGTGCTCGATTCCATTCTTCAGCTAGCTTTTTCTGTATTAGTTTGATAACATCTTCCTCTTCTATTCGCGAAAACATAAAGCCTCGTTTTCCGACATCCTTGATGGAGGCACCGAAGTGATAGAAATCTTTGCTATCAACTATAATGAAACGGTCGTGAAACGCATTTGACGTTCGAATCGCTAATTTGCCATATTGTTTCTTGAATGCAATTGCCGTCGTCTTTACGGAAGGATCAACAGGCTTGGTAAGAATATTAACTACCACAGAGGATTTCTTTGCGGTCAGTAGATTCAAGACATCGGAGCTTATGTATCCATCTATGATGTCGATTTGTGTATCAGCATGCTCCAAAATATCTGTCACTTTCTGCAAGGCATCGAAGTAGTCTCCCGCAAAGAAAACTCCCTCTCGTGAAATAGTCATTGATGGCACGTCTACCGTCAGTTGTACAGATAAAATGTCTAAGCAGTACCTAACATCCTTTAGCAAGAGATCTACGTGCTGCCTTCGAATATACCCTCCCCCCTCATATTCAGCTGTACCACTTGGCTGTGGTACCTCTCGGGAAGGTAAGTCTTCAAATAGTGATGGATACAAAAGCCGTAGTTCCTTACGAATCGGAGCAAATCGTTCAAAAAGATCCAAAGTACTCTGGGGATCGAAGTTACGTCTACGCGGGTCTTTCAGCCAGCTTTCCAAGCAATTGCGAAGGGCGGTTAGCTTCGCAATTATTTCAATCCTTTTCATTTCAAATCACCTTCTTAAGCATCAAAAGTCTAGACTTGCCATTTCACACAAATTGCAACACCGAACTGCTCCGTTTATACTCTCACACTAGCGTATCCTGGTTTAAGCGACCTTAGCCGCTCGCTGTGTCAAGCAGATATGCTTTTAACTGCTGGAGTTAGCACAACTAAGTACTGTGTTCCTGGAATTTCTGATAATTATTTTCTGTTCTTCCTCCTTATTGCTAATTTTTCCCATATTTTGTTCAACATTCTAATTTCCTTCGATGACAAGCCAAGCCGTTTCCTTAATAGCAGATCATCCATTACATTCACAACCTGTTCAATATCCCTTTTCTGACGGGCTAACAGATCCAACTCAGTTATCAACTGACTTGAAATATCAAAATATGGAATAGGTAGTTCTTCCGCTTCATTGGGTTCTATTTCCAGAACGCCCCCCCCATAGCTTCTTCCCATTACCTCTGCAAAGGAAAAAGTTAAGGAATTATGAAAGCAAGCTGCCACCTTTCTACCGTTACTTTTTTGCTTAAATCTAACCCTGTGGATCGTATCCGTAGGAACTGCACCAGCCTCGTTCAAGACCAATTTGGGCCTATTGTAGATTTGACGGAACAAAAAGGCATCTGGTACCCAGACCGAGGGAACATAGTACCAGGGTGAGCGAATTCTACATTTGTAGCCCTTGTCATACTCCAATTCTTCTCCCAATTTGATGTATTTTCTCACTTCACATGGGAGGCCTGTCTCAGAATGTGCTGGAAGATTCAAAAGATTAGTTTTGAGCTTATTAGCGTTATTACTCGTCCAATCCGCATTCGTAAAAACAAGTCCTTCGATTTGAGACGTTCTCCCAACCAGCGGCATGGTATAACCATTCAACTGAAATTCCTTGATCTGATCAGCATCAACCACAAAGAAATCATTACGCCCCGTCACCACTCCCACATCTACCTCGGCGAAATCCCCTAGTGTAGTAAGCCTTTTATCATTCTTTAGCTTCCGTAGGAGAAGAATTTCTTGTCTTGTCAGATAATATTGGACCCACTTGTCTTGACTATGGTCAACGGGTTTAGAGTCTTTTGCAGTAGGAAGCTTGTAGATATAATCCCTGAGACGCTTTTCGTCTTTCAACTGAATAACGTTGATCCCATCACCGTTGTCTGTGTTCTCTGCTAAAAGTAGTAAGACTTCCTGCTGTATGCCAGGAAATATTATTCTGTCAAAAGTAATGAGTGTGATAACCTTAAGAAATTCGCTTAGAAACAGACGTAGTTCTGAGGTATACTTTACTTGCATCAGTTCCGCAGGTATCACCATCCCTAGCCTGGCATTTTTCTTTAGTAGCAATGAGCTCGCTAGAAGAAATGGTACCCAAGCATTCGTAAGTCGAGTGGGATGCAACCCCACTCTTTCCATAATCCTAAAGCCTCGGGTACGGTGCTCCTCTTCGAAATGTTGATATCTAATAAATGGAGGATTTCCGACAATTGCATCAAATTTGATATCCTTCAGGGATTGCTCATAATGTAGAAAGAAATCTCCTGATTTAAGATGGGGAAATTCCATCTCCTCTTGAAATAATTCGAAAATTCTTAGTCTTGCTTTGTCACATTCCCCGCGATTTAATTCACTGCCGTATAGCTGCTGAAGAAGATCACTCTTGCGAGCTTCAAGCTCAAGCATTCTCTTACATATAGCAATAATGAAGTTACCATCCCCGAAACAAGGCTCGAGAACCTTTGAGTTCTTGGCTTGAATAGCCCAGCCAACGAGAAATTCCACTATTTCAGGGGGAGTATAATAACCTCCCCTTAGCTTTTGCTTAGATATTCGATTTACCATGCGCTCTACTCTTATACCTCAAAGTGGGTCAAAGCCTGCCTTTCTTCTGACGTGAGGATGTACATATCATATATCAAATTGTTCAGCTCGTCGCGAAGACTTCGTATATGCCTATCCATCTGTTCAATCCTTGATGGAATTCTCTGCGTTCGCTTTTTTGTTACTAGTAAGTTTAATTTCTTAACTAACTTTATTACCTTGTCATACTGTGCCTTTCCATTGTCGAGGCTTAGATCAGGTACAACCAATGGAAATTCTGCAATGAATTGTTTGCCATAGGAGAAATACCCTGCCCTAAATACACTGCTTCTCGACTCAACATACAAATCCAATAACGGGCAATTAAGTAGGCCTTGTATATAGAAAATATCTACGTTCTTGCCGGGTTTGACCGAAATACCATAGAAGGGTCCGTTTCCCCCTCCAGTAAAAACTATATTGTTTGCGTCGAAGCAGAATGTTGGTTCCAATGAAAGGACCTTTATAATAAGATGTTTACGCCCGTCGAATTTAGTCAAGCTTTGCGCTCGTCCGTATCTATACCACGTTTGCGCCGCAGCTTGCGGAATATTCCTTTTCTGTAAATCCCTCTTGTAAGCGTTTAAATAATTCCACGTGTTCGCATACTTAGTTTTCATCTCCCTAGGGCGCACTAACTCAGCCTTCCCATTATTTATTCTGTAAGGGAAAATAATCATACTATTAGGTTGGGGGATAAGAAAGGGTTCCAGCTCTAAATCATACAATGCCGGCCGTAGTAACTCTCTCTCGATTAGCCGTCTCTGGCCTTTCCAGTCAGTGAACTGGATCAATCCATCCTCTTCGCCTTCGGGCCTAACTATGTATACAGAGTCCTTACTCGTCTGCACTCCCACGTATATATCCGTTTCATCCCTCAAGTGCTTTGAAATTCGTGAAAGCTTGGAGAGTAACTGTTTCAAAGGACCGTGGATAAATATCCACGGATTCTCTGATAATTCGGATGAGGGCATTGAAAAAGGCTGTGCTCTTTTGCCATTTTTCCAGTCAAGAAAGCTTGATACTGTCTCAAAGTTGTAACTCCTATGTCTATCCTTTCCTAATGTGAGAGCACAGGTATATGTGGTTGTTTTTCCACCGAACACCTGCTCCTTTCCAAAATGAACTATATCCAGATATGAGCTTTCTTAAAGATTCTCCTGCTTTTATTTTGGTAAACTTGTGCGGTATGATAAATCCCAACTTTCCGCCCCTCTTTAGGAGTTCAAGGCTCCTCTCAATGAAAAGAAAGTATTTGTCAAAATTGTCTTTCCTGGAACAAGTATAACCAGAATGTTTTGATCGATAATATCCCAACTCCAGAGCATAGAGTTCACTCAACGTCTGTATGCGTGTATAAGGTGGGTTTCCGACAATAACATCAAAGCCGCCTGACTTCATAATCCCAGGAAATTCGGTATTCCAATCGAAAGGCTTGATCCGATAAAGTTCTTCATCTGATAGGGAAGACGCTTTCCTGAAATTGAAAAAATCTTTGTCTACGAGTGAATTCCCCACCTTGACATTACTTTCTAACCTGACTTTCGCCAATACGAGGTTCTGTTCTCTGAAAACTGCATAGGTTGCGTGATTTAGACATTTTATTTGTATTACCCAATATATTGATTAGAATTTATTGTCTTAATGTTACCCCTTGACAAATTTTGAGGTTGTGATATAATATAATTAGTATTACCCTAGAGGATAATCATGGCCTCTCTTATTAAGAAGAAAAAAGGCAAAAGACTCTACTACTATATGGTTGAATCAAAGAGAGTTAATGGTAAACCCAGAATTGTAAATCAAACCTATCTTGGTCCTGTGGAAAGGGTTGTCAGGATACTCAGAGAGTATCCTAAAAGAGTAGAGCCTAAAGAAGTAGAGCATCTTAACTTTGGCCTTCTTGCTGCTCTTTTATCCCTTGCCAAAAGGATTAATCTGGTAGATACCATAAACAAACACACATCTAAAAGACGTCAGGGAATATCCATAGGCGATTATGTTCTTCTTATCGTTCTTAACAGATGTGTTGATCCAAAGAGCAAAAGGTCCCTTTGCACCTGGTACAAAAAGAGTTTTCTTCCCCGCATATTTGGTTTTCCTTCTTCCCTCTTAGATAGTCAGAACTTCTGGGACCATATGGAGAAACTAGATAAATTTGATGTAGAGGCAATTGAGCTTGACATCTGCAATAGCTTAATACAAAACTTTGATATCCATCTTGAGGCACTTATCTACGATACCACTAACTTTTTTACCTATATTGCCGAAGATAATGAGAAATCCAGACTGGCAGAACATGGCAAAAACAAGGCAAAAAGGAACGATCTTCGCCAGGTTAACCTTGCTCTTCTGGTTACTAAGGATTTTGGTATTCCCCTTCTTCATCTTCTTTATGAAGGCTCAAGGCATGATGCCAAACTTTTTCCCGATGTCACCGAAGAGCTTGTGAGGCGATACCAAATCTTTGCTCAAGAGTGCCAAAGGATAACCCTGATCTTTGATAAAGGGAACAACTCCCGGAAAAATATCCAGGGTATAGATAAAACGAAATACTTCTTTGTTGGCTCTTTAAAACCATCTCATCATAAGGATCTTCTTAAGGTATCTC
>Ga0315533_1002372_pt1 | contig 13197 bp, 6 predicted proteins | sample SalMarSW160130MG_FD_203081 | JGI IMG/M metagenome (GOLD analysis project Ga0315533, IMG submission 203081) | Salt marsh sediment microbial communities from the Plum Island Ecosystem LTER, Massachusetts, United States - Salt Marsh Sediment SW1601-30 ...
GCTCAGTTGAAATTCTAGCTCAGCAATTCGCGCGAGATAATCTTCGGCGGTTTGATTGAACCGAGATTCCACCGCAGTCGCTTGACAAAGATGATCTATGCGCATCTGCTCGATCCGAGACTGTAGGCCAGCCCATTGCGCCAAATTGGTCTGGCGAATTTCTTCAAGTAGCTGCTCCAGAGATGCTAATTGTGTTTGACAGCTTACTATCTGTTCTTCCAATGTTAGATCTTGCTCGCTGCCCGTGTCGCCGCTAGCTACTAGTAGACATCCAACAGCAACGAGCACGATGATAGAGCCGACTATCTTTAGGGGTCCTACCCTTTTTGTGGTTGACACGAGGATCACTCTCCCTTCCCGTTTTTGACTTTCTAATGGTACAGATATCGGGTTGTCTTTCCCAAATGTTCCCGAAAAGAGAGCATCCTGACCTGTCTGTTTCAAACCTTACATTTAGCAACGAAGGGTAGTAGAATGGAGATCGAGTTCATCCTAAGTATTGTAGGGGGTACTTATGAAGCGTCTTACTCTCGTTGCGATTCTGGGATTTGCGATCCTTCTGCTGTTTGGCTGTGGGGAAAGGCAAGCATCCATTACCGGTGTAGTTACTGACAGCGAGTCAGGGGACCCTTTACGGGACGCCATCGTCACCCTCGAGGAACACACCGCAAAGACTGGAGCTGACGGCCACTACCATTTAGATAAGGTTCTACCTGGAAGCTATACCCTCACAGCCCGCATGGAGGGTTACAAACCCTACGACCGACAGATTGATGCACAAGGAAAGCAAGAAGTCATTCTAGACATCACCCTTTCCCCGCTCGAAGAACCAACCCCTCTTCCTATTGCTGAAGAAGGGCAAGATCCTTATCGCGTAATAGAGCGGACATCTTCGGCCATATCTCCCCGAGAGGGTGGAAGTATCGTGATTACCGAAGCGGAGAGCATCTACTTAAATGGCTTCATGCTCTCGGTTCCGCCGGGAGCATTAGAAGAAGAGACGGTTATTACCGTCGGGGATGTGACGGACGACTTCCCACCCATTCCTGATGGCCTCCGCCCTGTGGGACTGCCCATCAGCTTGGAACCACACGGTCTTACTTTTCAGAGAGCTGTTACCGTAAAGGTTCCCTACTCCAATGAGATGCTCGCGTACGCAGGCGTCATTTCACCAGAAGACCTTATGCTAAAGACCTATGATCTATCGATGAATGAGTGGACAGACATTCCCATAGTGCAGGTAGATACGCAGAATGGCGTCATTGTCGCCGAGATCGATCATTTCAGCCTATTTAGCCTGTTTTCATGGTGGAATCGAAAGGAAACAAAAAACCCCGCGACCAATAAGCAGATCCTTACCTACATCAACGACTCTTGGGGTGTTGTTGCCGCAGTGGATGATCTAGCGCGGTGGAATGCGAATACCGGGATACCCTTCAAAGACGAGATTGGTGGTATCTTAACCGTCATGGCCATGACTGAGCAGGTCCAAAATGAGAAGTATCGAAAAGCTGCGATTACGGGTGGAGAGTGGCTGGCTTGGCAAGCTTTGAAGACCGCCGGGTATGGCTGGCTTAGACCGTTCGCGTTGCTTGTGGAGGCAACATACAAAGGCGGGGTATGGTTTGTGAAGGAACTCGATGAAGGAGCATTCAACGCGCAGATCTGTGCCTACCTTTACTATAGACGAGAGGGGTATTCAGTCGAGGAGATAAAAGACTTGTTTGTCACAGACGATGGGTGGGTACTCACGGCCATGGGAACAGGGTGTCCTCCGGGTTATCCACGCCTAACTGGTCGGTTCAAGCCAGAGGACGTTTTCAGAATTGGAAGCCTTGTCTGGGATGCAAAACAATCGGGAAACTACAGGCAGCGGGACACAGAATCCATCAGGGTGGCCTTTATTGACGCGATCTGGCCTGTAACGCCTAACCAACCGCCGCAAGTTCGCATCACTTCTCCCTCTGAGGAAGCAACCTTCACGGCAGGGGAGGCAGTGAACCTCGCAGGGACCGCTGCAGACCCAGAAGATGGCCCCTTAACCGGATCTTCTTTAACATGGAGGATTGAGACCGCTGGAAGTTCCACATTCTTAGGCCAGGGAGAAACCCTCTCTCTGAGCAACCTGGCCGTGGGATCTCACAAGATCTCTCTAGCTGCAAAAGACTCGCAAGGGGAAACTGTCGAAGATAGTATTGAGATAACCGTTCAGGCGGCTGCCAATATGCCCCCTGAAGTTACCATTGCTACCCCTTCCGATGGCACCATTTTCGCAGAAGGCGATTCTATTCTCTTTACGGGGTCGGCCATAGATCCTGAAGACGGGCCTCTAGCAGATCGTTCATTGGTTTGGGTGTCTGGTATTGATGGCGTACTCGGACCTGGTCAAACCGTGACTAGAGACGACTTGTCACCTGGCACTCACGCTATCACTCTGTCAGCCACCGACTCTCACAGTGTGTTTTCAACCAAGACCGTCACGATTACGATCGAACCCAGCACGCCAAACGAGCCTCCAATTGCCGATGCCGGCGCGGATCAAACGGTGTACGTAGAAGATACAGTTACCTTGGATGGTACTGCCAGTTACGATCCTGAGAATAATCCCTTGACGTTTAGATGGACGCAGAGTTCTGGAGCACCCGCCTCACTCAACAACGCACTGTCAGTAACCCCATCGTTCACGCCCTTAACAGCAGGGGAATATAACTTTTGCCTAGTTGTGAACGACGGAAAGCGGCATAGTGCCCCAGACTATATAACTGTAACTGTGGTTGAGGAAACACCAGCCAAGCAACATAGCACTCTGGGAGAATACATAAACCCAGATAATCCTGATGACTGCTTGGAAATCAACCCCGATGGCACATGCTACATGGAAATACTCGGACTCAACATAGGCACTACCGGAAGCTGGAAAATAGACAACGGACGCATCTCGCTATTCTTTCCAGATGGAACCACCATTAGAGGTGAGTTGAAAGATGAAGCTATTGTTTGCGACGAAATTGGCATGTTACCGCCTGTGTGGGTTAAGCCAACGAGAACGCCTCCAACCTACGACGATGTCGTTGGCGCATACATAAAACGAAACCATCCCGATGAATACCTCTTCCTCAAACCGGACGGAACATACACTGCGACTGAAAGAGGATTCGGAGATCAGCTTTGGACTAGTTCCGGCGAATGGGAAATAGACGGTCACACAGTCACGCTCTTCTATCTGGGAGACAGGACTTCAGGATTGACAGGAGCAGTGTTAGAAAATCACATATACTTCGGTGGTCTTGTTGGAGTAGATGTTTGGACGAAATCGTCAGTGGGTGGTTCTGCTTCAACAGGAAGCATCTTCGGATTGTACCTGTGTCAAGACGACCCATACAGCTGGCTATACCTTTCCGAAACAGGGGCCTGCCTTTTGGACGATCGTCGGGGCTTCGGGTACGGAAACCTTCGTCAGGATTACAACATCAAGGGCGATGTAGTAACTATTTCGCATTCGTATGTTCCGATCGTATTGCACAAACAAGGGACTTCTCTCATTGATACGCACAAGGAGATCTGGCTCAAGGCAATAGAGGTGGACGAGCTTCCGCGTAGAACTGGCAGCGAAGCGATGCTTTATCTCGATCAACGATTCCCTGCTGTTTGTTATTTGGACTTCAAGAGCACTGGGGAATTTTATTGGAAGCTTCCAGGTTCCAATCGGTGTTTCAGAATTACTGGACTTTGGGAACGGAATGCTGATGAGATCGAGCTGTCGCTGATCGAGGGACAACCTTCCATGATTCTTCATATAAGCGCTGATGAATCTAGAATCACCATGAACAATAGGGTGTGGCGGCGCCAAGCGCCAGCCAAACTTGATGAAGGACAAGTCTTGCTCTCGGCCTCGGAAACAGCAGAGGCTTACCTGACAGCATTCTTCCAGGGGCTATTCGAAGAGGCGGAAAGATACGCTGCAAGCAAGTTCCTAGAGGAGTTTAGAGAATCGATCGAGGCGTGGAGGGAGCTGCTAGAACTTCCTCTGGAAGAAGTACCGGAAGAAGCGGTCGAGGCGCGCCGACTAGCTGATAGCTTCGACCGTATTGAAGCACTAGTAGAAAAGCCGATTACAATGGAAGCCGGTGGATACCAGGAATACGAAACCCTCCTGGTTTTCTACACGGTCTATCTTAAAGATGGCAGTAGTACCGTGCCTCTTGAATACGTCCGCAGACGTGATACGAACAGTCTCCCGTACCTTTATTTGGTGCGCGAAGGTGGCGTCTGGAAAATCTTCTGAAAACAGAGTGCAGGAGGTTAACTAGTAAATGAAGACACTGAAACTTGCTGTTTTGCTTCTCCTAATTGGGCTGCTTGTTTGTTCTATGGTGATTAGTTGCTCCAGGACTTCGAAATCAGTGGCAGGCACTTATGTGAACAAAGCTAATTCTAGCGAGTACCTTGAATTGAAGGCTAATGGAGAGTTTTATCTTCGCGAGCTAGGTATGGGTTTAACCGGGGAATACGAAATCGAAGGTGACACGATAACACTTAAATTGGACATGGGCCTTGCAGCTCGAGGGAGAATCCGCGGCAATACACTTACTGACGAAGACGGGAAAATCTGGGTGAAAAGGTAAGCAAAGGTTGCTAAAGGAGCTTTATTAACTTTGAAAGAAGCCTAGTGCACGAGACCCTGCTACTGTGATGTTAAAACAACTGTCTGTACTACTAGCCTTGTGTTTCTTCAGACAATGTGTGAACTCTTGTACCTATCTGTCCAGGCGCAGAGGTTCACTCCAAGTTGTATTATCATTCTGCGGTACTCGGTGAAGAGAAAGGAGGAACACGAGATGCTAGAATCGGAGAGGCTTACAGGTTGGATACGGACAGCTATCGGTTTTGTTATCTGGTTCTTGGTGGTGCTTGTGCTCAGGAGTGTCGTCCTGTCTTTGAGAGCGGTCCAAACGAGTGGTTTTGCTGTAGCGCCTTTCGAGTCAAGAGTTTTTCCAGTGGGACTCCCTTGGATCATAATCATCGATATTGCATTTCTTACGGTCGTCATTTTTTCTGTGCTCGCGTTCGGCGGTCGGTTGCGAGAGGCTTTGTCTTCAGCTTTACCGCGGCTACCGCGATTGGGAAGCATAGGATACTTGATCACAGTCCTTGTCGCAGTAATCATAGGCTACTTCACTTACGATGACATCATTCTCCCCCCGCTTTACATTCAAGGAGTTGACTGGGCCTATAGGCTAGTGTTCTGGTTATTAGTTGTTGGGGTTTCACTGGGCATAGTCTTCGAGTTGGCGCAGACGCTATTTGCTGCTAGAAAGGAAGCCGTTTCAGTTATCAAAGTACCTGGAACATTACCCAAGCAGGCAGAGTCTAGTACCAGGAACTGCAAGGAATGTGGGGGTGCGATCGACCCTGGGGACAGTTACTGCCGCTGGTGCGGAGCACGGGTCCAAGAAAACGAAGAGCATGATGAGGTGGAAAATAAGAGGTGTAAGCAATGACAAAGGGCTGCAGGTATCGCTTTCTTCTACTGTTAATTGTTCTTCTTGCGATATTAGGCATAGGAGTGTCATATCCTAATCTGGCGGAAGCAGCACGCGAATGTGGCAGTTTCACAGACAACTTTTGGTGTTGGCGGTCTAATCCTTATCCTTGCGGCCCTCATGGCGACAACGATTACACCGACCAGAATGATGGAAACTGTACTTGGTGGGCATGGTATATGATGTGTCGCCGCTGGACATGGAGCAGTACGAATCCAGCACCACGCGGCTGGGGAAACGCAAATACTTGGTTAACCGAAGCTTCCGATGACGGCTTCCCAACTGGCAACGAACCCAGAGCAAATTCTGTGTTTGTCTGGACTAGTGGTTCAAAGGGACACGTAGGATGGGTGTTTAAAGTAGATAGCCGACATGTCTATACGACAGAAATGCAATATTACGGTTGGGAACAGTACACCAACGAAAATGGACCCCCAAACGAGGACCAAGGATACAAGAAACGGTCCCGCGCAGCGATGATAAGCCTGGGTGCTCGGTACATATATGAGAAAGAGTCTGGTCCTCACACAGCCACCATCTTGGTAATGGATGTTTCTGGCAGCATGGGGTGGCGGTGGAAAGGTGGCATTAAAATAGAATCTGCGAAACAAGCAGCCCTCCAGTTTATCGAGGAGGTAGCCAATGAACCAAGGCTACCAGGGACTTCACACATGATAGGTGTAGTGACTTTTAGCGGTACCGCCTCCTTGGTCTTGCCTTTAACCGACAATTATGCACGCGCAAAACAGGCCATTATCAAGTTGGGAACTGTATCTTCAACCAACCTTGGCGCTGGTTTAGTTACTGCATTACAAGAACTCGGCAAAGTGCCAACAGCCCAGCGGTTCGTCATCCTTCTTAGCGATGGCAAGAGCAATACAGGACTAAGTCGACAGCAGATCCTCAGCGGGCCGGTGGTTGGAGCTCGGCAGAAGCGAGTCTGTATCCATACGGTAGCTTTTGGTGACCCCGGAGATATCGACGAAGACTTCTTACGCAAAATTGCAGCTGGTTCCGGCTGCGGTTCATACAACTATGCAGCGAGTGGATTCCAGCTGTTCGGTACTTACGTAAAGATCAGGCACGCCATGCTGGGAAGCAATAGGATTGTTGAGTTCACCTCTGAAACCTCGAAAGGGTCGCGTGTATATGTTCTTCCGGGTCAAGCGATCGCTTTAGGCGCTTTCCAACTCACGGGTCCAGCTAGGGAGCTCCATTATACCTTGGCTTGGTCAGAACCCGGGCGCATGCGCGCGAAGCTTGTTGATCCATCAGGAAGAGAAGTTACCTATGCATATCCGGGAGCGAAGCTCTATTCAGGAAGCGGTTTCTCGCACGTCACGGTTTTCTCACCCAAACAAGGCATATGGCGAGTTGCAGCGGTGGGAGCAACGACATTCCCGAGAGGAATCGAGTATTACGGCGTGACTTCGGCACGGACAGGGGGCATCGTGATTCCCTATCGTATCCCGAAAATATGCATTTTCGATGACATATGCATCCCCATTCCGGATCTTCCAACATGGTTGATAGTCGGCATTTCCGTAGCCGCGCTGGCGATTGCCGTGTACTCCCAGCTTGTGGCAAAATGATGAGATTGGTGAACCGAAGTGGTTGAGTTCCTGCCTTGAGTACCGAAAAGGGCGAGGGGAGAAAGGCGTTGGTGCCTGGTCTTTATTTTTGGTGTTTCGCTTCTCCCTTGCCAGGCAAATACCGGGGTAGACCCTAGATTGCTCACGACGGCGATATTTCCCTTTTCTCTATCACTATGGTATAAATGGTGTGAATCGATGGGCAAGGAGAGTGGCCAACCTGAACTTAAAACCGTTCAAAGACTATCTTCGCTCGTTTGTTACGGTCCTTCAGCAAGGCGACGCCCGCGAAGAGAGCTTCTATCCGGCGCTTGCAGAGCTCTTCTCCAATTACGCGCAAGAGAGCGACCGCACGGATGTCCATGTCACTACCCAGCCAAAGAAGACCGAGGCGGGAAATCCAGACTTCCGCGTTTGGGATGGCAGGCAACATATCATCGGGTATATAGAAGCCAAGCGTCCCAGCGAGGAGAATCTGCAACTCATCTCAGAGAGCGAGCAGCTTACACGCTATCGACAGACCTTCCCCAACCTGATCCTTACAAACTTCTGTGAGTTTCGTCTGTACCGCAACGGTGAACTCGTTGATTCCGTGCGGATCGCGCGGCCGTTCGTTGCAACGAAGCTTGGGAAGGTTCCGCCGCTTGAGAATGTGGAGGAATTCATTGCCCTCCTTTCGAAGTTCTTCGCGTTTTCCCTCCCCAGAATCTACACTGCCGAGTTGCTTGCCGTCGAGCTTGCGAAGCGCACCCGTCATCTGCGCGATGAGGTCGTCTCGCAAGAGCTGGAACAGGAGAAGGAAGAGGGAAAGGGTAACCTCCTCGGGTTCTACGAGGCGTTTCAGGAATACCTCATTGGTGGACTCAAGCTGGAGGAGTTTGCCGATCTCTACGCTCAGACGATCACCTATGGTCTCTTTGCCGCTCGTATTCGCTCCGGCGAAGGATTCACCCGCCGTTCCGCCTTCGAGACCATCCCCCATACGATCGGGATCCTGCGAGATCTTTTTCGCTTTATCTCGCTGGGAGACCTGCCAACCTCTCTCGAATGGATCGTGGATGACATCGCCGAAGTCCTTGCTGTCGCCGACGTGGGAGAGATTCTTCACCGCTTCTTCCACGAGGGAAAGGGGGCTGACCCGATCGTCCATTTCTACGAGACCTTCCTCAAGCACTACGATCCGAAAGAGCGCGAGCGCCGCGGAGTCTACTACACCCCCGAGCCGGTCGTCTCCTACATCGTCCGCTCGCTGCACGCAATCCTGAAGGAGAAGTTCGGAAAATCGGACGGCCTTGCAGGAAACGGCGTAACGCTGCTCGACCCGGCTGCGGGGACGATGACCTTCATCGCCAAAGCGACACAGGTTGCGACAGAGGAGTTCGTGAGTAAGTACGGCGAGGGGAGCCGTGAGAGCTTCCTGCACGATCACGTGCTTCAGAACTTCTACGCCTTCGAGCTGATGATGGCCCCGTACGCCGTTGGACATTTGAAGATGGCCTTCTTCCTTGAAGAGCTTGGCTACACGCTCAAGCCGGAAGAACGCGTTAAGTTCTACCTCACAAACACCCTGGAGATGGAGGAGCTGGAGCAAAGCCGCCTGCCGGGCTTTTCCGCCCTAGCCGAGGAATCCCGCCTCGCCGGGAAGGTCAAGAAGGAAACCCCGATCCTCGTTGTCCTCGGTAATCCGCCGTATTCTGTCAGTTCCGGCAACAAGTCTGAGTTTATCGAGCGAGAAATGGAAGCCTACAAAGAAGCGGTCCGCGGCGAGAGGAACCTGATGCCGCTTTCCGACGACTACGTGAAGTTCATCCGGTTCGCCGAGTGGAAGATTGCCCAAGCTGGCGAGGGAGTGATCGGGATGATCACGAACCACTCCTACCTTGATAGTCCAACCTTCCGCGGGATGCGCCAGCACCTGATGAACACATTTGATGAGATCTACGTCTTGGATCTGCATGGCAACTCGCTCAAGAAGGAGAGATGTCCGGATGGCTCCAAGGACGAGAACGTGTTCGACATCCGCCAGGGCGTGGCGATCGCTTTCTTCATCAAATGTAGCGGCGCAGCTCGTCTGCAACGTTCCGTGAAATCTGCTGAGGAAGCCGATAAACACCACGTCTTTCACGCCGAACGTTTCGGACTGCGGGAAGAAAAATACGATTGGCTCAACAGAAACGATTGGGCGAAGAGCGGCTGGGACGAGATTCACCCGCATTCGGAGTTTTACCTCTTCGTCCCTCGGGATGAAGTGATGCTTGCACAGTACAACAGGTTTGTCAAGATCACCGATATCTTCCCGATCAGTAGCACGGGGATTAAGACGCATCGGGATCATTTCGTGATTGACTTTGACAAAGAGACCCTCAAACGTCGCATCCGCACATTCCTCGATCCGAGCCTTCCTGACGACTTCGTCAGCGAGACATTCAAACTGAAGGATAACCGCGATTGGAAGCTGCCTGAAAATCGCAAGAAGATCCAAGAGGACAAGGATTGGGATAAGAAGATCGTCTCGTGCCTCTACCGGCCGTTCGACGTACGATGGCTTTTCTACCATCCCGATGCGATCGACTTTGGTCGCGAAGAGGTTATGCGGCATATGGAGCAGGGCAACTTAGCTTTCATGCTCCCACGGCGTCTCGAAACGGAAACCTTTACTCATGTCCTTTGCACAAACACTGCTATTACAAACCATACTTTGTGCCTTAAAGAGGCCAATTATCTTTTCCCGCTTTGGTTATATCGTAAGGAAGGCGAAGGGAACACTCTCTCCCTAGGAGAGCATGCCGTAGGCAAGACTTGCAATCTCAAAGGAAACTTAGAAGAGTTAATTACAAACTCTGCCAACAGCAACACGGCTCCGGAGGTGATCTTCTACTACATCTACGCCATCCTTTACTCCAACGTCTACCGTGAGAAGTACACGGAGTCTCTACGGACTGATTTCCCGCGAATTCCGTTCACGAGCGATCACGAACTCTTTGAGAAGCTGGCTGCGCTCGGAAAGCGCCTTGTTGACCTTCACCTCCTGCGTTCGGATGAGCTCGATTCACCGATAGCCAAATTCGAGGGAGATGGCGATGGAATCGTGCAGACCGGAAAGAACGGCCTTCGTTACGAACCAAAAACACAGCGCGTCTTCATAAACAAGACGCAGTACTTCGAAGGGATCCCGCCCCAGGTCTGGGAGTATCAGATCGGCGGGTATCAGGTCTGCCACAAGTGGCTCAAGGATCGCAAAGATCGGCACCTCAGCCTCGATGAGATCAAGACCTATTGCCAGATCGTGACAGCACTCGCTAAGACGATCGAGATCCAAGCTGCAATCGACGAATTCTATCCGATGGTGGAAGAAACCCTCCTTGCGATCTCATCAGATTGAACTACCACGCCGCAAGCGGCATGCCGCACGCGGACGGAGTAGTTCATTATTAGGTGGGTTGAGTTCGGAGGGGACAGATGCCGGTTGCGAAGCAAGACCGGAGGTCGAAGAGAATTCACCGTGAAGAGCACGAAGAATGGAATTCGATGTACTACCGAACAGGGTGATTGGCTCTTCGATTGAGACTCATCGGAAACTAGGTTCAGGATTGCTGGAGTTGACTTTATGACGACCCCAAAAGACCTGATGTACCATAAGTTTCGCGCGTACGGGTTCTTGAAGAACCTGCGTTTCTTCGACCCGTTCCTAATCCTCTTCTTCCGTGAGATGGGGCTCTCGTTCCTGGAGATCGGAGGGCTCTTCTCGATCCGTGAGATCGCGACGAACCTCCTTGAGATCCCGACGGGGGTGATCGCCGATGCTTATGGACGTCGCAAGGCGATGATCGCGTCGTTCTCCTTCTACCTCCTTTCCTTTGCCCTCTTCTATCTCATCCCCCGTTTCTCGATCTACGTCTTGGCTATGGTCCTCTTCGCGTTCGGGGAGACGTTCCGCTCTGGGACACATAAGGCGATGATCCTCGAATACTTGCGGATCAAGGGGATCGAGGATCAAAAGGTCGAGTACTACGGCCATACACGTGCTGCATCACAGCTTGGTTCCGCGCTTGCCGCGCTCATTGCCGCTGGACTTGTCTTCCACACTGGAAGCTATCGGATCGTCTTTCTCGCCTCGATAGTTCCCTACATAATGGAACTCTTCCTCATGGCTTCATACCCTAAAGAACTCGACGGGGCTCTCATCCCTGTGGAAGGGGGTTGGAGGCAGAAGCTCGCCGGGCGAGTCAGCGTGACGATGCGGGATTTCTTGACCACCTTTCGCCAGCCGCGTCTGCTGCGCGGATTGTCGAGCAGCGCTTCTTTCGATGCGATATTCAAGGCGACCAAAGACTACCTACAGCCGATCTTGAAGACCCAGGCCCTCGCCCTTCCCATTATCCTTTCCGTTCGTGCCGATCAACGAGTGGCAATCGTCGTTGGAGCCCTCTATTTCGTCATCTACTTGGGGACGAGTGCCGCCTCAGCGAACGCCCACCGGGTGAAGGAACGGGCTCGCTCTCTTTCCTTCGCGGTAAACCTCACCTACCTCCTTGGAGTGAGCCTCCTCGTTACGGCCGGGATTGCCACATGGTTTCGGGTCTATCCCCTCGCCGTCGTTGCTTTCCTCGGATTCTACCTGCTGCAGAACGTCCGCCGTCCGATCATGATCGGCTACCTCGCCGACCTCATCCCTCACCGTGCCATGGCGACCGGCCTCTCAGTGGAGTCTCAGCTTCGCACCCTGCTGACGGCAGTGCTCGCTCCTCTTGTCGGCCTCTTAGCAGATCGGATCGGGGTGGGCGGAGCGCTCGCGATCCTCGCGGTCGCTGCCGCGTTTCTTCTACCGGTGTTGCGCGTGCAAAGCAGAGGAGCGAGAACCCTCCGTCATCACCAGGAGGGAAGCAAGTGAAACTCTGCGTAGATCCCTGTGTAGATAAGGTGCAACAAGGTTCAGCCTCAAAGGAGAAAATGGTGAAGCGCTTCGTGCCGTTAATCAGTCTACTGATCGTCCTTTTTGTTATGGTGACCGCCCTTGCCAAACCGGATCTCGTCGTCACCGATATTGCACTGACTCCGCAGGACCCGGTCGCGGGCGATCAAGTCACGGTCACAATCACGGTGGAGAACGTGGGCGCAAGCGACGCCGACGGACGGTTCAACGTGCGCTTCCTCATGGACGGCTTCCCGATTGACACCCCTTCGATCCCGTTCGGCCTCGATGCCGGACGATCAAAGACCGTATCGTTCGATTGGACGGCGGAGGTCGGGATGCACACGATCAGTGTAGAGGCGGATCAGCCGTTCAACCGGATCGACGAGTCGAATGAGGCAAACAACTCCCTGGTTATCACCCTCGCGGTCCCCATTAACCCGGATACGATGCCCCATGTTACGAGCCTCAAGGTAGCAGTGGCACGGTTCGATGATCGGAGTGGATCCGGATTCGTCAACGTAGGCGGTGGGGTGGCCGACGAGCTGATCGAGCGATTGGTGCGAAGTGGTGTGCGCGTCCTGGAACGGAGCGAGCTTGAGGCGGTAATGCAGGAGCGCGGCCTCAACCCGGCGATCACCGAGGACCTGACGACCGCAGGGCATATCCTCGGTGCGGACCTGTTGATCGTGGGCTCGGTCACCAAGGTCAACGTCCAACAGGCATCGATGAGCCTCGGCTTCTTCAGCGTCAGCAGTGCATCGGTGGAGGTGGCTATGTCGGCCCGGTTGGTGAACGCCTACACCTCGGAGATCATGAGCGCGGTCTCGGTGTCAGGATCGGCCGAAGGGACGACCGGTTTCTCCGTCGATATCGGAAAGATCGCCTCTTTGGGCCAACCAGCTTCGACGGATATCTGCACCGGCGACTTGCGTACGGATAAGCCGTACTACTCTACAGGGGAGACCGTCCACATCGGGTATAGGAACCCATGGGGATCGGGCTGGTATGGGATCGAGATCCACACCGGTGGTGGGGCCTTCCTCAAGTGGCTCGACTGGCAGTTCATCGATGCTGGGGATTGTGGAAAGTGGTTCTGGAATCAGCGGGACACAACAGGTATGCAGATGGGCCCAGGGACGTACATCGC
>Ga0315533_1002374_pt1 | contig 13190 bp, 11 predicted proteins | sample SalMarSW160130MG_FD_203081 | JGI IMG/M metagenome (GOLD analysis project Ga0315533, IMG submission 203081) | Salt marsh sediment microbial communities from the Plum Island Ecosystem LTER, Massachusetts, United States - Salt Marsh Sediment SW1601-30 ...
ATAGGGCCTGAGATATTTTATCTTACCTGCGATTTTTATCTTTTTTCTTCGCGCAAAGAACCGCTCGGGGATTTCCGAGTTAACCGGTCGTTTGCAAAAGGAGCCCTTCGCTGTCTCCAGTTGTCTTATCGCTTTCACCATATCTCTGAGTTCGTGCGGCTCCATAGCGAAGGGGTGGTCCGGCCCTTTTAGTTTTCGTGAGAGCGTAAAATGTCTTTCGATAATGCAGGCCCCTTTGGCAACCGCCCCGATTGCCACGGCCAAGCTTCTTGTGTGGTCTGACAATCCGACCGGAAAGCCGAATTGCCTTTTTAACGTTTCCAGGCAGTTTAAGTTGATATTGTCTAATTGCGGCGGGTAATTTGACACACAGTGCAAAATCGCTATCTTCTTGTTTTTACAGCCCTGAATAAGGTTTACCGCCTTTTTAACTTCTCTTAGATACGCCATTCCCGTGGATAAAAGTATCGGTTTTTTCTTTTTTGCTATGTATTTGAGCAAAGGGGAATATGTCAGGTCGCCGGAGGCAACCTTATAAAACGTAACATCAACGTCTTCGAGGATATCCACCGCCCCCAAGTAAAAAGGCGTCGAGGCAAACAGTATCTTTTTTCTTCTGCAATAGTCCGCCAGTATATAATGCCACTCGTCGGGGACTTCCAGCTTCCTTATTTTGTCATAAGCAGGATGGTCGTCTGTTAGATATTTAGCCGCCTTGAAGGATTGAAATTTAACACAATCAGCGCCAGCTTTTTTTGCTTCGTCGATGAGTCGTTTGGCCTGCTTAAGGCAGCCATCGTGATTAGAACCGACCTCAGCTATTATAAGAGTCGGTCTGCCTTCTCCGATTTTCTTATCTGCTATATTCAGGAGCATTTTTTACACTGCTTTCAAGAATTGCTCCGGAGACCAAAGCGTTATTTATTTTCGGCTATCTTTCAGAACGGCCTTGATTGTTTTGATTACTTTCTCCTGTTGTGTGTTACTTAAACATTCGTATAGCGGGATGCTCATTGCCTCTTTGTAATATCTTATGGAATTAGGAAAGTTCATCGCATTACACCTTAAAGTCCTTTTATGATAGGGATGATAAAATACCGGAATATAGTGAACCTGCACCCCTACGTTTCTGGCCCTTAATTTTTCGAAGATACGTTTTTTGTTCTGTCTTAAATTCTTTGATTTCAGACGTAGAACGTACAAATGCCAGGCGTGTTTTTTGTTTTTGTCGTTACAATGAGGCAGCCCCACATAATCTGCTAAATCACTGAATGTCCTGTTATATCTGCCCGCAAGTTCTCCTCTTCTCTTCAAAAATCCGTTTATTTTATTCAGCTGAGTTATACCTAATGCACATTGAAAATCGGTAATGCGGTAATTAAAGCCAAGCTCTCTTATCTCGTAGTACCAGGGTCCCTTTTGGGCCGTTACGCTATCTTTGTACATACCGTGATTTTTCAGGGCTTTTAGTTTTTCATAAAGTCTTCTGCTGTTGGTTGTTATTGCACCGCCCTCACCCGTTGTAATATGTTTTACGGGATGAAAACTGAAAACAGTCATATCTGAATGTTTGCAGCTTCCGACTTTTAACCACTTACCGTTGGATTTATATTCTGCGCCGAGGGCATGACAGGCGTCTTCAATTACAATAAGATGGTATCTTTTGGCGATATGGCGAATCTCCTGTAAGTTACAAGGATAGCCGGCAAAGTGCACGGGGATAATCGCTCTGGTCTTTTTTGTAACCTGTTTCTTTATTTCTTCCGGATTGATGTTTATTGTGTCCGGCTGGATATCGGCAAATACCGGTTTGCCGCCGCAGTACAAGACACAGTTCGCAGAAGCGGCAAATGTTATTGGTGAAGTGATGACCTCATCACCCTTTTTTATGCCGGCGGCAAGAGCGGCGATATGTAATGCTGCCGTGCCACTTGAGACAACAACCGCATATTTTGCGCCTGTATATTTGCAAATCGCATCTTCAAATTTTTTTGCCTGGGGTCCTTGAGTTAGAAAGTCAGACCTCAGCACTTCAACCACTGCTTTTACATCGTCGTTCCTTATGCTCTGATGGCCGTAAGGTATTAATCTGGTCAATTCCAAACCCTTTTTTCAGTCTGTTTTTGAGTTCTTTATGACTCAATTGGTTTTGCCGAATCTTTGCGTTCTACAGGGGCATCTACAATAATAAATATCTTATCAGCGATTGCTTTTGCCCTTTTTCAATTGCTGACGCGTAATTTTAGAGACAAGCAGGTGCTATATCAGCCGCAGTGGACTTCGGCCACCTGGCTTTCCGGTTTTTGAGAGTCGAGCAAAGGAGATATTGCATCTAAATGTTCCTTCGCCTTTATCATTACTCTCAACTGTTCAACTCCCAACCAATGCGGGTTGTTATTGCTTGTATAGCCCTCAAAATCCAACCCAAGCAATCTTCCGCCATTCTTTTTAAACCCCCGCTCCACGACATAAGGGTAGGTAATGAACCTATCTTCGAATTCACAGGTGTGAATGCCGTCGTCCTTAGGTACCAGGGTTTCGTGAAGTTTCTCGCCCGGCCTCATACCCACTATTCTGTGTTTGCAATTCGGTGCTATAGCTCGAGCCAAATCCGTTATTCTGATACTTGGCATCTTGGGAACGAATATCTCGCCGCCCTCCATCTCTAAAAGGGACCTTATAACAAAGTCAGCGGCCTGCTTCAAAGTCATCCAGAAACGGGTCATTCTTTCATCCGTTATGGGAATTTCGCCGTTCTGCCGGCATTCTTTGAAAAACGGCACCACACTGCCTCTGGAGCCGAACACATTACCATATCTGACAACGCTGAATTTCTTGCCCTCAGGTGAGTAATTGTTACCCGCAACGAACAGTTTCTCTGCACACAGTTTCGTAGCGCCGTACAGGTTCACAGGGTTTGCCGCTTTATCAGTACTTAGGGCAATTACTTTTTTCACCCCGTTATTAATGGCAGCGTCAATCACATTTTCAGCTCCAAAGACATTGGTCTTTACCACCTCAAACGGATTGTACTCAGCAGAAGGGACTATCTTAAGTGCAGCGGCGTGAATAACGTAATCCACTCCACTGAAGGCACGGTGCAGCCTGTTAGCATCACGCACATCGCCAATAAAATATCGCATACAGGGTTCGGCGAAGCGCTTTCGCATTTCATATTGTTTCATCTCGTCGCGACTAAAGATTATAAGTTTTTTGGGTCTGAACCTGCTCAATGTCATCTCTGTAAACTTCTTACCGAATGACCCTGTTCCGCCTGTAATCAGAATTATCTTGCCGTTCAACATACGCTACTCTCCAACTGGATTGGTATCTCGGATGTATCGCCTCGTATAAATTTTTCAAAGTACTCGATTGTTTTTCCAAGACCTTCTTCAAGCTCGACCTTTGGTTGCCATCCTAAATGTTTCTTTGCCAGGTTTATATTCGGCTGCCTCTGGCGAGGGTCATCTGCCGGAAGCGGCTCGTGGATTATTCTGGACTTTGTCCCTGTCAGCTTTATGACCTTCTCGGCAAGCTCGAGAATTGTAAACTCTTTTTGATTTCCCAGATTAACCGGCCCGGTGAAGTCATCGGGCGTGTCCATAAGCTTGATGAGTCCATCTATAAGGTCGTCAACATAACAGAAGCTCCTTGTCTGTGAGCCATCTCCATAAACTGTAATATCTTTGCCCGCGAGGGCCTGCATTACAAAGTTGCTCACAACCCTGCCGTCGTTCGGATGCATTCTCGGCCCGTAGGTGTTAAAGATTCTTGCAACCTTTATCTGTAACCTGTGCTGACGATGGTAATCGAAGAACAACGTCTCTGCACACCTCTTACCTTCATCATAACACGACCGCGGTCCCAGCGGGTTCACATTGCCCCAGTAGCTTTCATCCTGTGGATGAACCTCGGGGTCGCCGTATACCTCAGACGTCGAGGCCTGTAGAATTTTGGCCCTGACCCTTTTTGCCAGTCCGAGCATATTGATTGCGCCGTGCACACTCGTTTTTGTCGTCTGCACGGGGTCAAACTGGTAGTGAACCGGCGACGCCGGACATGCAAGGTTGTAGATATCGTCAACTTCGACATAGAGGGGAAAGCAGATGTCGTGACGTAAAACTTCAAACAAGGGATTGCTCGAGAGATGGGCGATATTTGCTCGCCTGCCCGTATAGAAATTGTCAACGCAGATAACCTCATTGCCTTGCTCAAGTAATCTCTCGCATAGATGTGAGCCGATGAATCCGCCCCCTCCCGTAACGAGAATACGCTTACTTATACCGTAGTTTTTCATAATGTTCTGCTGTTGTTAAGAATTTTTCCCTATAATCGGATATTGTTACGGTAGGTGCCTATGGTTTTCCTGCCTTTGCGGACATGGGTTATCTTTTCAGCGGTGTCGGCCTTCGCAGCGGTAAGTGCCAGGCATAATTCTTTGTACAATTTTTGCAAATGTTTCTGCCGCTTCTTAAACTCGGTCGATTCAATTGTTCCTGTCTGTACTATTTGGCCTATAAGTGAGTCTGTTTGTTCATTTAAGGTCTCAAGCCGGCTGCCAGCCGCATTGCCCTGCTGGGCCAGCTCTATTTGCTTTTCTAACAAACTCTGCAGGTCGTCCAATAGATTTATCTGTTTGTTTGTGCTCATCCGCCCCGCACCCCTGCTTGTTTCGTTTGGGCCAGATTATGCTCAACTTCTTCGAGAAGATTTGCTGCATCTTCGTGATTTTCATCCAGGGTTAAAATATCCAGCAGGATTTCTTTGGCCTGGCCAAGCTGACCGTCTTTCATATACAGCGCCGCCAGAGTGAACATAACGGACGTGTCGCCCGGGTGCATATTCAAATACACCTTTAGATAGTGAATAATCTGTGCGAATGAGCCCATCTGAGAGGAGGTTTGAAACAGTCCCAGCAGGGCTGTAAGATTGTCGTTGTCCAGCTCCAGACATTTCAGGTACATCTCAAAGGCCTGCTTGTGGTCTTCTCTTTGCTGTGCGACCATGCCCAAACCGGCATAGGCCTTGGCACAGTTTGCATCCAGCCGGCAGGCCACCCTGAAGGCGATTTCAGCATCATCGAGAAGATTCTTCTGCAGGGCGACTACTCCAAGCCCGACGTAAGGAGCCGGCTCATCGGGTCCCAATGATGCCGCTTTTTCATAGCAGCGCTGTGCCTGAACGTAATTGCCAACAGAGGTGTAGCAATCGCCGAGTTCCTGCAAGACCTCGTAATGCTGGGTTGAGTCGTGCTGTTCAACGCAATTGCCCGATGATTGTGTTTGGTGATAAGTATCAGGCGTCCCGTTCTGCAGTTCATTGCAAAGTGGATGCCCTGCAAAATGGAAACTCTCTTGTGCTGTATCCATAGTAATTTTTTCCTTCAAGTATTTGTTCTGCCTTTTTAAGTAATTCGATTGCTGAATTAAATTTTTTCTTTTCCCTGTCGACTTTTGCCTCCAACAGAAGTGTATCCACCGTGGGACGTTGCTGATTAACGTGGCTGCTCAACTGTGCTGCTCTGGCGTGGTTGCCGGCCTTGAAAAGTGCCTTTGCAGCCAGTGCCTTCATCAATAACTCGTTCTGGTAATTGTCGGCGACGTATTCATAAATCTGTGCTGCTTTTGCCCAGTTTCCATCTTTTTCTACCAGGCGGGCCTCTCGAAACAAACTGTCTAACTGAAATGGAATCTCTTCTGGAAGTAGCTGTCTTACTATAACGCCGGCGGCGCTGAGGGACTGACGAACCGGCAGATCCGGGAAGCTCCTGCAGGCATATTGCAGGTCGCCTTTTCTTACCACCGCCGCCCAGAGATCATCCGTTGAGCCCTCCAGTTTAAGTGCCTCTTGATTAACTGAACTGTTAATAAGGGCATAGAGGGGGTCCTCTATCCACGTTTCCTTTATAGGAAAGCCGCTTGGTACTATTGCGACATACTCGCCCTGGCATTTTTTTAGAGCCGCATTTATCCACTGAGACTCGGGGGATGACGGATTAACAGGGACTGGGATTATATTGGGCATATCCATGTTCAGCTTGTCGATGTCGGCCTGCGGCAACGGCAGGTAAACCTCGTAGGGATAGGAGGTATGTCGCCAGATGGAGCCGAGGGTTGTTCCTGCTTGTTTGTTTAGTCGGTCGGCGGTAAAAATTATGGACATATCCTTAATTTTCGGCCAGGGTTTGTCAGGCCGGGTGGTTCGTATCGCAAGCAGGTTCTTGAGGTACTCGTTTTTATCTTTGCGCTGCTGCACCGATATTCTGTCACATTCGCCGGCGGGGTGGCAGTATTCTCCGGTGATTTCATAGACGTGGTGAAAATCCGAGAAGAAGGCCAGCCGTCTGGTCATATCCCAGTCAATTAGGATGTTGAGCTGCTCGTTGTATAGTCCGGTTTTTTCAATCAGGTCCCTGTGGTGCATCAGACTTACGTGGAGCACATGGTTAAAGTGCAACATAAAAAAGCGGTCGAAGTCCCTGCTGACTTCAACAACCTTGCTCAAGACCTGCCGGCTGCCGTCCGGCATAACTTTGCAATACGTCTTGTACAAGTCACTGTATGCGACCTGGCAGTTGCATTCGTTTTCCAATACATTGACCAGTGTTTCGATATGGTTTGGGTAATATAAATCGTCGTCATCAAGGTAAGCGATGTATTTGCCTTCGGTGCGGCATAATGCCTCGTTGAGGCAGGATGCCTTGCCGCGGTTTTGCTTTCTATTTATAAATATCACCCTCGGGTCATCGAATGAATTAACTATATTGTTTACATCTTCACCACCGTCGTTGATTACGATAATCTGCAGATTTCTGTAGCTCTGCTGTAAAACGCTGGCCAGTGCCTCAGACAAATACCGCGGCCGATTAAAAGTCGGCAGCAGCACACTGACTATCGGTCCGGAACTCGTATCTCGTATCTCGTATCTCGTATCTTGCTTCACGTTTCAAACCCAAGATTGTTATCGAGCGTTGTGGTGCAGAGTTCTGTTTGCTGGGTTTCAGCTTGCCGGGGTTGCGAATCTATCTCGGCTTCGAGCTGGTTGAAAATCTTGTTAATCTCGCTTATCTGCTTTTTCAGGGGGTAATTTTCTTCAACGAACCTGCGATAGCTTTCCGGCTCGTAGGTCTCGGAGATGACCTGCTCGCAGAATTCTTCGGAGATATTAAATAAGAACTGCGGCGGGAATATTTGGCTTGCCCCCGGGAAATTATGGATGACCGGTTTCAGACCGCAGGCCATACCCTCAAGTGGTCCCATACCCTGGCTTTCCCCGATACTGGCGGAGACAATATAGTGTTTATCGCTGAGGTAGGAATTTACATCTTCCTGCCAGCCGTCGAAGAACACCACATCTGTAAGCTCAAGTGTCTGCACCATATGCCTGATATATTGTTCAAGCATTGGATTCTGGGAAGTTCCTGCGAAAAACAGCTTATACTCCGGGTCGATGTAATGGAGCTTTTGCATACATTGTAGAAGCATCACTGGGTTCTTTCTCATATTCAGATAGCCGATGCAGACAAGATTTTTGCCGCGCTGTTTATCAACAAACTTAAACTTGCCGAGGTTAACGCCGTTCGGAATCGTAACGAGCTGTGTGCGCACTTCAATATCCGGTGCCTGTTTAAGCAGTGCCTCTTTGACAAACGAATTGCCGACGGTGATTAGGGTATCGACATTTTCCCAGCGGACCTGGCTCGGCCAGTTGTGGTAGGCCTCGAAACGGTGGAGGCGGATGATATTTTTGCAGGCCTTCGGCAGCTTTGACGCTTCTGCCGCCATATCGGTGCACCACTCAAACCAGGAGATATCGCTCCATTTCATCAATTCATACATTTGCTCGACACTTTGTCCTTCAAAAAACTGCACAGGGAATCGCTGTTCGGCGAATTCGTAGATTTCTGTCAGGAATTTTACGTCGCCTTTTAGCCCGCAGAAGAAGGCAATCTTGGGTCTTTTGTTGCGTATAATTTCAATCATTGGCTTGAGAATATCCTGTTGTGGACAGTTTGCCAATGAGCGAAGCAGCATTTCGATGGCGTCGGCTTTGTTATCCTGATTCAAAAACACGTTGGCTGTTCTGTTAAGTATATCTACGTTCAATATGCCCAGCCGCTCCATATCATCAAAAAGCTGTGTTGCCTCATTTGCTCTGCCGGTAGCAATATATGCCTCGACCAGGTTCCACAGTATCTCGGCACAGTTACCCTGCAGATTCTTTGCTTTGGTAAAATGCTCGATGGCTTCATCCGAACGGCCTAAGCAATGAAGTATCGCCCCTGCATCGTTCAGTGCCTGTGCATCGTTAGCTGCTGTCTGTAGATGCTGCTGGATACAGTCGAGGGCTTCGTTGTATCTGCCGGTTTCAGCTAATTCCAAACCTCTCTGGTAATGATTCATTGACATTTGCTTTACTCCCTCTTTTACAGTCTCGCAGAGCGGATTTCATTTGCAAATTCACAGCCGAGTATTATGCAAATTCCGTGCCGTTGACCACGATGCGGATTTATTTGTAATTTCGCAGCCTGCGTTGTCCACAGGATGCCTGACGGCACAAAACTTGTATAAATATCGAACATATATACTGCTCAAACGGCCTTTAAGTAGCTCTATGTGATGAAGTCCAGCAGAGACATAGACATAAGTCTTCCGGCTATTGACAGCGACATCTGGTATAAGACTTCACGGCGAGAAAGGTCTATAGCTATTTGGGCGATGTCGGCTTCCTGCAGATAGGTTGTCCGGTCCTCAGCGTCGTACTTTATGTTCTCAAGCGTGTTCTTGAGGTCCTCAAGGAATCCGATTCTTGTGCCCACAGAGACCTCGGCCTGCACCAGCAGATTGCTTACCTCTTCCAGCGAATTCAGCGAATTGCTTCGCAGCTGCTCCACCTGGGTATCAGAAAGCCCTCTTTCATTCTTCAATACATCCCGGATGGTGATAAGTGTGTTGAAAACATCATAGGTACCGGGTATGCTTACCATTTCGACGCCGGTACTGTTTATTTCCGTGCTGTCAACGTAGAGAATTTTCCCTGTTCGTGAATCAGTTACTGCTTGATTGCTATCTCCGCCGGCGGGGACGGTTGTGTAAGTGGCTCCATCGTCGATGGACAATTTGTAATTGCTGCCATCGTGAATTACCGTCAGCCAGACATCGCCGGTGACGCTCGATGTCCCTGTGCCGGCCTTGGCGCCGGTATCGCCCAGAAAGATTGGGTCGCCGCGACTGCTCGAACGGAAGATATCATCGCCTACGTAAAAGGCGCTGGTTTGCACTCCGGTAGCCACCTCGACATTTCGACTCTCGTCGCTGCCCTGGTAGGTTACGCTGGTTATCTGTCCGTTGGTGCGTTCCACAGCATAGGGTGCCGAGCCGGTATCGCCTCCACCAAAAAGATACTGGCCCATATTACTCCAGTTGGCCAGCGAAACCATCTGCTCTAATATATCGTTGATTCCTTCTGCTATTCTTTTTCGCGCCTCTTCGTCATAGACGCCGCTGGTAATCTGAATGAGACGCAATTTCGCCTCCGTAAGCTTTGACATCATATCATCAATAACAGTGGAGGAAAGTTCCAGCATACTGACAACCTCTGATAGGGTGCCCATATAATTTTCCAGCGACCTTCCCTGAGAGGTAAGTCCTAAAATCTGATATGCAGCAGACGGGTCGTCGGAAGGTCGGTTTATCTGTGAGCCAGTGGACACCTGTTCTTGAAGGCGAGCCATTTCCTTGGTATGGAGGTATAGAGCAAAACTGACGTTATTATAAATGCTGCTCAGTGTCCCACTCATTAAAACACCTTAGAATAAGCGTTCACCCCGCCCCTTTGCAGGGAGCGGGGTTCATATTATTTCCATAATGGTTAACATCGACGTTTGAATCGTGTTCAGATATTTGGCCATTGCCTGAAACATCTGTTCGAATATCAGCATTTGCGCAGCTTCATCGTTGATGTTGACGCCGCTTCTTTCACTCTGCTGATTGAGAAGGTTTTGCACTATAGTCTCGCTGTTGTCCCGGCGCATTTGCGCAATGGATAGCTGTTGACCGATATCTGTAACCAGCCGGCGATAAAACTCTCCGGCCGTCTGGCCGTTCAAACTGCTTATCGGCTCGTCCTTCGTTCCCGCCATCCGCAGGATATTGGCATTGTCGGTCATCTCTGCTCCAAGAGCAGTGGCTATATGACCTGGCGAATCGCTTATATCCGAGCAGACCGCTATATCCGAAGCGCTGTTGCCGGAAAAGAAGGTATTGATTCCAACCGCAGACAGCACTTCCGAAGCATCGGTATCAGCCCATGCCTTGATCTCAAAATCGTCCCCAACATTCAGGTCCCCCGCTGTTTTGCCACTATCTATGTTTAAAGAAATGTACAACTCATCACCTAAATCCAATCTATCACCAGCTGCATAACCAAGGCCCACATTGAGTTCTTTTACCAATGTTCCATCTTTACGAACTTCCAATTTCAATCCATCGGTCACACCTATCTTGCCACTAACACCCGCAACAGCACATGTAAACGTCGAATTTGTTGTGCCCGTGTATATGCCGGAGACAGATATAACAGGCGGGTCTGTACCTGTTAGGTTTTCTACAGTAGGTTCTGGTAAAACTGCGGGAATAAAATCAAACTCATAGTTTGTCTCGGCCTGGATATGCAGCTTTGAGGATGCCGCCGAGGCGGTCAGACCGTCAATGGCTGCAATCTTTGCGGCTATTGTGGTTAATGTGTCCGTTGAGACGTCGACATCGATTTCGTGTCGTGTTATTGCTGCGGTAGTGGTATTGGTGACCCTTATGTATATTTTGCCGTCGGTTACGGGAGGGTCAAAGTCGGCTAAATTTTCACTTGCCATTGTCCAGCCGGTCAGTTCGGTAAACGACCCGTCCGAACCTACGCCCTGCACATGGTATTGGTTTATCTGCTGTATTATTGCGGCTGCCAAATCGTCGAGGTCGTTATGAATCTCGGCCAGGATATTGTTTTTCAACGATACCAGGCCGCCGACCCGGCCGCCTTGTACGTTCGTACTATAATTGGCGGTATCGACAATGGTGATGCCCAGATTGCCGTCTTCATCTAAACCCGTCTCCAACTCGGTGGCAGAACTGCCTGCTACTACAAATATTCCGCCGGCGGTGACATCCACAACACCAAACTCGCGGGCCTGAGTTTCTACGCTAATCAATTCGGATAATTCTGCTATACACTGGTCTCTTTGGTCACGCAGGTTGTTGGTTTGTCCGCCGGTTACCTCTATCTTTTCTATTTTGTCGTTAAGCTCGGCTATTCTGGTAGTCAGGGTGTTAATCTGCTCGATAGTATTTTCAGCTTCTAATATAATCTGCGTTTCCAAATCGCTCAGAAAATCCCCCAATATTCTGAATTTGCCGGCCATAGTTTCAGCGTCGCTTATGAGCTGATTTTGCCAGATGATTTCTCCCGGATGAGCGCTAAGGTCGCTTAGCGCATTAAAGAACTTGTCTATTGTTGCGCTTAGCCCGCCGTCTTCTGTTGAAAGCTCTCCGAAGGCGGTCTCAACGGTGCGCAGCGTATCCAGCTCCGAACAAATCTGCCCCAATGATGACTGCTGGCGGAGAATCTCCTGTTCCAGAAAGTTGTCTATCATTCTGGTAACACCGGCGAAATCGACACCGCCTCCCAGCAAAACCGAACCTACCTGGCTGGCGTACGCAGGGGTCAGGTTTATCCTTTGACGGTGGTAGCCGTCAGTAGCCGCATTGGCAATATTATTGCCAATTGTGGCAAGTGCCTTCTGGGCCGCGTCAAGCCCGCTGATGCCTATTGAGTAGCTATCCATCTTTTTTTAGCTCCATTTCGGAGCGCAGTTTTTCAAAATCTCCGTTTGTGTTTCTTTTCTAAAAGGCCACCGGAGCCTACAAACTGGTGTTTCTCAAAACTGCAAATTTACAAGGGCCATCTCATTTTGCCGTTTGGTAGAGCCCTTGGAATTGTATGTTACTGTCTCTGTTTTCCTAAAGCTGAATATGCTCTTTAGAAGTATACTGTTGAATCTGGCACATTCTGACAAAAGCAACGCTGTGCTTAAATGTTCCTTCTTGAGTTCTTCAGTCAATGCTCGCAATTTGTCTTTTCTCTTGGCTATTTGAGTTTTTTGCTCTTCCGGCAGGATGTCCTCGAGCGCCGACAGAGTTACCTGTTCAACGTTGCAGCCGAGAGTATTTGCCAGTTTTTTTCGTATTGATTGCCGTTTTAACTCGTTGCTTTTGTAGCTGTCTGACTCGGCTCGGATGCTCTCGATCAGCTTGCCGGAGGCGGCATCGTCACGTTTGATGACCGAGCTGCGCAGCTCGTTAAGCCATAACAAACTTTTCTCTATGTGCCGGATGTCTCTGTCGAGAACTTCCAGCAGCTCATCAACCTTATCTTCTATTTCAATTGTTGCTGCTTTCATATTTTATTGTCCGGCGGTTCTGCTGCTGTGTTCAGCATTTCCGGGTTTGTTAAGAATTGGTATATGTCTTTCCACAACCCGACCCCGCCCTTATCTGCGATGTCACGTGCCAAGTATAACCAAAATATTCCCTGAATTTGCTCGGAGGCCCCGTTTTTTTCGAAGCCCCAGTTACCGATGGTATTTTTCATTTCATCCAGCAATTTGCCGAGTAGGACCGATTCAAAATCCTTGGCTATTTGTTTTTTCTTCTCCTCCGAAAGGTGGTCGATTTTGTTTAAGCTCTCCAGAAGCGTCGGCGGTGAGACCGGCTGGTTTAATATCAACTTGATGCTGTCCATAAAATCGCTCCTACATTATTTCCAGCTTGGCTTGAAGGGCACCGGCCTTTTTCAAGGCGTTGAATATGGCTATAAGGTCCCGCGGCGTCGCTCCTATGGCATTGAGTGTCCTGGCCAGCTCTGAGACGGTAACCGCTCTGGTAACGGGAATAAGATGTCCTTCTTTCTCTTCGACGCCTATCATTGTGTCCTGAACGACTTTGGTTTCGCCGGCATCGGAGAAAGGCGCTATGGGCTGTGAAACAATCGGGACATCTTTGATTTTTACAACTAAACTACCCTGCGAAATTGCCACCGCCGATATGCCGACGTTCTCTCCGACTACAATGGTGCCGGTGCGCTCGTTAATAACCACCACTGCGGGGACATCAACCTTTACCTCAGCGATTGTAATATCA
>Ga0315533_1002381_pt1 | contig 13145 bp, 18 predicted proteins | sample SalMarSW160130MG_FD_203081 | JGI IMG/M metagenome (GOLD analysis project Ga0315533, IMG submission 203081) | Salt marsh sediment microbial communities from the Plum Island Ecosystem LTER, Massachusetts, United States - Salt Marsh Sediment SW1601-30 ...
CCACGCCAGATGACGGGAGTATCGGAATCTTTGAGAAGGGATGCGATGGTCACCACTTTGAGGTGAGGGCTGATAGCAATCGGCTCTATGACCTCATTATCTGAGACTTTTAACTTACGATCTTCAATGCCCATCATCTTAGCCAGACTTGGCCCGTGGATATCAATATCAAGAATACCTACTGTTTTTCCTTGAAAAAGCAGGCCATAGGCAAGATTGACTGCAACCATGCTTTTACCCACTCCCCCCTTTCCGCTGATGATTATCAATTTGTGCTTAATCTTGTCCATCCGCTGGTTGATTTTTTCTCTCATTTTATCCTGCTGTTGAGATGAAGAGGTAATAGAAGAACCAATCTTTTGCACTTTATCCTCCTTAAGTGTATGAAAAATAGTAACAAAAAAGTGTCAAATTTTTCTATTTTTCTGTCTTTCCAAAAACTATTCAAGTTCCGAAGCTTAAAAATAGTAATGAATTAACGCTCCAAAATGGATGGTTTTTAAGTTTCAGATATTAAGGCGGGAACAAATATACTCAATTCTGAATAGGGGATTCCTACTGCTAATCTATCCCGTGAGATATGACCGTATTCTCTAGAATCATCGCAACCAAAAGAAATGGAAATCCTTCCCTCAAGATATGTTTTGACGGCTACATTCCCACAAACACCCATAATACTGGAGAGGCTAACAGTTAAATTTTCCCCTTTATATTGCTGAAAAACTTTAAGTAAATTCATAAGTTGCTCCGGCTGAGGATAAGAGATAAGTAGGTCAGGCTTGTCATCTGTATTTAAGCCTATAGCTACAGGAGGAATCTTCAACTGAGGAGTAGCAAGAAGTATTGATTTAGCTGTGTCAAAAGATATATCTCTCTTTTTACAACAAGCTTTGATTATCTCTTTACCTACTCGATGATTCCAACCAAAGGTATATTTTGCCCCCATACACGAAATATCCGAGCCTTTTAATATAACCGGAAGCAATCTCGCCTTAACAATTGCCTCACAAAAACGAACTCCCTCCATTATCCTATAGTCAAAGCTATCCGGCATTTCTTTATAAAACTTCACCGTAGTCCATACACCGCCAAACTTATCTTCGAACTGCCTGATAGTCTTATTCATGAAATTTCTCCTTCCCCTTAGTACAACCGTTATTTCTTCGGATAGAGTAAAAGATGAAGGTCTGCGGCATCTACATCGCAGTCAGCCATGACTTTATCTTTGGCTAGACTGGCAAAACTTCTCGCAATGACACTCTTTCCCGTTCCTTCTTTACCACTGGCTACAGCAATTATCATTTTTTTCTCAATCAGTTAATATCTCTGGCAAACACCACTGTCAGAACAGGGTGGGGTGCTACAAGGGGTGTCTCTACCACAGCAAGAGCCAGCTTCCATGGAGGAGGCTCCCTTTACTGATATTCCCACCGGCGAATATACTCTGCGTAGTTTAGAACTATCACATTGAATACATTTGTCAGGAGTCTTATCTTCCGTCATTCTGCGGGAAATTTTGGTTATTCCACCGCAGTCTTCACATAAATACTTATACGTGGGCATATCTTTTTCCTTCATAGAATAATCTTGTTGTTATTTTAGCTCGATCCTCAAAAAATTCAAGGGGAGAATCGTCTTTTGGTAATTCTTAATATTTTAGATTTTGAGTAAAGGATTCTCCCCTTTCCTTACTTTATCCTTGTTTTTCCATCTTTTCTAATTCCTTGATGCGGGAGTTAATCTGGTCTATCTGACTCTTTAGAACGCTACCTTGGTCTTTTAGAAAACTTAGCTCTTGCTCCGGGCTTGGCCCGGGGGCCTGTGAAAAACCATAAGGCATTGTTCCGGTTCCACCATACGCTGGATAAGGTGCGTAAGGGATGTTGGGAAATCTTCCTGCGCCATAGTAACCATATGAAGAGAAAGCTCTACCTCTACCTCGGCCTAGTCCTAATCCTAATCTACCTCCTATGGGATTCATAAATCCGGGACTAGGAAATCCTGCGCAGTATCCTGCTCCCCTGCCCGTCATAGGACCCATTCCCATTGGTCCAGTTCCATCTCCGCGTGGCATAATTTTTCACCTCCTCCATTAAAGTAAAACTTTATTCTTTAACTTTCCTTTAGATTTAACTCATCTTTTCTGAAATTTAAGAGTGATTCACCAACCTTAATAAGGGTAACCTAATCCTCCTCTATAATTATTCTCATTTTTCGCTTTTTTCCAATTGCTTGATACGGGAATCAATCTGTTCCATCTGACTCTTTAAAGCACCGGCTTGGTCCTTTAGAAAACTCAGTTCTTGCTCAGGGCTTGGCCCGGGGGCCTGTGAAAAACCATAAGGCATTGTTCCTGCTCCACCATACATAGGATAAGGAGCCTGTCCTCCCTGCATGGCCTCCCAGTAAGCCTGGGCCTGTGGAGTCGACCATTGACCTGTCATGAGATAACTAGCTGCTGGCCCCAATCCGGTGGGACTTCTTCCCAGCCAACCGGGAGAAAAACCAAACCTCATCCAGCCAGGTAAGCCAGTGAGATAATACATATATCTATTGCCATGTCCTCCAGGCATTTCACTCACCTCCTCATGTATTATTTTAAACTCACCATATTATTGATAAGTTTAATTGCTTGAATTTTAGCTTACTCTCTGCTATACTTTTAAGCAGGGAGTAAGGACGACTTAGACCTCGTTTGTTATGTCTACCCGCAATTTTTCCTTCTTATTGATAATGATTATCATTATAATAATCGATATTTAGAATTTGTCAACCTCCCCGCTACATCTCTCCTCCATCTGATACGTATCATAGTCGCCCGAGGGGATTGATAATTCAGTCTTGGATAATATGATATCGACAAAAGAAAGACTCTCCCCGGAAGAAGAGTTCAATGAACTAGCGGCAGCATTACATAAAAAGGTTAGAAAACTGGGGATTGCTGACAAAGATATTAAGACCAGATGAGTTTTTGAGAGTGTATTCCTAGAGAAAAAGACGGAGGAGAAGAGTATGCCCAAGGAAACAATGACTCCACGAGAACGCTGGCTGGCTGTGCTTAAAGGCCAAAAGCCTGATAGAGTTCCTATGGATTACTGGGCTACAGAGGAGGCAACCAAGAAACTTATGAATTACTTAAAGTGCGACAACGAAGAAGAACTCTTTAAGTGTCTTCACATTGATCGAGTTATTACGGTAGAGCCAGGGTACACAGGGCCATCCCTGCCCAAAGATACAGATATCTTTGGCTGTTGTTTTCAAAATATAAGTTATGGCAGAGGAGTATATCAAGAGTGTATTTATCATCCCTTAGTTAAATATGAAACGGTTGAAGAAATTAAGCAAAGCTATCGATGGCCCAGTGCAGACTGGTATGATTATTCGGAAATTCCTGGTCAGATTATGGGTAGAGAAGATTATCCTATTCGCGGTGGTGGTTCAGAACCTTTCTTAACCTATAAGAATCTGCGTGGACAGGAACAGGCTCTCATTGATTTAATCCTTAATCCTGAGATGGTGCACTTTTGCCTGGATAAGCTATTTGATCTTTGTTATGAGAATACCTTGCGCATTTATAAAACAATCCCCGATAAAGTTATGATTACCTATGTAGCAGAAGATTTAGGATCACAAGAAGATTTAATGTATTCACCAGAGCAGATTCATCAGTTTTTCATTCCCCGAATGAAACGAATGATGGATCTTGCTCATCAAGCAGGAGCTTTTGTTTTCCATCACAGCGACGGAGCTATTCGGAAAATCATTCCGGAGATGATAAAAGCGGGTATTGATGTCTTAAATCCTATCCAGTGGAGATGTAAAGGAATGGAGCGTGAGGGTCTCAAGCGTGATTTTGGAAACAAGATAATTTTTCATGGAGGGATAGACAATCAATATACCTTAGCTTTTGGCTCAAAAGAAGAGATTCGAGAGGAAGTAATAGACAATCTTCGTATCCTGGGAAAAGAAGGAGGGTATATCCTGGCTCCTTGCCATAATATTCAAGCAGTTAGCCCTCCAGAAAATATTGTTACTATGTATGAAACAGGATACGAATATGGATGGAGTTAATTCTAAAGGGAAGTTATGTGGGATGAAATTAAGAAGAGTAAATAGCGGGGAGAACCCCGGCCAATTAAAGATTCACTGGTGGGTCTGGCCAGACATAGGAAGCAGAAAAAGAAGAGTTACAGGAAAAATAGAGGAATTTGGTCTTGACGGTTTTTAATATAGCCATAATTCCTCGAGGAAGATTCTGGGTTTATGGAGTTGAGATTTAGATTATGGATTTAGGCGTAGAGAAGCCTCTCCAATTTGAGAGAGTATCCTGCCAGGCAAGATCCTCGTTCATACAATGAACATTATCGGAACTTTACGTTATGTCTTGACACTTAGGATTATTTTATTATACTGTATATTGCAAGTAAGTAAAGAATAGGGAGCAAACTATGACAAAGTTATTATCGACCAAAGAGGTAGCTAATATCCTGGGACTCCACGAGCAGGTTATCAGACGTTATATCAGAAAAGGGATCCTGCCAGCTATAAAACTGGAGAGGAAATACAAGATCGATCAAGAGGAGCTAAACAATTGGCTGGAAGAGAGAAAGACAGGGAACAGAAAAGAGTGAAAGCAGTTGGCTATATCAGGGTGTCCACTGAGGAGCAGGTAAGGGAAGGAATCTCCCTGGAGGTTCAGGAAGATAAAGTTAAGAAGTATGCAGACCTTCATAATTTAAGACTCACAGAAATTATAAGAGACGAGGGCAAATCGGGCAAGGATCTTGACCGGGAGGGAATACAGAAAATTATAACTCTATGTAAAGACAGAAGCGTTGATCATCTAATCGTTTATAAAATGGACCGGTTAACCAGGAGAACTCTAGACCTGTTAATTTTAGTAGAGGAAGTTTTTAAGCCTAACAAAGTGCAATTTCATTCTATCACTGAAAGAGTGGATACCTCTACGGCTCAGGGTAAATTCTTCCTAACCATTATCGGAGCTATGAGTCAAATGGAACGGGATTTAATTTCTGAGAGAACGAGCGAGGCTTTAAGATATAAAATATCCCAGGGAGAAAATGTAGGATCTCCACCGTTAGGATTTTTAGCTGAGGATAAAAAGCTCTCCCGGATAGACGGGGAATTTGAGGTTGTAGAACATATCAAGAGACTGAAAAGAAAGAAGCTATCCTTGAGGCAAATTGCTAACCGCTTGAATGAACAGGAAATTCCTACTAAACGGGGAGGATCCTGGTATGCAGGGACGGTGAGGTATATCCTTCGTAATAGTAGATATAGAGAGGTTAAGCAGGTTGTTAGTGTATAAAAAGGGAACGGTTTTTATACGGAGCAAAGGAATTTTCGAGACACAGAGACCTAGGAGAAGTTCTATGAGAATCAAAACAATGGTGTTCACCTTTTTAGGGATAAACTCGCTAGCTTAATACGAATGAGCTAGGCCAAATTGCCCTTCAAGAATCTACGTGGGGTAATTATGTGCAAGCTTAAGCGGATAAAAGCATTCATGGAAAGAGTACGGTCAGATTGGCGAGAACGATGGCAGTTGATTAGGGCCATATGGGGAAAACCTCGATTAGAGAGAGTCGGTAAGAAAAAGCTCTTAGTTTTTGATAGTGAAAAACCATCAATTATTGAGAGAATATTTATGACTGCGCTTTTATCTTTCAATTTCATATCGTTATCCAATATATTAATAGCTTTGGCTAATACAAAGAACAAGAAGAACGACAATGATGGTAGTACAATAATAGACTTCTATGTAGTTGGTTGGCTGGTGGGCTTGTTTGTGTTTGTGTCTCTTTTTTGCCGATTGTCGTGTGTTGGCATTATCATTATATGCCTACTCGCCGCATATTGAGTTATTGATTGCCTAGATTACCAGCTTCTTATTGTTTTTGTGAATAGGTACAGACCGAATGCATCAGTTAGTTCTGTGAATCGGTCTATAATACTATGGATGATTAATTATTTCACGGTGGTCATAGGTTTTGCTATTTTCTATTTAGCGACTCAATCAATAGGAAATTCTAACGAGGGCACTGCGATTACGAAGCCAATTGAGGCCCTTTATTTTTCCGTAGTGACTATTACAACACTGGGCTATGGTGATATGAAACCTATATCCATGTGGGAGCAGAGACTTGCCCTCCTTGAGCCATTGCTAGGACTTGTCATGGTCATTCTCATACTTGGAGTATTCCTTACGTGGAAGAAGAATAGGGCCGACGGGTAAAATTGACTACAGTAGAGACTTCGGGCCACTACGTTTTTCGGTGGGGCAGCAAGAAAAAGGGGCTACTGAAAACTTATGCACGCACCTTCTCAAGTCATCATAACCTGTATGCTTGGGCAAATCCGAGACTTCTCTATCACGAGATTTTTATCAAGCCAGTTAGGGGATAGAGGAATTTTATACAAAGGAGGTGAGATTAACAAATGAGGATGAGACAAAAGAAACTAATCGTACTGGGATTAATCTGTCTTTTATTGGCCTCTTTTTCAACCTCGGTGTACGCTCTAGACGCAGATGATCTTACAGAGCTTGTTGGCTATACTATCATTGCCAGTTCAAAGGCAGTAGGTGCTTTTGAAGGAGCTGATTATGATAAGTTGGTGGAATTGGATAACGGAATGATATTTCGATTTAAGGAGTATAAGTATTCATATTCTTACAGGCCAACAGTAATTGTTTTTGCTTTTCCTTACAGTGAGTCTATCCTTCTGTATAAACTTATCATAAAAGACAAAATATATGACGTAGACAGGCTAAGGTAGAAGAGAAGGGAGTTAACATGAAAGGTAAACGAGTATTAGCTGCTTTTTTATTGGGTGTGGTTCTTTGTTTTGTGTCCGGGGTGGGGTATGGGGAGATTCCGCAATGGGTGATTGACACTAAAGCACCGTATATAGATGTTGAACTTTTAGAAACTCGAGTTAGCTACATGATAAGAAATCCGACTAGTTTTCTTAGTGTCAGTTTCTACTATGATCCGACCGGTTTCACTGGAGAGAAAGCGAAACTACCTAAGAGTGTTAATACGAGGGGAAAGATTTTTATATCAGTTGTGGATAATAGAGGTCAATTCTCTTATAAATCTGGAGTGGCTTTACTAGATACATTCAAAAGGCACTTGAAAGTTATATATTCCTTCATAGATATAGCTATAGATATGGACTCCGATATTGTGGCTACACTCCATAGTAAAGAGGGAATTCCTCTAGGCTATTTCTACTAGGGCGAATATCACTTGTGGGAAGAGTAAAGAAAAAAAGAAAGGAGAAGGAGTGAAAAAGCAAGTAGTATTTGAAGCAATACTTGACGAAAGTGGAAGGTTGTGTATAAGAATTCGAGGACTAGATCCAGTTATCGGAATTGAGGGTCCCCTGAGTTGGATTCCTGCTGATATGGGGAAGGGGTTTTGGAAGAAGGTAATTCGTGTTCTAAGACAAGATACAAGGATAACCTGCCGTGGGGGAACTGAAGCACGTAGAGGCAACATACATTCTGAAGGGGAAATACGTAGATTAGCCGTAATTGATGAAAAGATAGAATTAATAGAAATGGGACTACGTAGAGGCATGAGCCCTTTCCTTAAAAAAAGAGGATAAAACAATGAGATATAAAAGGTCGCTGGTTATTATTTTATTGAGTCTGAGTTTTTGTTTTGTGTCCGGGGTGGGGTATGGGAAGGTTCACCCAGATTTCAACGAGGGGGGTTCCTTGGAGATATTTCAAGACGCTCGGATTAGTTATATGATGGGTAATCCAGATGGTTTTTTGCTCGTTAACTTTATCTATAGTCATCCTGAGTTAGGAGGGCTCATAGGAATTCGCCTAAAATATCCTGAAGGCGTTGACACGGTAGGCAAAGTTTTGGTCCAGGTTTATGATACTAGGGGAGTATTCTCTGGTAAGTCCGGGGCGTCTTTGCTAGCACAATGTAAGAAAGAATTGGAATTCATATATTACTATATAAGCGGTTCTGTTTGGGATATGGATAACGATATTGTAGCCAAATTTCATAGTGGCAAGAATATTCCTCTGGCCTACTTCTATCAGGGCGAATATCACTTGTGGGGGAGTTGATAATGGCAAAACCAAAAGAAGAGAGAAATAAGCTATTTTGGATTGTCGCTATTTTGGCGGCTGTCCCGGCTGTTTGTTTTTTCGTTGTCGGGATATGTGTTGTGAATAAGGCACCTTGGTTTATGGCTGGCTTTACTTACCTAGTAGCAGTCTTTACATTTCTCCTATGGCGAGCAACAAAGGACTATGCGGAGACAACAAAGGAATATACTGAGGTAAAATTAAAGAATATACCGAGATAACGAGGAAACTCTTAAAGCAGTCAAGAAGGACATTCGAACAGTCGAGGATAAGTTTTTTAGTAGATATAGTTGATAGAACGATTGAATATGTAGAAAAACTGCCGGAACATAATCAAAAAGCACAACAAACAAAGTATATTAAAAACAAAGCAAGAGCTATTAAGAGAATAAGTATAGAGAGAGCTATAGAATTTTTACAAGCTATGGTAGAATGGGGTGAAGGTAAGTATGAGGATCTTCAGGAGGAATTAAAAGAATTAGAAAAGAAAGTAAAGAGGATTAATAGATGAAGAAAGTAGCTATTTTAAATTTCAAAGGGGGGACAGGTAAAACTACTACAGCAGTTAATCTCTCTGCCGCTTTAGCGTTAAAGCGTCAAAACGTTTTAGTGGTAGATTGTGACCCCCAGGGAAGTATAGCTGATTGGTTAGGAATTAGCCCAAAGAATACCTTCTTTGATTTACTGACAGATAGAATTGAGCTTCAGGATTGTATATACCAAGCCCGGGAAAGATTAAGTATTATACCAAGTGATAAAAAATTAGCCTTGATTGAAGTCAGATTGGCGAAAGATAAGGATATGGACAAGGCATTTCAAGAAAAATTAGGATCTCCAAAAGGTTATGATTTTATCCTCTTAGATTGTCCGCCTAGTATGAGCATTTTAAACCTTAACGCTATAGAATATGCAGATGAAATCTTCCTGCCGGTAAGTATGGATTATCTATCACTCAGAGGAGTTAAACAGGTAGTAGAATCATTGCCAGAAGGGATTGAAATAACAAAGGTAATTCCTACCTTCTATGACCAAAGGACTAAGAAAAGCAAAGAAATATTAGATGACCTGAAATCATTCTTTAAAGGAAAAGTCACTATGTATGAAACAGGATACGAATGCGGATGGAATTAATTCTAAAGGGAAGCTATAAGATATGAAATAAGAAAAATAAACACAGGAAGTGCTCTGAAAAAGGCATTTTTCGATGTCTAATGGAGGTGTGTTGTGATAGATTTAAAGAAGGATTTCTTAAATCCTGGAAAAGATTGCCGAAGCGCTCCTTTCTGGTCATGGAATGATAAGCTGTCTTCAGGTGAGCTGGTAAGACAGGTAAAGGACATGAAAGAACACGGCATGGGGGGATTTTTCATGCATTCAAGAGAAGGACTGGAAACAGAATACCTGGGCAAGGAATGGATGAAATGTATAAAGGCTGTTGTTGAGGTTTCCAGGAAGATAGGGATGAATGCATGGCTTTACGATGAGGACAGATGGCCATCCGGGTTCGCTGGCGGCCGTGTTCCTTCAAAGGGAGATAAATACCGAGCCAAAGCTCTGGGAATGGAAAAAGTCACCAAAGAAAGGAAGCTTACCGGAGAGGAACTGGCATCTTTTTGTGTCAAACTGGAAAATGGAAATATCGCTAATCTCCGTAAGATCGAGAAAAAAGATAAACTCTTACTCAGAGAGAATGAGATAGGTTTAGTCTTTACAAGAGAAGTGGCAGAACCTAGTGACATCCTCCCCACCCCTTGCGGGTGGGGAGGATGTCACAGATGTGCTTAAAAATGGCGAGAACGTCATTGGAATAGAGGTTACCGCAAGTCCCAGAAATATGCTCGGGCCTCTACACAGAAAGGCAGGGTATGAGCCATGGACTGATTCAAGGTCTTTCAGAACAGAGGCTCATGAGTGGACCGATGAATATGTTTTATGGCCATGGGGTCTTTATGAACAGGTAAGAATTTGCAAATTTCCTGAATTATTATGAATTACTTTTCCTTTTCCCGCCTTTTCCTACTAAAAGCTTGCCATCTTAGTCCATTTTTTTGAACTTGCAAAATAAGCTATATGAAACGTCTTATATATTTTCGCTTATCTGTAGAGGTTTGATTCATCAAACCCGCTAATTTTCTGGCTTCATAAATGAAGTCGCTACAAGGGATACGCAATTATTTATGTCGTTTCATATAATATAATTACCTTGCATTGACAAGAATTGATTTTTTTGGTTGACACGGTAAAGCTAAGTTAATATAATGTAACCTGGACTTTCTGCCGAGGGGAGCAAAGTATACTTTGCAGCTTGGGAATTTAAATAATTTATGAGTGGTAAAGTAGAAGGAGAAAAGTTCCCTCTTGCTGGAGTGGTGAGTAGTTAATTGGTGAGTTAAGTTAGCTGATAGTTCATAGCTCATAGCTGATAGGAAATTCAAACCAAAATTCAAAAGAGCTCATAGTTCATGGCTTAAATTAACCAATTAACCATTTAACTAATTAACCAACAAGATATGCCGAGCGTAGTGAGGCCTATTTTGAAGGATAAACAAATGAAGAAGCTATTTGTAGCGGCTACTCGTCAGGATGATGGTAAATCTACCCTTTGCCTGGGATTACTCCAGGCTCTAAGGAGGAAAATGCCTCAGGTTGGTTTTATGAAACCGGTGGGTCAGCATTATGTAAAAAGAGATGGCTGTGAAATAGACGAAGATGTGGTATTAATGAAGGATGTTTGTCAAATGGAGGATAATCTGGTGGATATGAACCCTATTGTAGTCAAGAGGGGATTCACTGAAGAGTATATCGAAAGAGGAGATAGAAATCAGCTTGCCCAGAAAATTCAGACATCTTTTGACAGAATTTCTCGCGGGAAAGAATTGATAATTATCGAAGGAACAGGGCATGCAGGAGTAGGGGCAGTAATTGATCTCTGTAATGCGTCGGTGGCAAAACTATTGGAGGCAAAAGTTCTTCTTTTGTCCGTGGGCGGAATAGGTAGACCTATTGATGAAATTACCATAAACAAAGCTCTCTTTGACCAGAAGGGAGTAGAGGTGTTGGGAGTGGTAATAAACAAAGTTCTTCCCGAGAAATACGATAAAATAAGAAGATTAACCCAAAAAAGCCTTACAAATAAAGGGATTAATCTATTAGGTGTGATGCCATTTGAAAAACGTCTTACCTATCCTACTATGTGGCAAATCAAGGAAGCTTGCGGAGCCAGTATTTTTTGTGGGGAGAAGTATTTAGAAAAGAAGGTATTCAATATATTGGTAGGGGCAATGGAGCCATATCATGCCCTGGAATATATTCTTCCCCATAGCCTGGTGATTGTTCCAGGGGACAGGGAGGATATTATCCTTGCTACTATTGCCGGTAGTAAGCTAGAAATAGAGGACGATTTCGAAATTGCTGGGATGATTCTTACCGGTGGGCTAAAACCACATCGAAGAATTCTTAGATTAGTGGAGAATTGTGATTTTTCTGTTTTGCTTTCCAGAGACGATACTTACAATACTGCCAGAAAGGTACATGAACGAAGAGTTAAGATTCGTTCTAGTGATGAAGACAAAATAGAAGAAGCTGAACGATTAGTAACTCGATACGTGGACCTGGATAAGTTAATACAACACATTAGTGAATAGTTGTTAGTGAATGGTGAATCGTTAAAAAAGCAAAACCCACATACAATTCACGATTCACGAAATACGATTCACTAGTTAAAGTGACAGAGAGGAATCGTCCTGAGGTATATCTTGAAAAAAATTCATCTGCCATTCTGGCTTCCCCAGACCAAAAGAGCTCTTGTCTGGTATGTTTTATTTATCCTTATATTTATCCTTTATCATGATTTCTGGTCCTGGGGAACCTACCAGCCCCTGATAGGAGGCTGGCTTCCCGCCTGGTTTCTTTACGATATTGTGCTGATAATAGCTTACGCAGTAATAGCTTTCTTTTTTACCAGAAAATATTGGCCAAAGCCACCGCAAGACATAGAAGAAAAAAATAGGGGTCAAAAATCAAGACCTGACCTCAAATAATAGGGACAAAAGTGTCACAAGTAGCTATTTCTACTATTATCCTGGTAATATTCCTGGGATTTTTTAGTTTTATTGGGCTATATGGTTATAAGATTGGAAGAAAAACAGTAGAGGATTATTTCGCTGCCGATAGAAAGCTGGGTACCTTTGTTACTCTCTTTACCTATTTTGCTACTCTTTGTAGTGCTTTTACCTTTCTTGGATGTGCTGGATGGGGTTACAGTAAGGGGCTAGCCTGGTATGGGCCAATTGGGGTCGCTACGGCTCTCATTTCTATAAACTTCTATATACTTGGATATCGGATTTGGCTTTTGGGTAAGCGGTTTGGGTATGTCTCTCCTCCAGAATTAATTAGAGACAGATTCGGCAAGGAGCTACAGATAATCTATGCGCTGGTGATGATAACCTTTGTTTTACCTTATTTAGCCGTACAGGCGATGGGAGCGGGATACGCTCTAGAAGAACTATCGGGGGGAGCAGTTCCCTATGTTTTCGGCGCAGCAATTATTACTATCTTTATGATGTTTTTGGTTCTGGGAGGAATGCGCTCAATTGCCTGGACTGACACCGTGATGGGAGTAATGATGCTGGGTTGCCTGGCTACAGCTTTTGTTCTTGTGGTAATGAAAGGAGGTGGATTGAGCAATATAGTGGCTAAAATAGCTTCTGAAAGTCCAGCTCATCTGTCCAGACCCGGAGTAGGAGGATTCTTTACCCCAGGGATATGGTTTGGTTTTATGCTATTGTGGGTTTTAGCTGATCCCCTTATGCCACATCTCTGGATGCGAATGTATGTCCCGAAGAACGTGAACGTTATTAAGCGAATGATGGTTTTCTTTCCTCTCATTTGTCTGGTTGTATTCTTTTTCCCTACCTGGATTGGGGCTATGGGTTATACGGTAATCCCTGGCCTTGAGGGAGCGAATGTGGATAGGATACTTCCTCTTTTGATGGTAAAATTTGCTCCCTATTGG
>Ga0315533_1002386_pt1 | contig 13137 bp, 12 predicted proteins | sample SalMarSW160130MG_FD_203081 | JGI IMG/M metagenome (GOLD analysis project Ga0315533, IMG submission 203081) | Salt marsh sediment microbial communities from the Plum Island Ecosystem LTER, Massachusetts, United States - Salt Marsh Sediment SW1601-30 ...
ATGGGGTAATAAAAAGAACTGATAAACTTACTACAATAATAGAAAGCAAAATACCTTTCAACATAAATATTTGCGTGATAAAATCAAAAGGAGAAATATAAAAGAATGCTTATTAAAGAGATCATAAAATTTTTTAAAAAAATATTTATAAGATTTTTTTTTACAAAAGGATTCAGTTTTTTTGAAAAATTCGGTATACATATCTTACCGGTGCACTATTATACTCCAATTCCTGATACAAGATTGTTATGCAGACAAAATATTTTATGGTCAAAAGAACTTTTATTAGAAGGTATTAAATTAAATATTGAAGAAAACATTACTTTTCTTGAAACTGTATGTTTGCCATTTCAAAAAGAATATTTTTCATTCCCCAAAGAAAAAACTAATAATTCTTTACAATATTATTTAACTAATGATTCTTTTGGTTTTGTAAGTGGTCAAGTGCATTATTCTATTATTCGACATTTTAAACCTAAAAAAATAATTGAAGTAGGTTCTGGTTATTCTACTTTAGTTTCACTTGAGGCATTAAAGAAAAATAACAAAGAGGGAACTTCTTTTGAGTTTTTAGCTATAGAGCCTTACCCCCCAAAATATCTTAAAGACGCAGTTGGTGTTAATATTATAAAAAAGAAAGTAGAAGAAATGAATGTACAATTTTTCCAGACTCTTAACGAAAATGATTTGTTATTTATCGATTCAAGTCATACAGTTAAGATTGGTGGTGATGTTAATTTTCTTATTTTAGAAGTATTACCAAAGTTAAGAAAAGGTGTAATAATACATATTCATGATATTCATTTTCCATTCGAATATTTTAAATCATATATACTAAAACAACATTTATTTTGGCAAGAACAATATTTAGTTCAAGCATTTTTAATGTATAATAATTCATTTAAGGTTCTATGGTGTGCAAGTTATATGCATCATAAATATCCAGAATTGTTAAAAAAATATTTTAGTCCATATCCATCAACTCGTATTCCTACGAGTTTGTATATTCAGAAGATAATATAAATTACTATAATTAATAATATTAAATTTATCGAGATAATAAATTAGAATTTGTATAGAGTATTTATTATTTGAAGGATTTGCTATGGAAAAAATCTTACACAGTGAGAAAATTGTTTTTAATTCGTTAAATGAAAATAATAAAGTAAGAATTACCAGCGTAGTTATACTTTCTTTTAGTGTACTATTAATTGTTAATGCATTAGGAGCTTATTGCATTATTAATATTCCTTTCGAATGGTTGTCACAATTAGGATTTATTGCTATTATTATTTTATTGCTTATTGATAGGAATATCTATATTGTACCGGGAAGTAAAATATTATTTTCTTTATTTCTTTGGGCAATAATAGTTACATCTGTTAATATTTTTTTCAATGATTATATTAGTTTGATGCCTACTTTATCGACCACATCTTACCCTCTTTTTGTTTGTTTAAGATTTATTAAATTATTATCCTTTATTGCTGCAATTTATTTAACTTATTGGCTAGTAGTAAAGGGGGAAAGACATTCTGTTATAAAATGGACAGTTATTATAGGGACAGTGGTTTCTATTATTGCAATTTATTATTATTTTGTGCGGATTTATGGCCTTCCTGCCTTCCTTCCAAATAGACTTTCCACAGGTGGGAGAATCCCAACAGAATTTGGAACGTATACCTATGCTTTCCATCGTGCGGCAGGGACTTTTCGCGAACCCAGTCATTTAGCGGAATGGTTAATATTGCCCTTTTTTTTAAGCTTCATTTATTGTAAGAAAAAGTTTAATGCTTATGCGATAATAATGGGTGCAACTATTTTACTTACCGGAAGCATGACCGGAATTATTGGGGGAATTATCGGGTTTGTTGCAGCGATTATTATTGCTAATGTTTTTAAACTTAATAATTTGAAAATATTTATACGCGTAATAGTGTTAACTTTGATTGTGTTGATTATTTTTAATGTATTAGTAATTTCATATACAACAGAAAAAGTAGACATATTTAAGATAATAAATAATCGACTAAGCTCGATTTTATTTAAAGGAGGAATGGTACAATCAAATCGAGGATATGTTTACAGATACATTTCAAGTAATACACCTTCGTTACTGTTTGGTTCAGGTCTGGGAAATTCCAATATACTTTTTAGTCAATATCTAAATAATGATTTAATATGTAGTTTTCTTAGTTTGTATTTTAATTATTTATATTCGACCGGTGTTTTAGGTATAATTTTGTTGTGTATTTTTTTGTTTAATCCGGTTATAAAAGTAATATTAAGTAAAAAAATTCGGCAAGATAACCAAATTATATTTATGATTGCTCCCTATGTTTCATATTTAGCAATGTTTGCGGTTCATTCGGAAGAATTTAGTATAATGTTTGCAATTATTTATGCACTAATGATCTATGAAATTCGTAAATACAAAAAAAGTTAATAGGAGTTTTTATACGTGAGAATTTTAATAATCAGTTATTATTATACTCCTGCAATTTCGCCCAGAGCTTTACGCTGGACCACCATTGCTGAGCATTGGGCCAAAAAAGGAGAATATGTTGAGGTGATTTGTTCTTGGGAACCCAGTTTGGCAAGAAGCGAAATAATAGATGGTGTACATATACATCGGGTAGGAAATGCTACCGTTAAGATGCTCCGGAAGCGGTTTAAAAATAATGATTCAATAAAAAATATAACATTAAAGGAGAAAGAGAAATCAAAAAATAAGTTACCGTTATTTTTAAAATATATCTATAACCATACGTGGAAAAAAATATATTGGCCTGATTTTGCTTGTTTATGGTATTTCTCTGCCCTTAGGAAAGCAAAATATTTATTAATGACCGGTAAGTATGATAAACTTATTACAGTGTCCATTCCTTTTACCTGCCATATAGTTGGACTAAATATAAAGAAATACAATCCAGACATGCTATGGGTTATGGATATCGGAGACCCGTTTTATATTTTAAATACTACGCCAGTTAATAATTATAAAATGTATAGAAGATTAAATTATCTTATTGAAAAAAAAATAATTAGTTGTGCAGATATTATTAGCGTTACCACAGAGGCTTTAGCAAAAATTTATAGAAATGTATTTTCCGAGAGTAACAAAAAAATATATGTTATACCTCCTTTAATTTCTTTGTCTAATAATAGTGATATTAAAAAGCATATCTTTCCAAAGAAAGACATGATTAGGTTTGTATTTCTGGGGACCTTATATAAAGCTATTCGTTCTCCCAAATTTTTGCTGCAGTTATTTAGAAAATTATTACAAACATCTTTGGGGGATAAATTAGAAATGCATTTTTTTGGAAGGATTCACGATTGTTCCGATTCTTTTAACCTATATAAGGATTTACTCGACAATAAAATATTTATTCATGGTTTAGTAGATCATAATATTGCCCTTCGGGCTATAAAAGAGGCTGTTTTTCTTGTAAATATTGGGAATGATACATCTTATCAATTACCTAGTAAACTGGTAGAATATATGTCTTCCGGGAAACCTATTATAAATTTTATATCATCTTCCAATGATAGTTCTTTACCATTAATTAAAGATTATCCGTTACATATAAATATTATAGATAAGGATATTACGGAAGAAAATAATGTTCTTTTGTTAGAGAAATTTATAGAAAATTCGCTAGGGAAGGTAGTAAATCAAGAAAAAATTAAACAAATTATAAATCCGTTTTCTGAAGATAAAATAATTGGGCAGTATACTAAATTAATATATAAAGGTGAATATGTATAATAATATGCGAGTAGCCATTTTAAATCTAACTGGTGGAGGAATAAGCGGTGGGTACAGAAAGTATTTACAGAATGTAATCCCAAGAATGGCCAAAGATCCAACAATAGAAGAAATTCTTTGTGCCGCTCCCCCTTTAATAAGTATTAGGGAGTGGTTTAGTTTTTTGCCCAAGGTTAAGTTTGTTACTTGCAAGCCATATAATTTTTTACATTTTAGCCCCGATTATAAATTAAAGAAGATTTTAGATAGATTTTCTCCTGATATAATTTTTATACCGGTTGAGCGGTACTTTAAATATGATGGGGTTTCCACAGTAAACATGATTCAAAATATGGAGCCATTTGCGGAAAATATTGATGTGTATTCTTTTACGGATAAATGTAGATTGTATATTCAGCGTTTTGTGGCAAAAAGAGCGATAAAAAAATCGGATAGAGTGATAGCCGTTTCAAAATATGTTAAGAAATTTTTATTAAATAAATGGAGTATTTCAGAAGAAAAAATAGGTTTGGTTTATCATGGGATAGAGTCGCCTTTAATTAGCGAATGTGCCCGCCCTAACAATATTCCCAAAGATTGGGAAGGAAATTTTTTATTTACTGCCGGTTCTATTCGCCCTGCAAGGGGGTTAGAAGATATACTTGAGGCAATGAAATATTTAATGTTGGAGAAAGTGAGTATTAAAGGATTAATAATTGCAGGAGAAACTGAGTCAAGAATGGTTCCATATCGGAAAAAATTGGAAGAGTGGATTAAAGTAAATAATTTATCATCAAAAATATATTGGACGGGTAAGTTAAACGAGAAAAAAATGACTTGGTGCTATACAAATTGCAAAATATTTGTGATGACAAGTAGAGTAGAATCTTTTGGCATGATAGCAGGAGAGGCTATGGCACATGGTTGTGTTTGTATATCTGCAGATAGTCCTTGCTTGCCGGAAATTTTTGGGGACGCAGCGGTTTATTATCCTTCAAAAAGAGGAGAAGTTTTAACAGAAGCTATTCAAACAGTTTTCAGATGGGATAGTTATAAATGTAAAGAAATGTCCGAAAGGGCGAAAAGACAAGCAGCTAAATTTTCCTGGGACGTAACTACAGAAAAATTATTAGCAGAGCTTAAAAAAGTAGTAAAAAGTTAAATATGAATAAAAATATGTTAACTATAATTATACGAGGTTATTAAGTAATGAAACCGATTGTTTTTTTGGAAAAAATTGAAAAAGATTCTGAAAATTTAGAAAAGCAATTTATGCGATCTTTTAAATCATTGTCTATTGCTGATGATTTTAATAAAGCCAATGCTATTTTTATTAAACCTAATTTAACTTATCCAAGATATAGAGAAGGAGTAACCACACGTGTAGAGTTTGTAGAAGGTCTTGTTGTAGCTTTAAGACAAATTAATAGTTCTACGAAAATATATATTGGCGAGGGCGAGGGTGGCTATAACAGCTTTTCAATGACTGAAGCTATGAAGACTATGGGATTTTATGAAATTGAGAAAAGATATAAAAATGTAAAAGTAGTAAATATTTCTCAGATTTCTTCTAAAGCTGTAGAATTAAAAGTTGAAGAGAAACCGTATTTGATTAATTTACCAGAGTTGTTTTTTGATGAAATAGATTTTTCCATTACTTGTCCTGTTCCCAAAGTCCATTGCATGACTAAAATTAGTCTGTCTTTTAAAAATCAGTGGGGCTGTTTGCCGGATACTATGAGAATGAAAAATCATTATGTGTTTGATAAGATAATAAGTCAGATATGTAGTATTTTGAAATTTCGATATGCTTTTTTAGATGGAAAATACGGATTAGATAATAATGGCCCTATGGTCGGGCAACAAGTTAAAGTTGATTGGTTTGTTGCATCAAACTCTCTTGGGGCTTTTGATGCCGTTGTGTCTGGGATGATGGGGTTTAACTGGAGAGATATAGGGCATTTAAGGGAGGCGGCTAACCTTGGATTTATTCCAGATCAAAAAGAAATTTCGGTTACAGGCGATTTAGTGCCATTAAAAAGAGATTTTTTATTGAAACGGAATTTTTGGAATTATCCGGCACTATTGGCTTTTAATTCTAAATGGCTAACCCATTTTTTTTATTTTTCTAGTTATGCTAAGATATTACATGATATTATGTATTTATTCCGAAAGAGACCTGTAGAGTAATTTAGAATAAAAGTTGTTATGGATTCTTGCTTTCAAAAGAATGACAGAACAAGAAAGAAAGTATTATAATGAATATTCTAATTTTAACAGATTCATTCCCTCCTGAAATAAAATCTTCGGCTAATCTTTTATTTGAATTATCAGAAGATTTAGCAGAAAGCGGACATAAGGTTACGGTAGTAACGGGGTTCCCAAAGCATTATACTAATAACATAGATCGAAGATACAAAGGCAGATTATTTCTTTACGAGAGAATGAATAAAGTTAAAGTAATAAGATTACTTAGTATTTCTTTTATTAGGCATATACCTGTGATTAGGGGATTAGATCAATTTTTATTGTCGGTAATGTTTTTTTTTGGTGGAATTAATTCCGGAAAACAAGATGTTATTTTAACTTATTCCCCGCCTTTGCCCTTAGGAATTTCAGCTTATTTACTGGGGAAACTTAAGAAAGCACCATTTATTTTTAATGTTCAAGATATTTTCCCGCAAAGCGTAATTGATTTAGGTTTGTTAAAGAGTAAGATTTTAATTAGAATATCAGAATTAATGGAGAAGTTTATCTATAAAAAAGCTTTTTGTATTACAGTGCACTCCGAAGGAAATCGAGAAAATATTATTTCTAAGAGTGTTAGTCCAGAAAAAGCTATTACGATATATAATTGGGTTGATACTGATTTAATAAAACCTATCAAAAACCAGAATAATAGTTTTAGGGGAAAAAATAATTTAAGGGATAAATTCGTGGTGTCTTTTGCCGGTGTGATGGGATTTGCTCAAGGGTTAGATATCGTGGTAAATTGCGCTGATCTGATAAAATCGTATAAGGAAATATTATTTCTATTAATTGGAGATGGTATTAAAAAAGGTGAATTGATGAAGATGGCAAAAAAATTAGGGCTTAATAATATTAAGTTTCTACCACCTCAGCCTAAAAAGATATACCCCTCTATTTTATATGCTTCGGATGTTTGTTTGGTTACTTTAGACAAGAATTTATTAACCCCAGCAGTTCCAGCTAAACTTTTAAGTATTATGGCTAGTGGTCGTCCTGTGGTAGCAAGTATGAATTTAAAAGGTGATGCGCCAAAGATTATCAAAGATGCTAGATGTGGATATTGCGTTGGAGCTGATGATGTAGATGGTTTTTCTAAAGCAATTTTAAAATTATACAATAACCCTAAATTAAGAAATGAATTAGGGGAAAAGGGCAGGGCTTATGCGGTAAAACATTTTTCAAGGCAAATTTGCGTGGGAGAATATGAAAAATTGTTTTTAGAAGCGTATATGTACATAAAAGAAGTAAAGTAATTTGATAAAATTATGCTTATATAGTAAAGAAAAAATATATGCTATACTATATTTATTTTAATATGTTTGAAAATATTTTTTTAACTGATTGAATAATCAATTTATGAGGAGAGTGGGTTTAATGTTTAAAGATAAAATATTACTTATTACCGGTGGGACCGGTTCATTCGGTAATGCGGTATTAGAGAGATTTTTACACACTGAAGTGAAAGAAATACATATATTTAGCAGAGACGAAAAAAAACAGGAAGATATGAGGCTGAGGTTGAAAAATGACAAAGTTAAGTTTTATATTGGTGATGTCAGGGATTACGAAAGCATAGATTTTGCCACAAGAGGGGTAGATTATGTATTCCATGCAGCAGCGTTAAAACAGGTTCCTTCCTGTGAATTCTACCCTATGGAAGCAGTAAGAACTAATATTTTAGGAGCCGAAAATGTATTAAATGCGGCTGTAAATAATAAAGTGAAAAAAGTAATTGTATTGAGTACAGATAAAGCAGTGTACCCTATTAATGCAATGGGGGCCACCAAGGCTATAATGGAAAAATTAATGGTAGCTAAGTCAAGAACTGTTGATGGGGGGACAACTATATTATGTGGTACTCGTTATGGTAATGTTATAGCTTCAAGGGGTTCGGTAATTCCTTTATTTACAAAACAGATAAAGAGCGAGGAACCGTTAACTGTAACTGATTTAAAGATGACTCGGTTTATGATGTCAATGGATGGTGCAATTGATTTGGTATTGTATGCATTTAAACATGCTCGGCAGGGAGATATTTTTGTTAAGAAAGCCCCGGCATGTACTATAGGAGATTTAGCTATTGCCTTGAAGGAATTGTTTAATGCAAAAAACGAAATTAAAATTATAGGAACCCGTCATGGGGAAAAATTATATGAGACTTTATTAACCAGAGAAGAAATGGCTAAAGCAGAAGATTGTGGAGAGTATTTTAGAATTTCAGCAGATACGAGAGATTTGAATTATAATAAATTTTTTATTGAAGGTGAATCAGAAATATCGAAACAAGAAGATTATAATTCACATAATACAAGAAGATTAAACATCGAAGAGATAAAAGAGATGGTACTAAAAATAAATTTTATCCAGAATGAACTCAAAAAATAGTCTATAAATCTTAATAAAGTATAAGGGAATAGGGGAATTAATTATTATGAAAACTGTCTTGGTAACCGGGGCTAAGGGTTTTATAGGAAAAAATTTAATCGTTGGATTACAAGAAGTAGATGATATTAAAATAAAATCTTTTGATAAGGAAGATAATATAGAGACTTTAAAAAAATATCTCCAGGAATCAGATTTTATTTTTCATCTTGCCGGGGTTAATCGTCCTGAAAAGGTTGAAGAATTTAAAAAAGTTAATGTAGGGTTTACTAAGGATATGATAGGTTTATTAGAAGAAATGGGTAAAAGAATTCCTGTTGTGATAACCTCCTCTATTCAAGCGGAACTGGATAATCCATATGGTAAAAGTAAAAAAACGGCTGAGGATGAATTGATAAAATACAGTAAACAAAATAATATTCCGATATATATTTTTAGATTACATAATGTTTTTGGAAAGTGGAGCAGACCTAATTACAATTCGGTAGTTTCGACTTTTTGTTATAATATAAGTCATAACTTAGATATTACTATTTCTGACTCTAAGAGAGAATTAAAATTAGTTTATATTGACGATGTGATTAGTGAATTTGTTTCTTTGTTAGCTAAAAAAGAGAGGAATTTAAGGAAATATTTTTATAATATCAAAAGGGTTTTTAAAATTTCCATAGGGAAATTAGCAGAAAAAATATATCGAATAAGAGATATAAGAAAAACTTTAATCGTTCCGGATTTATCTGATGATTTTATGAAGTTATTGCACGCTACTTATTTATCTTATTTGGACGAGAATGATTTTTCATATGAAGTGGATTTAAAAGAAGATAATAGGGGAAATTTTGTAGAATTAATGAAGTCAAAAACATTTGGCCAGGTTTCTATCTCCAGGTCGAAAAAGGGAGTTACAAGAGGAAATCATTATCATAATACGAAGAATGAGAAGTTTTGCATCATACAAGGGAAAGCAATAGTAAAATTGAGACACATCCTTGATGATAGAATTATATCCTATCATGTTTCTGATAAAAAGATTGAAATAATAGATATTCCACCAGGCTACGCCCATTCTGTAGAAAATTTAACTGATGTTGATGGTGAAATGGTTCTATTATTATGGACCAATGAAATATTTGATCCTGAAAATACTGATACCTATTATTGTGAGGTGTAAATAAATGAATAAAATGAAAGTAATGACTGTTATAGGGACGAGGCCTGAAATAATAAGATTATCAGCAGTTATTAAAGCCTGCGATAAATATTTTGAGGAGATTTTAGTACATACCGGACAGAATTGGGATTATACCTTAAATGAAATCTTTTTTAAGGATTTAGAATTAAGAAAGCCTGACTTTTATTTGGATGCAGTTGGAGAAAATTTAGGGGAGACCATAGGGAATATAATAGCTAAGTCATTTAAGTTGTTTGGGGAAGTGAAGCCGGATGCTTTATTGATTTTAGGGGATACCAATAGTGCTTTAAGTGCAATAGCAGCAAAAAGGTTAAAAATTCCTATTTTTCATATGGAAGCGGGTAATAGATGTTTTGATCAGAATGTTCCTGAGGAAATAAATAGAAAGATAGTGGATCATATAAGTGATATCAATCTTCCTTATACCGAGCATAGCAGAAGATATTTGTTGAATGAAGGGATTAGAAAAGAATATATTTTTGTTACCGGTTCTCCTATGCCAGAAGTATTAAATAATTGTAGTGACAGCATTAAGGGAAGCGATGTATTAACTGAACTTAAATTAGAAAAGGGCAAATATATTTTAGTTAGCGCACACAGAGAAGAGAATATTGATATTGAAGATAATTTTATGCATTTGGTTAATTCTTTAAATTCTGTAGCAGAAGAATTTAAAATACCTATAATATATTCTACTCATCCGAGAAGCTGGAAAAGGATAGAAGAGAAAAAGATAAAATTTAATCCTTTGGTTAAAAAATTAAAACCATTTGGATTTATAGATTATAATAAATTACAGCAGAATGTTTTTTGCGTTTTATCAGACAGTGGAACCTTAAGCGAAGAATCAGCAATATTAAATTTTCCAGCAGTATTAATTAGGACCAGCACTGAAAGACCGGAAGTGTTAGATAAGGGTTCGATTATAATTGGGGGCATTAAACCTGATGAAGTTATTCAATCTGTTTACAGTGTAGTAGAAATGTTTGGGGCAATGGATAATAAAAATATTTTACCTGTAGATTACCAGGATACGAATGTATCAATGAAAGTTGTAAAAATAATCCAAAGTTATACCAAGATAGTTAATAGGAATATTTGGAATAAAAAATAGTTTGCTATTGAAGGTATAGGATAGCGGATGAAATTAAAAAAAGGGGACAGGTAACTTTTTTGTTACAAAAAGTAGCCAGTCCCCTTTCTTGTTACATTTACATGGGCGGCGCTGGTCGATTTGTAAGAGAGGCTGCAAGTTGCATCTCATATTTATTTTTAGAAAAAAAGAGGATTTTGGGATAGTTTTGTCGTAATACATTAAGGTATGATAGTAAAATAATGGTACGGTAAATTTAAAGGATTAGGTCAGTGCTGATTTAAAATATTTTTGGTAAGGTAGTTTTGTAAATCCGGAAAAACAGAAAGGAAAACTATATGGTATTTTTGATTTTTATAGTATCATTTGTAGCTAGTTTTGCAGGGTTTCCCATAGTTATTCCTCGACTGAAGAAAGCAGGAATTGTAGGGAAGAATATGAATAGCGAAAAACAGGAAGAGATTCCCGAAATGGGTGGGCTGGTAATAGCGGCTGGCTTTGGAGTAGGAATAGTTTTTACTATTTTTTTAAGGACCTTCTTTGATATATTTCTTTCAATAAGTTTGACTTCAATTCTGGCGGTTTTATCGACAATATTAATCGTAGTTATAATCGGTGTTTTTGATGATTTAATTTCAATGCGGCAATGGATTAAGGCGATTATACCGGTATTTGCGGCTTTGCCTTTAATGGCCATTAAAGAAGGATACAGTATGATGAGGATTCCTTTTGTAGGGCTGATAGACTTTGGTATCTTTTATTCTCTGGTTTTAGTTCCTTTGGGGATTACCGGGGCAGCTAATGCAGTTAATATGCTGGCAGGCTTTAACGGTTTGGAAGTAGGGATGGGAATGGTGGCAGTTGGGACACTGGCGGTTATAGCTTATTTAAATGGGATAACTACTTCTTTAGTAATATTAATGGCAGCATTGGGGGCATTAGTGGCAGCTTTATATTATAATTGGTATCCGGCTAAGATATTGGTGGGTGATGTAGGGACTTTAACTATCGGAGCAGTTATTGCCAGTGCGGTAATTGTAGGTAATTATGAGACAGCTGGGGTTATTTTAGTTATTCCTTATGTAGTGGATTTTTTAATTAAGGCTAAAAATCATTTTCCTTATAGTTTTGGGGTTTATAGAGAAGGTAAGTTGTATTGCCCTGATGGGGGGGCGGTAGGATTAGCGCAATTAATAATGAAGGTGTGTGGCGGAATTAGCGAAAGGAATTTAGTGTTTGTACTGATGGGTATTGAAGCAGTATTTGGAGTAGCGGCGATTTTGCTTTATGTTTAGTTAGTGTTTAGAGTACAGCGTGGAGCGTATAGAAAAACAGTATATATTATCGAGTATCGAGTATATAGTGAAAATTAGTATCGAGTATCGAGTGAAGAAAGGAAAAAGAAATAGTCGTTTGTAGGGGCAGACCTTGTGTTTGCCCTTTTTAGTTCAAAAGAATCTAAAAGAAGTAGTAGAACTGCGTTTGGAAGAAATGGATTCAGAGGAAAAAAACAATTTACCGATTTCTTGACATTAAAATGTAATTACATTATAATTACTATAAAAGCTATTAAGAAGGTGGTTATATATGAAAGCTACTATAATTCCCATAGGTAATTCAAAGGGTATCAGGATACCAAAGGTAGTATTAGAACAATGTCATATAGAGAAGGAAGTTTTTTTAGAGATGAAAGGAGATAATATTATTATTAAACCTACCAAGAAACAATCCAGAAAAGGTTGGGAGAAATATTTTAAAAAAATGAAGGAAAATAAAGATGATCGACTAATTATTAATGATGAAGTTGATTTAGATGTGGCGGATTGGGAATGGTAATAAGACAATACGAAGTTTATCTTATTTCTCTTGACCATACCATAGGACATGAAATAAAAAAAGTCCGACCTTGTGTAATTATTTCTCCTGATGAAATGAATAAAAATATTTCCACAGTTATAATTGCTTCCATAACTACTCAATCACATTTCTATCCCACTCGCATCCCGTTTAAATTTACTGAGAAAGATGCGTGGATTGTTTTGGACCAACTCCGTACCGTAGATAGGAAAAGATTGATTAAAAGGCTGGGGAAGATAGAACAAGTAATTATAAATCAAGTAAAATCTATAATAAAAGAGATGTTAGTTGATTGAAAATGCGAAAACAGTATCGAGTATCTAGTATATAATATATCCAAAGAAAAAGGGGGCAGGCTACTTTTTTATTACAAAAAGCTAGGCCTACCCCCTTTTCCAATTTGTGTGGGCATCAGAAGGGTGTCAGTTCTTTTTACACTACATAGAATTGCTTGGAATATAGATAGTCTGATACTCCAAAAATATAATTTGGAAAGTGTTGGTTATGGTAAAAGTGAATTTTTCAAAAGTTAGAATTGTTAGTTAAAAGTTAAAAGTGGACTATTTAAAAGTTAAAAGTGGACTAAATTTAACTTAATATTTCTCTTGGTTA
>Ga0315533_1002388_pt1 | contig 13135 bp, 10 predicted proteins | sample SalMarSW160130MG_FD_203081 | JGI IMG/M metagenome (GOLD analysis project Ga0315533, IMG submission 203081) | Salt marsh sediment microbial communities from the Plum Island Ecosystem LTER, Massachusetts, United States - Salt Marsh Sediment SW1601-30 ...
TTTGAATAAGTTTCAACCGTGAAAGTGATGTCCCCCTCGGCAAATTATTAGTCAATGACGCCAACAGGACACTTCTTGGAACCGGCTCAAGCAGCTCGACAGTAGTAAGAGCCGTCTTCATCATTACTTTGCGCTTCGCCTGAAGCTCTTCAAACTGGTTTATAGCCTGCTGCGCCTTCGCCATCTTTACATTTGCAAGCTCCTCCTCGGCGTCAAGTGCTCGCTGCCGTATCTTGATACTTATAAACGAACCGCCCAAACCCGCCATCACTACCAAAAGCAGCACAAGATACATCAAATTTATTCTGCGCGACTCGCTGTTTTGAATGTAATCATCCGGTACAAAATTTATATTAAGCATTTTTTAACCTATCCCTCCTCTTTGCCTTACGATAAGCTAAGCCCGAAGGCAGTAGCCCAATTAACCTGACAACCCCTTCTATCTACAACCGGCCCATCTCGCCCCATCAGAATTTCTACCGCTGCCAGACTATCCCCCATCTGCGCCGGCATCTCTAACTGCTTTGCTATCGCTGTGCACACGTCTTTATCTACACGCTGACCCGAAAGAAAAATCAAACGCTCTATTTGAGCATTCCTATACATCGAACCAAACTGCCGTCTGCACCCGTTCAATTCCAGTACCAATCTCCCCATCACTTCATCATCCTGCTCCGACCCCAATCCGGTTACCCTTATAGGTATCGAACGGGCGAAAAGAGGATTCTTATGCCGGCAAATTACTACATTTGTGCAGTTTGCCTCCATACAGATAAGCATCACAATCGCTTCAATATCAGTTTTACGCCTGCCGAAAAACCTGACATAACTGTTTGCCAGTGCCGCCGGCCAAACCGCCATAGTCTTAATCTGCAGATTCGCCTTCTCATATATCGCCAGATGCCTGTCAATCTTCTCCCGTTCAGTCGCTATCACCAGTGCATTATCCCCCTCAGTCGGGATGTACTTTATCATCGCATCATCGGGCTCAAACGGCAGCTTCTGTTTTATCCTTGAAATAAGCATATCCTGTGGCTTTGTACCTTTTTCATCTCTTATCTTCGGCATTTTTATATGGTCGATAAAGACCTCACTTGCCGGTATTGTCGCCACCACAGCTCTGCCACGAAATTCCCCGTTGCTCGTCAACCTGCGTATCGCCTCGATGGCCCATCTTTGCCACTCGCCGCTGCCGGGTTTGACCTCTGCAGGCCGATTTTCACTGCCGCCGGCAATTAAGCTTACACCATTGCCATTACTGCAGAGCTGCACCACTCTCACGCTGTCATCGCCCATATCCACACCGATTGGGTATGCGTGGTTATTCGAAAACCAGAACATATCAACTCCACCGACAAAAGCTAACTCTATTAGTATTCAGCACTTATGATAACTGATAGCTGGTACACCACTGCCCGAAAGCCGCACGGCTAACTAAAATATAAGAAACAGCCCCACAATCGCAAAATTGCTGCGCTTTGTTTTTTAGCACGTAATACAGCACGCAACGCACAAAAAGATGCCCCTCCCCCGATAAAATCCGCTATTTCAACTGTTATTTGTCAATAGCTGACAATAGATTTGAAATACCCTATCACAGCTGTACACAAGGTGATATGCCTCGAAGTGAGAAAAAAATTATTCCTTATAAAAAAACAAAGTTTTTATCCTCCCGAAATAGCTTTACGACTAATCCTGATTTTTACCCCTTTGGTGGGAAAATGGGCTTTATAGGACGCTACATACGATTCACGACATACGAATTATTCTGCCTTTAGCTGACGTGTCATCAAATCTGCAATAGCGGCGCGCACCGGCTTATTCTCAAACAAAACCTCATAAACCGCCTGCGTGATTGGCATCTCGACATTATACCGCCCCGCAAGCCCGACAACCGACTTGCACGTAGCAATACCCTCGATAACCGATTCGGTAGCACCTTGCGCCCCTTTAAAACTCTGCCCTTTGCCTATCCTTTCGCCGAAAGAGCGGTTCCTGCCCTTCGGCGAGATGCACGTTGTCACCAAATCCCCCAGCCCCGCCAATCCCGCAAACGTCTCCTGTCTTGCCCCCATAGAAACGCCCAGACGGGTTATCTCGGCAAGTCCTCTGCTCAATAGTGCCGCCTTTGCATTATCGCCGGCGCCTATCCCGTCTATTATCCCTGCTGCGATGGCGATAATGTTTTTCATCGCACCCGCTAACTCAACCCCCACAACATCGGTATTAGTATAGACACGAAACCACGGAACGCTGAAGGTGTATTGAATCTCCTTGGCCAATTTCTCATTGCTGCACGCCGCGCAGGCCGTCGCCGGAAGCCGCCGGGCCAACTCATCTGAAATCGTAGGCCCGCTCAAAACCGCGGTCTTAAGTCTTGTGTCTTGAGTCTTGGGTCTTGTTTCCAGCACATTGGCAAGTATCTCCGTCGGACGAAGCAGCGTATCATTCTCAATACCCTTGGCAACCGAGACAATAGGAACGTCATCAGCAGCGTAATCCTTCAGTCGCCTCCATACAGACCTTATAAACTGACAAGGCACAGCGGAGACAATCAAGTCCGCACCGGCCATTATACGCCTATCGTCCGGCTCAAATACGAGCGCCTCAGGTAGCTTATAACCCGGCAGAAACTTCTTGTTTTCACGTCCCTGCTCTATTCCCCTCAACTGCTCTGTATCGTAACCCCACATCCGCACAGGTATCTTCTTCTCAGAAAGCAGCATAGCAAGAACCGTGCCCATCGCACCATCGCCAATTATGGAGACATTCTTAAACATAAAGGAAATTATAGTATCAGTCCCCGGAATTGCAATGCACTTGTCATTCGTCATTCCTGCGGAAGCAGGAATCCACGCTTGCCCCGCACCGTATGGTGCGGGGGCGTTCTGACCGAAACAATCTCATATTTAGCCCCGCAATTTATTGCGGGGTTGTTTAGCCGCCGCCGACGTGGCGACGCAACGTCTTTGTATTAACCCCCGCAAGCCTGCCTAACTCTCTAATTCACTAATTCGCTATTAAATACAATCTCATCGCTCAATCGTCAATTCAAATCCCCGCCAGTCAACTACGCCATCACCACCATCGGCAGCAATGTCGCACAATATGTGCTGAACTAGGCCTCGCAAAGGGCGATGTGGCGGTTGGTGGTGGGAAAAAGGGGATAATGCGGAGGGATTAGAAGTGTTGCAGCGAATACGAAGGTGATTGAAAGATTGGATATTTTTTTGACTGGCGGGGGGGGATAGATTATAATAAAGATAGTTCACCAGGGGTGGTCCGCTGAAAAGCGGGCCTGAGAAAAACCCTTTGAACCTGAACAGGACGACCCCGCACCTACTTGGCTTGTTGTTGTGAGTTGATTAGAGTTCTCAGGACCAAATCCTGAAGTCAGAGGTGATTATTCAACGACAGCGAACCAAGTAGGTGCGGGGGGAATGCCTGCGTAGGAAAGCGCTGAACTTGTATAAAAAGCAGCCGACAGAACAGTAAAGTCGCTTCCGCCGCAAGGCGTCCTGCGGACTACGGGAGCGATTTTTTGCTTTAGTGAAAATAACTGTGAAGTTATAAAGTTAAAAAATAAGGAAAGAGAAAATGGCGACGCAGATACAGATTGCACGAGCGGGGACGATAAGCGATGAGGTTAAATTTGTCGCTGAGGCCGAGGGCGTCGATGCCGAGCTTGTCCGCAGCGAGGTTGCCGGCGGGCGGTTAGTGATACCTGCGAACAAGCTGCATCTGGAAACAGGTCTTAAGCCGGTCGGTATAGGCCGGGCGCTTACGACAAAGGTCAATGCGAACATCGGCACAAGCAGCGTCCACTGTTCGGTGAAAGATGAACTTGAGAAAATGAGAGTGGCGCTGACAGCTGGTGCCGATGCGATTATGGATTTGAGCACCGGCGGCAACCTTGACGAGATGCGCAAGAGGCTGCTGGCCGGCTGTCCGGTGCCTTTCGGAACGGTGCCAATCTATCAGGTTATCGAGGAAAAAGACATCGAGGAGATAGACAGTAAAGTAATCCTTGAGGTCATCGAGAAACAGGCCAAGCAGGGCGTTGATTTTTTTACGATTCACGCAGGTATCTTGAAGGAATATCTGCCGTTGCTTGAAAAACGGGTCGGCGGCATTGTCAGTCGAGGCGGGGCGCTGTTGGCTAAATGGATGATACATCACAACAGGCAAAATCCGCTATATGAGATGTTCGACGATTTGTGTGGGATAATGGCGGAATTCGATATCTGTTTTTCTCTGGGTGACGGTCTTCGGCCTGGCTGTATCGCCGACGCCACCGATAAGGCGCAACTCGCAGAACTAAAAACATTAGGCGAGCTGACGCAAAGGGCACAGGAGGCGGGCTGTCAGGTTATGGTGGAAGGTCCGGGCCATATACCGTTCGACCAGATACAATACAATATGGAGATTCAGCAGAAGATTTGCCGTGGTGCGCCGTTTTATGTTCTTGGCCCGGTCGTAACCGATATTGCGCCCGGCTATGACCACATAACATCGGCGATTGGCGCCACGGCTGCCGGTTTTTACGGCGCATCGTTTCTTTGCTATGTCACGCCGAGAGAGCATTTAGGTCTGCCGAACGTCGATGACGTTCGGGCAGGCGTAATTGCAACAAAAATTGCGGCCCACGCCGCCGATGTCGCCCGCGGGCTGAAGGGTGCTTCCGACAGAGACAGGAGATTGAGTGTTGCACGGGCCAATCTGGATTGGCAGACACACCTGGCCGAGTCGCTTGACCCCCAGACAGCCGAGAGAATGCACCGCGATGCCTGCAGGGAGATTGGTGCGAAGGAATTGCCGACAGCCGATTACTGCTCGATGTGCGGTCGGAAGTGGTGCAGCATCAGAATAAATAAAGAAATCCGAAAATTGAGTTCTTAGTTATGAGTTCGTAGTTCGTAGACTGCGAACTACCAGCACTACTGCCGCTTCTAATAAATAACTGCAACTTTTTCACTTGTTAAAGCAGTGTTGATACTCGGATGTTTGAGATTGCCGCGGCCTGCTTCGCAGGCCTCGCAATGACACAAAAACGCCGTTTTGCCCACGTGAGCGGTATTGAGAAAAAAGAAGGATTTGAGGAGTTGGTTTCTAAGTCAAATCTGAATGTTTCACAGGTTTATTAAGTCCGTACTTCCTCATCACATCTGCAACTAAGTCCTCGAACCCTAGCGGCGCGTCTTTCTTAACAACTACCTCTTCAATAAGTGAATCTAAATTTACTTTAACAAATAGCCCTTTTTCGGGAGGCGCCAAACCACCCCAAACCAAATCTTTCTTCCCTTGTACAGGTACGAATTTCATTAAAAAAGCTCTTAGTTCCCTTTCATCTTCATAAGATTTGGATTTGTGTAAAACTTGGGAGTGTGCACATTTATCCAGTATCGGAGTTGTTGCTCGGTCAATGTATTCGACCTTGCCTAATTTGATTTCTCTTTCATCATTGAAACTGTCTCTTAGCTTCTTGTCAGTTGATCGGATAGCGATACCTTTGTTGCTTTTGATATACGCATTCCACATTAAATTTGATTCATAATTCTTCATACACCAGCAATTCGCATAATAGTTGTTTCGGTCGCTGTTATAGAGATCCTTGACGTTTTCTCTGTCCTGCGGTGTATGTGTTGGCATAGAGTCTTCGATATCTTTCTCGTCTCGCGGTGTTATTCTACCTTCAAACTGGTCTTTCAAAATGTCAAGCCTCGTAAAGTATAAAGCTTGTTCTTTAATGAGGGAAGCAAACTTCCAAAAATCCATGTATCGCCAGATTATGCTCTCATTAAAAACAGTATCAATGTTAGGGTCATACATTATTAGGCCTATTTAAACACTACAAAATAATAGCAAATTTATGTTTTCATTGAGTCGAGTTCTATAAATGCGATTGGTGCGAAGATGAAGACCGGCAGCCAGGCCCACAGCTCCGGCATTATCCTCTCGAAGACGACCTCTGCGGCCAACATTTTGCACACAAAGGTTGTAACGTAGCAGGCCGCTGTCGTTGCGAAGCTAATCGCAATGGCGGTCTTCATCGACTTCGGGTCGCGACAGACCAGAATCGGCAGGCTTATCATAAGCATTACCAGATTGATAATCGGGTCGGTGATGCGAAAGTGCTTCTGGCTGTAAAGCTGGGCGAGGTCTTTTATCTTCGTCCTGTGAGTTGCAAGGACAGCCAACTGTCGGGAGCTTAATAGCGTTTTGTATCCGGATTTACGTCTGACGGGGATGTCCTTGTCGGTAACACCACCGGCGTAGGAATCAATCGGTTTGGGGCCGGTGTGTGAGTCTTTTTCGATGAATCGGCCGTTGGTTAAATCCCATCCGCCGGTCGTGGGGTTGTAAGTCGCCTTTTCAGCGGATATGCGGCCGGTTACCTCCCAGACGACCGAATCAGGTTTGCTTTTGCGGGTGATGATGGTCGGGTTGCGCAGCGTTGAGGTCTTTACATCGAATTTTTGCGAGCAGATTAGCGAGCCGTTGCCGTCGCCGATGAACCATACGTCGTAGGATTCCTGGCCCGGGACGGTATCGTGTTTGCGCACGAGCTTGTCGGCAAGCGGCGGTATTATAAGCTCCTGGTCAATTACCAGCAGCACCGTCAGTAGTATCGACAGAAGCAGTATTGGCATAATCACGCGTTTTAGATTGACCCCCGAGGCAATCACCGCCACTAATTCGTTGGAGCGGACCATCTTGCCTAATGAAAAGACGGCTGCAACCACGGTTATCATCCCGGCGAAATCGCGGAAGTAAAGTGTGCTCTGCAGGGCGTAAAAGCTCAGTATGTTTTTGATGACGGCAAAAGTGCCGAGGCCGGCGTGCTCGGTGAACTCGTCGAGATTTACAAACAAATCGATAATTATTCGCAGCCCTACCAATACGCAAAATGCGATAATATAGCCGATGAGAAAATTCTTTGTGATGTATCTGTCCAATATCTTCATAGCGGATAGCTTTGCCTTCTATTTGACTTTAATTTTTCAGTAACCTGTGATACATTGCCGCTGCCAGAAGGGACAAAATTATCAGTCCTGTCCACATTAGTACTATACCTGAGCATGCCTGTGAGCCGGGGTTCTTGGCGATGTTTTTGCCCATCATTATACAGATTATCAGCATTGCGGCAGGTACCGAGCTTGCGCCGAATGCGCTTAGGAGATGGCCGCCCTTTTGAATGATACCCAGCCCTATACCAATCATTATCAATGTTACGCAGCCCACTCCGAATACCAGCCGGGAATGCACCTCAGCTCCTATTTCGACCGTTGTCTTTTGTATTTTTCTGTAGAGCTTGTCCTGCAAGGTCGTCAGAATGGGACTGGGCGGTTTTTTCAGCGCCGAGGCGGTTGAAGCCGGGCTGACAGCTTTCAAAATATCTTCGGACGTGAATTTATCCATCATGGTCTGGGGCATAATCAGGCCGCGAATAATGTGCCGTGTTGCTAAACCTTCCGAGCCGTCTTCACTTTGCCAGTTGGCGTTGTAGATTTCCATCGTTAATGTCGGCGCCAGCTCGTCGCCCTCGATGTGAAGCAGGGCCTTTTGGGCGCGTAGTGTACGCAAAGGCCGGCGGGTGACAACATCTGATTCAACGACTACAATTTCTCCGGTTAACTCGACTTTTTTCTCGTCCTGCGGGCTGCAGCGGCCGGCAGTAAATTCGACAAATCTGTCGTTGCTGTGCAGCTTGTAGAAACTGTCGGCAGAGTCGGTTATTCTGTCGGTTATATCTTCGGCCAGCAGCTCTGCGGTAAATTGTGCGTAGGCGTCGCGGGCCAGTTCTTCAATCGGATAGAACCGCATCGGGTCAAGGCGTATCCTCTTCATTTCATCAATGTTTTTAAATTTAACATCGTCGCCCAGCAGCGAGCCGAACCTTTTCGTCAGTGACATCGATTCTATGAAAAATCCGCCTTCCTCATCGAGCCCCATCTGATAGACGTTATGCGGTATTATCTGCACTTCGTTAAATCTCAGGTGCGGGCTGAAGCGCACCTTGGCGTTCTCGGCGGTGATAATCCTTTTTATTTCGTAGTCTTTCAGCTCCGTGATGACTACGCCTGAGAGCGTGTCATTTTGGGCGTTTGCTTGGTCGGCGTAAATCAGGTAGTGTTCGTCCGGCGGCAATTTATAATAGCCCTTTCGCTGGATGTTGCGGAAAAGAATCTGTTTTGCATCGTCCTTAAGGGATTTTTGAGAGCGATGTACGAAGGCCGGCATCACGTGGAAGCTCAAAATCAGATTTGCGATTGCGACCATAATCGCCAGCGCCAGTCCCGGATAAACCAGTGTCAGCAGGGAGATTCCGCTTGCCTTGCAGGCCTCAAGCTCGTTATTGCCTGCGAGCCGACCATAGACCAGAGATGCTGCGAATAAGGCGGCCATTGGCAGCACGAACGTCAGTGTTATGGGCAGAAAATAGCCCATAAGATGAACCACCTGCCGAGGCCCTATGCCGTATTCCTGGACCGGCCGCAGGATGCTGCCCAGACTCATTATTACCGTCAGGGCCACCGCCGCAAGCACGAAGACCTTGAAGACCTCGCGAAATATGTATCTATGCAGAGTAAAAACCATTTATTAGTCGTTAGTATTTAGTGCGCCGTAACTCGCACCCTTATTTGCCATTGGCTAAATGCTATTCACTAAATAGCATTTTGCAACAAAATTCTCTGCTTTTTGCACAAGGGATTTTAATGTTCTTGTTGGTTATGTCTGTCTCTCTGTGTTCTAACGGATTTTAAATATCGGAGATATCGGCGGTTGTTATTTAGTGGCATTCTCAAGCTGTATAAAGTTCAGTTCTTCTAATTGCCTTCTAATCATCTCGACAAATTTCTGATAGCCGGGCGGTTTGGTTAAAAAACCAACAATAGGCGGGTCGAATTTATTAGCCTGGTCTATGTCATCTCTTTTGTTGGATGTTGTGAGAATCACGACAGGAATCTCTCTGAGCACATCGTCGGTTATAATGATCTCTAATAATTCCCAACCGCTCATCCGGGGCATATTTAGATCCAAAAGAATAAGGCATGGTTTTTCATCGCTGCCATTTCTTAAATATTCTAATGCCTCTTCACCGTCAGACCGACAAACTAACTGATTCGGAACCCCGAGGCTTCTAATCACACGTTTGATGGTCATCACATCGATGTCATCATCGTCAACAAATAATATTGGTCTCATGTTCTTTTTCAGTTTCAATTCCAGTTGGTTCTTTATGTTTTCCCAAGGTAAAGAAAAATGTAGTTCCTTGCCCGGGTGTTGACTCTACCCAAATCTTACCGCCGTATACCTCGACCACTTTTCTGACGATGGCGAGGCCTATACCTATGCCTTTATGGTCATCTTTTGCAGAAAGTGTCTGGAAGATTTTAAAAATCTTGTCGAAGTATTTCTCTTCGATTCCAGGGCCATTATCGGCAACGCTGAATTTCCAGAAGCCATCATCCTCCACACAGCCGATTGTTACCTGGACATCGGGTTTATCCGCATACTTAATAGCATTACTTAGCAAATTATAGAATATCTGGGTGAGGTGTATTTTATCACAAACCGGAGTTGGCAGCTTGTCGGCGATGGTTATTTGAATATTTTCCAGTGGGGCGATATCTGATATTATTTCTTCAACAAGCTTGTTTAGGTCTATTTTCTCCCTCTTATATGTGTTCCGGCCAATCTCTGAATATCTTAGGATACTTGTAATTTGTTCATACATTCGTTGCGACCTTTGTATGAGTAAGTTGATTTGTTTCTTACCCTCTTCATCAAATTTATCTGCATAGTCAGTCGATATCCATTCAGCTAAAGTCCCAATTCCCCGTAGCGGTGCTTTAAGGTCGTGGGCGGTTATATACACGAAATCAGCAAGCTCACGGTTTGCCACAGTGAGCTTCTCCACAGTCACTTCTAATTCCCGCTGGATGGCCTGCAATTGCTGATTAGCATCGTTGAGATTATCTATCGAAGTAGTTGTCCTCTGCAAATCTTCAGCCATTTTATTAAAGGAGGTGGCTAATTCGCCTATTTCGTCGGTTGTAGCAACATCAACCCTCACAGAGAAATCGCCTTGAGCAATGGCTTGAGTGGTTTGAGCTAAGTTAGCCACTGGTTTTGATATTGAATGAGCAATGGTTAATCCCAAAATAATTGATACAAGGAACGCACCGGCAATCACAACAAACATGGTCAAATGGGTATTCCTGGCTAAAGTCTGGCTTTCTGTTTTTATCTTATTCACGATTCCTGCCTGGTTTTCTTCAAGCCGATTAATCAGTTCCTTTAATTCTCCAAACACGAGGTGTTCCTGGGTTTCAATTGTTTTTTGTTCAACAATAATTTTGCACAAGTCCTGCGCTACACGCTCATAGGCATTAAGGTCTTTCGAAATATCTTGTGAAGGTACGATCAAAGAATTATCTTTAACCTTACTTATACTGTCTAACCATTCAACGCCATGTTTTTGATCTTTGTATTGATAGATCGCCTCCTTGCTTTTATATCGCATTAGCTCCACATCTCTGGTAAGTGCACTGTCTTGTAATGCAACCAAAGCGGATAGAATATTGTGTCGTAATTCTTTTTCCAGGCTTTCCTTTTCTTCAGACGCTCTGTTTTTTGCAAGGCTTCGTTTGTGATGAGCTATCAATCTATTAGAAATCTTTGCAAGTTCATCAGCATTTTTACAAAAAGTCTCTGTATTAAATCCTAAGTCTTGAAGCTTTTTTGTATACTCATTATTTAACTGTTTAAATAATGCATCAAATTTTGCTCTTGTCTGTTCATAGTCTGATTTTTCTCTAATGTAATCTTCGACGTTTTCACTATGAATCAGTGCTAATAATTCAACCAATGATTCATCAAGGAGAATATCAAGTTCAAGCACTTTCGTTATAATTTTACTATTGGTTTGAATGTTGTTATGAGAAATTACACTGAAAATACCAACAAAACCCACCAATGAGGCTATGATCATGAATCCAATAATTAATTTTTTGCCTACTTTCATTTTATGTCCATGCTTTATATTATTTATTCACTTACAATCTCTTCAGCATCATCTAAAACATATTGCGGAATTTCTATTCCTATTTCTCTCGCTGTTTTCGTATTAATAATCACATAATCTTCAGCAGGTGATTCGGTTAATAAAGAAGATGGATTAGCGCCATCTAAGATGAGCCCTGCTTTATTACCGGATAGTTTTCCAATCGCGTGAAAGTCTGCCACATTTCCAACTAATGCACCTTTTGGAATACTGCCTTTGAGGCAGGCAAAACAGGGTTTCTTGTATTTTTTACTAATTTCTATGGCAATCTCATCCCCGCCAACATTTATAAGAGTATCACAGGCTAAAAATACTGAATCTATCCCCTCAATGACTGATTCCAATTGTGCTCGCATATCCTCTAAATCGACAGCGCCAATATCAATCACTTCCATCCCTTTTTCTTTGAGCAATGCCTTCATTTCCAGGTACTGTGCATCTGAATTGGCCTCGCCCTTACGATGAACAAACGCTAATATCTTTGTGCCGGCATAAATTTTCTCAAATTGATCATACTGCCTCTCTACAGTAACATAGTTGCGTGTTCCAACAGTATTGTTCCCGGAGCTTTCCAGTGATTCAACAATATTGGATTCTACCGGAAAGGTACAAACAGAGAAGACAATTGGAATCTCACTGGTCATCTTCTTTGCAACTAATGTGCCCGGTGTGGTAATTGAGAAAATAAGGTCCACCTTTTCATCAATAAAAGATTGTATGATCTGGCGTTGAATTTCTAAATCACTTTCAGGAGTCTTAATGATAAACTTTACATTTTCCCCTTCTACATAACCCATTTCTGCAAGTCCCTCTTTAAACCCCTCAACATTGCCACTATAGGTAAGATCGGAATTCCAGCGTGCTATTCCTATGGTGAACATCTTTTTTTCAGGAGGAGTTTTCCCAGTTAATACGAATCCCCCAAAACCGATAAGAATGGCGGCAATAATGACTATAATTGTCATAATGGTTTTTTTGCTCATCGTTTTATTCCCTTAAATAATTTCCGTCTAAAATTTATATTTCATCCCAATTCCCAGACCGTGCTCCTGACTTGCGACTTTATATTCGTTGAATCTGAACTCGACTAACGCCTCAAGGTTCTCTGTGAGTTTGTACCTGAACTGGGTTTCGCTTACTACATTGGTTTCATTGTCACTGGGCCCGCTGTCAAAATTGATATCGAAGAATCCTCCCATGGAAAATCGGCCGTCAAGAATGCTCGGGAACTTCTTTTCCCAACAAAAACTCCCCTGCCAGCCATGGCCGTCTGTTTCTATTGGAAATGCCTTAAAGCCAAGATTCAAATCCACCTTTTTAAGCCAGTCCCAACGGGCTATATAATTAACGCCGAGTCTGCCTATACTGTCGTGGCGTCCCTGGCCATCGTTATATTCAAGGACAACGCCGAAACCCTTGTACAGTTCCTTTTTCAAATCTATCTCTATGAAAAACTTCTGGGCATCTGTTCTGCTACCGTCGGAACTATCAGCTGACTCTATATCCGTGAAACCCCACAGGCTCCATCCATAGGGCAGTTCTGCACCGCCTGTAAAGTTAATGGTATTAAAGCCTCGTGTATCAAACTGATATTCAGCGGTCATCCAGCCATTGCGTTTCTTCTTGAGTTTTGCCGTCTCTTGCCCTTGCTGAAGTTTTGCCGTTACTGCTCCTTGAGTGCTTTCCATAGCCCCAATCTTTTCCCTGAGCATTTTATTTTCCTGCTCTAAGGCGTTTAGTTTGGCCTTCAGATCTGTAAGTTCATCCGCTTTGACTACCGGAGTGATACAACATCCAATAAGTACTACACCTATGAAAAGAATTGCTTGCTTTGATTTCCCCATTTTTTTACCCCCTAAAAAGTAGTCGCTTATTATTAGTTTTTCGGTGATATCTTCGCCCCACTTAAGGCAGTATTACCCCCCCCATATTTTTCGAGAATTGCCTACTATAGATTATATCTCGCTTATCGCTTTGATATTACCGGCGACTTTGACTTCACCTGTATTGATATCTATAATCTGCTGTGCCCCCGTCTTCGCATGGCCAAAGTTCCTGCTTCAACTT
>Ga0315533_1002389_pt1 | contig 13130 bp, 12 predicted proteins | sample SalMarSW160130MG_FD_203081 | JGI IMG/M metagenome (GOLD analysis project Ga0315533, IMG submission 203081) | Salt marsh sediment microbial communities from the Plum Island Ecosystem LTER, Massachusetts, United States - Salt Marsh Sediment SW1601-30 ...
GGTACTACGAAAAGAACCAGATAACAGAGGTTAAGCAACCAGTGGAAAAGGCAGGAAGTCTCTCATTGTAGGTGGTACTAATAATGGGGGCACCCCAGTGGCGAACCATTAGGATTAAACATTGTGTGGCATGCAAGCGTGATACTCGACGTCCTTGACGATGTGTAGGCCAACCTGTCCGGCAACCTATAATCTCACTTTACGTCTTTCGGTTTCGGGCTGGACACTAGTGTCTTGAATGTACCTGTCATCACCATCAATGGCATTGTTTTGCTTGTAGTAATAAAAATATTTATCTAGGAAGTCGTGCCTTCTCTCTATCGCTGATTTCTCACCAGCGGCTTGCGTGATGTTAGTCTGAAATTTTAACATTTCGTGATAGGCCGGGTGCATTTGCACTCCTAACGGTAATTGCCATTTTATAGTTCTAAGGAACATTTCAAAAAACCGTAGGAACTGGTCTATTTCATCTTCTTTGTTCTGCTGTATCAAGTGGCTCACGAAAAGATAAACTGAGACCGCAATCGCTCTATTATGTATGTATCGTAATTTATTACCAAAATGGCTGGATATTTTGTCAAGTCTCTCTTTTATGCTACTGATTGTCGCCTTATCCTCAGGCTTAAACTTACTGTAGATTTTGAAAAAATCCTGCATATCCACATATCGAGAGCGATGAAACGCCCCTTCGTTCCTTTTGCTGAATTCGTTCAGTACAATCTGAGCGGCAACCTGCTCTTTTACAAACCTTCTGGTCGGTACAGCTATTTTGTCAAAAAAGGTGTGCTTGCTAACATCATAAAATATGGAATCTCTCATGTCTCCGGTCATCGCATGTAATTTTTCGCCCGCGTTCAAAACCGAGGCGATTTGTAGTCTGAGAAATAATAGATTCAGTTCCTCGTCATTCTCAATCTCAGTTATTTCGACAATATTCAACCTGTAATCCTTGATTCTTTGTGCCCACTTCCGGATTTCCTCATCCGCATGGTTTTCTATTGTTGAGAATCTTAGGGAATCTATACAATCGAACTTCCCCTCATCGTTGTAAATCTCATTTTCTATTTTCAAATTGAAGCCATTGTGGTCTTCATCGGCACCGTTTATTCCTAAAAATGACCAAATTGCATTGATTCTCTGACGTCCATCAATGCAATCATATCCACCGCCTTCTTTCTTATACAAATATATGGATGAAATGTCGAAATCCCTTAGTATAGAGTCTATCAGGCGCTGCTTTTTCTCCAGTTTCCACACGGTAGGCTCTCTCTGGAATTCAGGGAAATCCAACTTGCCAGTGTTTTCAACGAGCTCGCTTATTTTCCAATATCTGTGTATTGTTTTCATATTATTCCTCCCTAACGTAGCTGTTGAATATATTCTTGGGAGTTACAGTTGGAATATTCCGACTTTTAATATTTTCTGCTTTTGCTCTTAACCAAATTTCGAACACGTTCGTTTTGGCCAAGAAATTTCTTACGGTCTTATCGTCAATCTTGGTAATCTCTGCGCCGGTTGATTTCGATACAAACTCCCTGACCTCTTCAAGTTCATAAACATGCCTAATTCGTAGGTGAGGATACTTCTTGCGGATGTCCTCTTCACCCCATATTCTCAATGTTTCTTCCTCATCAGAGATAGGCAGATTAATTACCTCAATGGTATACTCTCTTCTACTTCTGTTGAGCTTCTGCGTGGTATACAACAATGAAACTAAGTGCCAATCATTCCGGCTTAAGGAGCAACCTATTATGCGTAAAATATCGCAATCCAATAACTCCTTTGCCCTCCCCCAGATAACATTGAATGGATAACTCTCAGTCTCTTTCTCGACACCTGGTGGAATCCAAAGTATATCGTCATCGTTCTTCAGCCCTTCTCTTATAGAAACAGGGAATTCCTTTTTCCAATTAAAGGAACCGTGTAGCTTCAACAGAGGAATCCCATCTTTACTGATTCTCATTAGTGGATTCCCTATTATTGAGAGTCCAAGGGAATAGTTAACCCCCTCCTTGATTCGCAGTATTGCCCTTTCAATCAGGTCTTCATAGTTAATAGTCAAAATACCTGTCAGTTTTTCGTCATACTCTTCAATCTCATGCATGTCTATGAGAGCGGAATAGAGTTTTGGGTAAAACCTTCCATCTTTATCCAACTGCCCAATTTGCTCTTGAATTTCCTCCCTGAAATAATGCTTGAGTATTTGCGAAAACCTCTTATGGCGTTTATTGCCGGAAGATTCATACAGGCTTATCAGTTGCTCAACATCGACATTTTCTCCAGCTAGTTCGTTTCTTATCTCTTCTATTCCTCGAAGATTGGCATCAGTGATCTTTCTTAAGATGCCGTCTTTTATTTGGGACATTAGCAGATTCACTCTGTCATCCGCTAAGCTTGCTTCGGCTTGGGAAGCTCCGGCTCCGAATAAATAGACGACCCTTTTTTTGTTGACTGGCATGGCAAATCCTAACAGGACTTCTCCCAGATGATGACACTTTCCCGGGAGGGCATCCGGCTATAGTCCCTCATTTGCTGTGAACTGTTTCCTCTGTATCTTAACGCCCAAATCTCTTGGGGTACTAGCTGTGTTTGTGCCCCAATATCAGCTAATATTTGGTCAACCGGAATATTCACACCTGCGAAACGAACGTTGCTTACAACCATCCCAACTTTGCCTCCAGGTTTCAAGCACCGCGAGATCTCAGAAAGAGCTAAGTACATGTCTTCGAAGTAACCGTCTATCATGCCAATTACCTGTGGATTGTTCACTCCGTTGTTTTCCATCTCTGAAACAAGAGTATTCACGATAGCAGGTTTCTTATACCTCGGAGCTTCATATTTTTTTCGAGCTTCGACATGCGACCTGATTGTCTCATATCGAATCGCTTTTAACTCTTGATTCGTAGAAACGAAATCAAAGACCATTTCCAGTGAGTATATTCTCGTGTAATCATGTCTGTTTGGATAAGGTGGTGAGGTAATCACCGCATCAAATTTCCGCCTTGTTGGCAATTTTCTTGCATCGCCAATCTTGGCAGTTATACTTGTTTTCTTATTCTCGTCGGATTTCTTTAACTCTCTGATGTCCTTAAGCATTGAATTGACTTTATTGAAGAATAATTGGTCCACTGCCCCAGTCGGTACTTGACGCTTTACAAGTCTTAGGAATCCTCCAGCTTTTGTAGTGTTGCTAACCGACTCCAAAATACTCAGGAATCCTAGCTGAAACAAGCGCCTTGCCTCGCAGGAAGGTATGAGGTCGATTCTGGACTTTAGGGCCAACAAAGCCTTTTCGACATCAGCTGTAAAAGCTTTCTTGACCAAGGGAATGTCTGGTAAGCGTGCTCGATGGTTTAAGTTACCAATCTCTACCTCCTGTAGTGTGTCGTACTGGCGCATTATGTCCACATCATCATAAGTTGCAGTCTTGACATTACTCAAGAAGACGGAGAATGGAAGAATATCGAATCCAACGGCATTCATCCCTAATTCCTTGCAGGTCAGTAAAGTAGTGCCGCCTCCGCAGAATGGGTCTAGCACCCAAGCCCCAGATGGTAGTTCAAAAGTTCTAGCAAGATGGACCGCTAGCCCCCTCGAGTAGCCATGTTTGTACGGATACCACTTATGAATCGGTATATATTGATTACTTTGTGGCGACACTAATGCGCCGAGCTCGGGTTTCTCGATTATGTTTACCATTTATCCACAAACAAGCGACTGGAAATCATTTTTCTATGTGTATTATAGCATCTAAGAAATATGGCTACTACTTTAAATCCAAAAGATGAGACTGAGACGACCAGTTTCAGGGATATTTATTTCTATTTATTCTGTGCTCCACCCCAAGGGGGGATGATAAACGAGCTAGTTCTTCGTAGTGAACAATCGTTCTAATTGTTAAATAATGAAGCTGGAAAACAACAAAAAGCACCTTAACAATTGAATAATTCGTGTCCAGAGCCTTGCCTTGTGGCTGGCAATAAAAATACCCTGCCTAGCAGTAACTAGACAGGGTAAATCTAACATAGGGAGCGTGTCCACAATGCTAGACTATCAGGAATATACCACAGAGGTTGACCACCATCAAGACAACGGCAACGGTAATGGCAACGGATATGACCATCTACAGGGTGATTGGGCATTATTCTATAAGGTAGCTAAGGGCTTCACTCATAGGGTCAAACCAGAGGATAAACAGGACTTCTTACACGACCTCTTGCTGGTGATGGCTCAAGTCAAGACAAAGTATGATGGTATCAATAAAGAGCTGACAGAAGCGGGGTTAGTAAGGGTAGCCTGTTATGAGGTAGCCGACTACTGGCGAAAGAAGTTCAGGCATATTAACGGGATAGACTGTAGTCGGTGTAGCCAACAACAAAGGCGTGAATGTAAAGAAAACGAGCTATTTAGTGAGTGTCCCAAAGCTATCAAGATGGAGAGCCTAGACAGGCTTATAGATGATGGCAACGGCAATCAGATTGAGCTTTGCCAGTTGATAGCCGATGATACAGCCGTTGATGTTACGGCTAGGCTAGAAGCCAGATTTACCTTACAAAGCTATCCTCACAGGTTTATCAGGATTGCCTATAAGAAGTATGCGGGCTATCCGCTCACCACCAGTGAAAGAAACTACCTTTACCAGCAAAGACGGAAAGCCTTACAAAAAAGTTTGGCACTTGTCTAACGATTTTCAGATTTTCAGCGACATATACAGTGAGAGGCTTGAAAACCTCTTGCGGGGACTTGAACAATGCCAGCGAGTTGCGGGTTGGGCAAGGCTCTGGACAATTGAATAACAGGACTTCAGGCAGAGCAAGCGTTAGCTTACAGCTTTGCCCTTGTCCGTATCAGGCGGTCTTGTGGCAACACAAGCGATAGTGCCAGCGAGTTGCGGGCTATTGATAAGAGGTTTGAGAGGACACAGGGCGGGCGATAAACAAATTGACAATTGCTTAAAGGTAGGGGGAAGCCTTGCCCTGTTAAGCCTAGTGAGTAGGTAAGCGGGGCGGTAAAGCCTAGCTGATGCCAGGTAAGTCTTACCGATAGCCAGTCAATTGAAGTCCAAAGGGTAGAAAATTATAGGCAAAGTAGCCTCTAATGCAGTAGGGGTTGCTTTGCCTTTTTTTGTGCCCATTTCAGGGGGATAGTCCGGGGATGACCCAGGCTATCCCCCTTTTTATTTTCTATTCGTTTGTAAAAGTCCAACCCATTGGCCATGCTATAATAGGTTAAGTTAATTGGTGATGTGCTAGTCCTCTTAGACGACACGCTTGAACTGTTCAGGGCAAGCGGAGTAAGTACCATTCTGCAGGAGAGAACATGACTGAAGTTGTTGAAGCTCTTATGGATGCTCTCAGCAAATTCGACCAAGAGATAAAAACCATCTCGGAAAGCGATGTCTCTAGGGCTATTCAATCTGTCAAAGACCAAAGTCTTTCTGAACCACCAATGCAGTTGATAGCCGAAGCTATGGCCTTCGATTTTTGGGAGAACTACCGTAACCAAGAAACGGGGTGGGGAACATACTATGGGCCAATGTTTGTATTTAGTAATGCAGACGGGACGGCCACCGAATGGCCTAGTATAAAGAAAGTCACTGAGCAAATAATCAATTATTGGACTGACCGTGCTAAAGCTGCAAATCATCCAGTTCTTTGTGCCCGGTATGCTGATTTAGTCTGGGATTTTCAAAAGGTCGTCACTAGTGGGTCTCCACATTATGCAATGGCACAAATAGTCATTGACAGCACCATCGAAATAGCACAGAAAAACTGCCATTCGCGCCCAGTAGATGTAATAAGGAAACTGGAGAGGGCATTGTCTATTGCTATCTCTCTCAATGATTGCGACCGAGTGCAAAAGGTCGCAGAAGCGACGATGGCATACGAAGATGCGGTGACAGATGACTCAAAACCAGGGCTTTGGGGATTTGCCTACGACCTACTATTCGATAATGATAAAGTAAAACTACCCGAGCCCCTAAGACAAAAGCTGTTGGATGATTTGGAAGGGCACCTTCAGCGTGTATCTAACAGCTCTGACGACAAGGGAATTGATCCGTGGCTGGTGGAAGCTGCCGCCTTGCGATTAGCCAAGCATTACCGCAAGATTGGAAACAAAGAAGACACTAAACGAGTGGTCATGGCAGTAAGGGATGCCTTCGTAGAAGCAAGCTCTAAGGCATCCGGCCTGCAGGCATCCGGTTGGCTTCAGCGAGTGCACGCTACCTTGAAGGAGTACGGGTTTTCAGATGAAGCGGACAAGCTTACCGTCCAACTGCGGGAGATTGGTGAAAAGGCAAGGTCAGAACTGGGAGTTGTTTCTCACACAATGGAAATCTCGAAAGAAAAGATGGAGGAATATATTGCTGCCCTTATTGAAGGAGAACTCGATGTTGTATTGACGAGAATCGCTGCGCAATATATTCCGAAGAAATCTGAGATTGAGAAACAGTTAGAGGAATTAGCCGGTGAAGCACCAATCGCTTTCCTAATTCCTATGGAACTACAGGACAAAATGGGTAGACCATTAGCCAAAGTCGGTTCTCTGGAAGAAGACCTGGAGGGGCATACTGTTAAGCATCTGTCTCAGAATATGGCTTTTGAATCCATGTTTTTAAGACAGGTACTCGATTCATTGAGAAAGAAATACCCTGCGTTTGAAAATTTATTTTTAGATTATCTCTTTCGTTCACCCATATTCGTAGATGACAGAAAGTCTATCATTGGGCAGGGAGTAAAAGACTACCTCAATGGTAATCATGTGGCAGCAGTCCATCTCCTTATTCCTCAGATTGAAAATTCTCTCCGGGTATTAGTAGAAACAGCCGGCGGGTCTGTATTAAAGCCAGCACGTGCTGGAGGTTTTAATCTTAAAATACTGGATGACTTACTTCGCGACCCGTTGGTGGTTCAAGTCTTCGGAGAAGATATAGTATTTTACTTCCGTGCTCTTTTGGTTGACCCTCGAGGCTGGAATCTGAGAAACCGTGTATCCCACGGCCTTTGCGACGTCAGCGAATTTGAGCCATCAATATCTGACAGGCTCATTCATGTGTTGCTGTGCTTGGCTCTGGTTAGGAAAAAGGAACAGGCAAAGAAATAACCAAAAACAGCATGATAAATCTTAATCGACACTGAATGTTAGACCAAAGGTTTCTGTTTTTCAGCCAACTTGCTCTACCGAATTTGAAGATAACAAGGGACATTTAACGAAAAATGATGCTACCATTCTCAAAATCGATTGAAGTAGGTAGATTTGTCGCTTTGCATATCGTTTCGATAAGGTCACGCATGTTAAGTGCTATTGATTTGCAGTATTTAGGTTCGATTATTATCATATTATCTCTTAAATATAGACGTGTCAGACCTTCACGATGAGATTTATGACTTATATGGATACCGACATTCATTTGTGCAATCCTAAAAAGTTCTATTTTATGTTTTGAACGAGAAACATCACCTGAATTATGTGCTATGCAATTCCTAATGAATTGCAGGTCTTCTATTTTTGCCCATAATTCTTCCCCAACAGAAGAAGCCGCTTTATCAATATAGCTTCTGTATGATTTAACAATATTATATTTGGGAAGCTTGAGTGGTTCTTCAACTCTCTTTGCATCATATAAAGCTATACAGAGCCTATACAAGTGGTCCTCAAGAATTGCATAAGCTAGAATGAGGAAAGAATATCGAAAGAAATTAGTAAACAGAATGTCATATGTTCCCTCGTGTTCCTGCATTTTGACACTCCACTCTCCGTACTCTTCATCTTCGTTTAATGACAGCTCTTTGGCTATCCTGCTGACTTCCTCTTCAATCTTGCGAAAAGACTCTCGTTTGGCAGACTGTAGGAGTGTCTCGCTTTTTTCATTGTATTCAGTCAAGCCATTCAACGCAGATTTTGCCAGCAGACCAAACCAGACCGTATCACTTTCCATAATAGCCCCCCCAAATTAACTTCGAGTTATCTCCCTAACGTAGCTGATGCCACTCAACTATCCTTCTTACGTCTATTCTAGTTTGCAGGCCGTCTTCTTTCAACCAATCGAGATAGAGGCTTCCTTCGTTAAAGCTAAACGACACTAGGGGTATTGACAAACCCATTTCATAGTGATAGTATAGATTAAGTCTATATTACAGCTATGTGAGGGGTAATCATAATGGATATGATAGCAACCAGACGGAAGCCTTTTGCAACGGGTCAGTCAAAGGGGATTACATTGCCTGGTAAGATGACAATATCGGACGAGGTTTCGATGGCTGCCAGCGACCGGCTTATTATAATGGATACCACCGGTGAAGTCCCAGAAGACAAGTTGCTCCAGTTCTTTATGCAGTACATTGCACCTGCTTTTCCTAATTGGTGGGAGGCGCAGAAACGAGCTTCGAGACAGCCAGGCGGCTTTAGAGTGATGCAAGAGGAGGGACCCGCTCCGGCTCAAGCCGTTAAGCCTCCTGAGCCAACGATTGTGAAGCCCGAAGCGCAAATTCAGCCGGTAGTTTGCCCTCGATGTGCCGGGCAAATATCATGGAATATCGAGCAAGGGGTCGAGGGGTTCTGTCCTTACTGCGGACTATTTCTACGACTGACACCAGGTTAGGAGGTACAACAATGAACAACGATTTAACAGCTGATGATAACGAGAGGAAAGAGGCAATTACCTGGATGCGGGATGTGCTCACCGCCATGGTTGAAGTATGTCCCCTATCTTACCAACAGAAAAAGATGACAGCCTGGTATTTAGACAAGATGCCAGATTGGCTCATGGCCAGGTGGGCGGATGCCTTGAACACTGATTACATGGGCGGTAGGACCCGGTATCCCGACATGGCACAGCAGGCCAAGAGCGATGCGGTCAGAAATCTAGCGCAACAGTATCTTGAAGCTCATGATGCAGTAGCCATCGGTAACTGCCTTGAGGAGTTAAGTAAAAGCGTAGTGAAGCATTACCAGGCAGGAGATTTACCCCTTGATATCGAGACGGTCGAAAAGCAGGTCTGCGCCCTGGCTCTCATCGGCTGCAATGCCGAAGGTGCCGAGTTTGCCGAATACGCCGGGGATATCCTCAGCGATGCTAAGACTCGCAACCACCCTATTGTTGATTACCATCTGGCTCTGGAATATGGAGATAAAGCAAAGATTGAATCACTGGACGCTACCCTTGCCGGTGGTCGATACGGTAGCTGGGTAGCTGAGCGCCTTACCGAAGCCGAGCGTTTTCTCGGTCTTGAACCGCCCCATTTCACCATCCGGGTCGGTGAGCGCACTCCCCAGTGGGACTTGCTATGGAAAAAGCTATTTACAGGAGGTGATGAATAATGAGCAATGAAATTGCCGCCGTATGGGCCAGGGTATCGACTGAGCCCCAGCAAACGCTGGACAGTCAAGTAGCCCGGTCCGTAGCGGAGCTGGAGAAGCGAGGCTATGTCGTACCACCTGAAAGAGTCCTAAAGGTAGACTGGACATCCCTCGACCTTCTCTCTTGCCCTCAATTCCAGCAGCTGCGGCTTTGGGTGGTTAACAAGGAAATCGGCGCTATTGGTGTCTTTGACCGCGACCGTCTCCAGGCCAAGGCAGTCCAGCGGCTGCTGTTTCTCTCTGACTGCCGCGACAATAAGGTCGAAGTCGTGGTCTGCCAGGGGCCGCCGCTCCAGCAGGATAGCGACGGAGAGTGGGTCGAGTTCGGGCTGGCTAAGTCCAAAGAGATTTCCGTTTTGCGTGCTCAGCAGGGCTCCAGAGATGCTCTCAGGGAACGGGCCACGGTAAAGGGACTCTCCACTAATAACCATCCGCCATTCGGCTATGAGTTTGACGAAACCAAGACCCGGCTGGTAGCCACTGCCAACTGGGAAACGCGGTCACTCATCGTCCATGAATATCTGAAAGGCACCACACTCAAGGGTGTCACCAAGGTACTCCGGAAACGTGGTATCCTCAGTCCCAAAGGGAGAGAGTACTGGCCGGAGCCGACCATCTATCTCATTCTGACAGACTCCGTTAACTGCGGTGAGTACCGGGCCCTGCGGCGGGAAAGTGTCGAGCCGATTAAGCGTCGGGGTAACACCTATGGTAAAAGCTCGACCAGGCGCCGGTCTGGGCTACCGTTACCAAATATCGTCGTAGAAAGACCGATTATCACTCAACCCCAACACGACTGGATACAGGCGAAGCTGGAGCGGAACAGGCAAAATGCCAAGCGTAACGGAAAGAGAGAATATCTCCTACGCGGTATGATCTACTACGAAGGCGACAACCTGCGCTACTACGGTCGAGACATCAGGCATATATCCTGGGCATACCGGTATACACAGAGGGGTTACAAGGGCGACAATCCCAGGACATACTTACCCGGGCGGAAGACAGAAGCCCAGGTGGAAGCCAAGGCCAAGGAGATACTTACCAGCAATCAAGTCCTGGAGCACGAGATGGGTTGGAGAGAAGTAGCCATTCAAGAGACTATCTCAAAGCTGGATGGTGAGTTTAAGAGGCTCGACCGTAAGTCCAACGAGAACATCAACGCTGAATCAGAGCTGGTAAACCTCAGGATACGGGGTAAAGTCTCCGATGAGGCTTATGACAGACAGATGGTTTTACTTCTCGTTGAAAGAAAATGGGCATCTGAGGAGAGAGAAAGAATCACTCAGAGGCTTGCCGACCTCAAAAAGAAATCAGTCTCCCTGGTGAGTCTGGACCAGCTCCGCCAGCAGATGGCGGATAAGCTCTTCTCCGATAAGTTCGAAGACCGGCGCTTTATTCTTGAAGCCCTCAACACCAGAGTGATTGTCACCACCGAAGGCGCTATGGAGGTTGAATTTACCATCGGCGGAGATGAAAACGGTGGTGGCATTGTATTAAGCAGTCCCCTGAACGCTTGCCCTCAATATTCAGTTTTTCCAGTTTAATCACCCCTCTTGGCTATCTGGCTAGTGGGCAAATCCGCCAGCTTCACCTAGTAGTCAGCTTCCGTCAAGCTGCGATACGCTAGCCTTAACGGTGCTGCCACTATATACATCGGGCAAAGGGGGTAAAACGTCAGCCCCTAAAAGAGGCTTTTTTGTGTCCGCTTTCGGGACTTCCATAGATAGGTGCGCTCGGCGTGTGTCAGGGTTTCCCCATCCTGTATCTTGCCAGCTATGGCTAGCAAGCGGTCTGGTGCGTGTAGTAGTTGCTCTTTAATCTCCAACCATTGAGGTATGTCCAGTGCTTTATCATCGGCAATCAGGTCGCCAAGCTCGGTCAGGTTGCCGTCAGTATCGGTCACTGGTCTTGATAGCCGTTCTATCTTGATAGCCTTTGGGCATTTGCCATAAAGCAAATCCTCTTTGCACTTTTGCCTCTGGCGGTTGCTACAGTGCCCACAGTCCAGCCCGCTAGTAAGGCGGTAATTCTCCCGCCAGTAGTCGGCTCTGGTTCGGCTGGCGATGCGATACATGGCGGCTGGCGATAGCTTGGTGTTACGTGCTACATCGGCAAGGGTCATTATAATGGTATGTAGCAAGTCCCCCATGTCCTGAATGGGCACTCTCTTAGCAAAGGTTAAGGCTATCTGATAATAGGCAAGGTATTCGCCTTCAAGCTGGTCATATCCTTCACCGATGCCGTTAGATTGCTCCCGCTTTCGCCTTTGGCTTGACCTGATAAGGCGTGGCTTTGTCGTGCTAGTCCGGCAGGTGGCACTCTTACCGCACCACTGGCAAACGCCTTGCGGTTCGGCCAGTGTCCATACTCTATGGCACTGGCTACAGTGCCCCTGTAGGGCGTTCTGGTGGCTCTGGTCGTGGTTCTGGACAGTAACGCTAGTCATACTTCCCCCCTTCCAGAGCAAGCGTTCAGTTCAGCTTCAACTATATTCAATTGTTAATGTTCTACTATCAAGATAGCATTTTATGACTCTGCTGTCAATATAATAAGTATTACATTTGATGTATACACCACACATATGATTTTTCAAGACTCATAATCATAGTGATTTATGATGGTGGTGGTGATGATAAAAAAAGAACTGGCAAAAGCTCAAGACGCTAAACGTTCAAGCCTTGCCAGCCCTGCTAACGATGACGGCTGTTAGCTCCAGTCGCCGTCAACTAGCTCTGATACCCAATCTGGGAAATGCACATCATTGATTTCGGCGTTTACCGTGTCCAGTATTTCCACCAGCTTTTGGGGCGATTTCCCCAGGAGCAGCCCCACGCCCAGCCAGCTCCGGCAATTGACCAGGACACGGCTCTGTTCTTCGGCGGGAAGGTAGCCGAAAATCTCCGTCATCATCTGGCACAGCGTGCCGTAAAAAACGGTGGCGGCTTCCTGCTGGTCTTCGGTCATCGGTTCGCCCAGGCAATTTTTTATCTCTTTGGTCAGCTCCTCCACTACCGGTCTTCGGGACTCCTTTGAAACACACGGTAACTCTGTCATGGTCTTTCCTCCAGCTTGTCAATTATTTGTTGTGCCGATTCCCGTATCTGGTCTATCAGGTCGCTGTACTCAGGTTGGGCCTTCATTTGCTCCAGGGTCATGCCCCGCTTCAAGGGAAACCCCGTACCGCCGCCCCGCCGGAGGCGCTTCACCTGTTCCTTGCCTCCCAACCGCTCCCTTACCTGCACGATGATGCCGTTTTCCAAGTCTACATGGTCAAAACGAATACGCCCCTTGACCACGGGGATATCCTTGCTTCGTGCCAGGGCGGTACTGGCTTTTTTCTCCAGCACCCGATTCATGCCGCACATCGGGCATACGATATAGACGACCTCGGCCATTTACTCTCCGCTCCCTTCTATTCTTTCCATCTCGCGCTGCAGGTCCAGCTGCGTTAATTGAGCGTAGATAAGGGTTGTCGCCGGCTGCTCATGACCGAGGAAGGACTGCAATCCACCTATGGACATTCCCCGATTCAGCAGGTCAACCGCCCGGCTGTGTCTCAGAGTGTGAGGCGATACCGTCTCCACCCCCGCCTCCAAACACAGCCTCTTGAGCAGCATCCAGTAATCGTAATACTTTCCGGGAAACAGCCTTCCGTTGGCATTCCGGGCGTACTCCTGAAGCTCCGACAGGAACGCCCGGTCGGGAATGGGAACGTAGCGTTCCTTATCCCCTTTCCCCACAAGCCTGATGCCGGACCGCTCGATGTTAGC
>Ga0315533_1002390_pt1 | contig 13118 bp, 14 predicted proteins | sample SalMarSW160130MG_FD_203081 | JGI IMG/M metagenome (GOLD analysis project Ga0315533, IMG submission 203081) | Salt marsh sediment microbial communities from the Plum Island Ecosystem LTER, Massachusetts, United States - Salt Marsh Sediment SW1601-30 ...
CCTAATTGATGAATTTAAAGGAGCCTTTATCATGCCTGCTGAGACTATTCTGCGGTTACTGGAGAACGGAAAGTGGCATTATCTAAAGGATATAGAAGAGAAAACTCAACTAAACAGTGGCAAGGTTAAGAACATCACAAATTTTCTGGCAAAATTCAACTTTGTCAAACTGGACTATATGGAACAAAAGGTAAAACTAGACCTGCCCACAATGAAGTTCCTCAAGAAAATCCGACAAATCGAAGGCAAATAAACGTAACCGAAAAAATGTTATGTGTTCTTAAGGGTTGTTTTGTTTATTTTCCTCTACAAATCTAGGCGAGCGGGGTTCTAAATAGTTCAATTATTTTCTGTGTTTGTTTTGTTAAGTTGAAGTCTTTCTCAATCTTTTCCCTATTCTTCTTTCCGATTCTAGATCTTTCTTTAAGGGATAACTCAAAAAACCATCGTAGTTTATGTTTCAAGCCTAATGGATCATCTACAGAATAGACCCAATCTTGAGGTAAGGTTTCAGAAGCGCCACCAACATCTGTTGAAAAAACTGGTAAACCACAACTCATGGCCTGCAAAATGCTAACACAATGCCCTTCGCTGGAACTATTTTGAATATACATATCTTTCAATGCGTACCATTTACAGATTTCGTCTTCAGGGATAAAGCCATCCAAGAAAATATGATCGTGTTTGCCAAGATTCTTAATCTTCTCTTCTAATTTATCCTTTAATTCTCCTTTTCCTCCAATGTGAAGTTCCAATTTGTATCCTTCATCAATCAACTCACTGGCTGCTTGTATCAGCCCTTCAAAACCTTTACGTGGAATGAGGAAACCCAAACTTCCAATCTGCAATGGATCTTTTGTTTTGTGCGATATTGGTTGATATTTCTTTACGTCAACGCCGTTATACACTACCACTGACTTCTTTTCGGCCTCGGGACAAAGAGAAACAAGCCTATTTTTTATGGCTCTGCTAACGCATAGGATCTTATCAACCTTCTTGACAGTAAACCGGAGCATACTAAGCTTTTTAGAAGTGTCCCCTTCTGCTAGCCGGTCATAAAGTTCAGTTCTATGGCATCTCACAAAGATCGGACGCCTAAATAGACGTTTAAAACGAGACGAATAGTAAGCTAAACCAGAAAGGTAGTCTACAAAAATAACATCAGCTCTTCTAGCTTTGCGAACTAAACCTATGCCACTCTTCAATTTGTTTGAAAACGTAAACGGTTTTTTGAGAGTAAAAAAATTGGTTTTGATTCCCTGTCTCCTCAATTCTTGAAACAGGTCTCTGGTAAAATAAGTAAGGTCCCCTGCTATGAACAAAACTTTCAATTTCATTTCCTGAGGAGCTGAATATTTTTGCGTCAATTACTGCCAGATCCTTCAAATGAATCTTGTTTATCAGTAACTAATACCTGAACTTATAAAGATGCCATAACTTGGATACTGTTAACTTATTTATCATGAAAGATATTTACATGCTAATTAGGTATACCAATCTCCCATGCGCACACAGTAATTAGATATAAAAGGTGTCGTAATGAAGCAAAACTCCCGCTATTCCGGAAAGGAAATACTGGAACCCAGATTAACGCAACGGAATTACTTGGTATTAAAAAACTTAGCCAATTTGCTAAGAGAAAATATTGCGCAACTTCCATCAGAAAAGGGTTTGGTAATACTTGATTGTGGCTGTGGAAACAAACCATACTTTCCCTTTTTCGAAGACATCTCCTCCGTATACGTTGGCATCGACCTAAAGAGGAACAAATACCTGGATATAGTTGGCAATGTTGAGAAACTACCCTTCAAAGACTCCTCATTTGACATGATCTTATGCACTCAAGTACTCGAACACGCTTCTTCTCCTTTAACATTGGTGGACGAAATTTACAGAACTTTAAAACCTCACGGTTTTTTGTTTTTATCAACACATGGAGTTTGGCCTGTCCATGCGGCTCCTTTCGATTTCTGGCGATGGACTGATTTAGGGCTTAAAAAAATGCTGGAGAGATTTTCAATAGTGAAAATCTACGAGTGTGGCGGAAGTGTTGCATCCCTCTTTCAGATAGTTAACTTGTACGTGCCTAGAATCGCTTATGTTAGTTCTCTCGTCTCTTTGTTTCTTAATAAAATGGGTGAATACTTTGATAATGTGTTTAGGAATAAAGTTTCTACTAAGCTTATCGTAAATTACTTAGCTGTGGCAAGAAAATGAGCTTACAGAAGTGTATTGAAACCCAAAAACGTAAGAAGAGATTTCGTAATTCATCTACTTATTCCATGCCAAATAGGTTAACATTACCCTTTTCTCCAAAGTTTCATATCTCGCATATAAATAAGAATTGTTTTCCTAGTAATCCATACGTATTTTTTGATCTAGATAATTTGGAAAAAAAGAAGGGATCGAAATATGTGGGGTAGAAGTTTATTATCCTGTAGCCGTGGTTTTGCAGTAATTGAATAAAACCATTCAGGTCCCAAAAATTGATGTGTGATTTATCATAGTTTGGGAATTTCCCGAACAACCTGCTAACTCGATATCTCCAATGTGTAACATTTGGGGTCGTAACCAGAAACAAGCCGTCTTTTGTTAAATGCTTCTTAACATTTTCGAGAACATTAGAGGGATTTTCTAAATGCTCCAACACTTCAGAACAAATTATAAAATCAAACTCCATATCGAAAGGAAATTCTTTATTGAGATTACATGATTTAATGTGAATGTTTTTGTGGTTAAGGAGTTTTAAAGCCGCTTTTGAAATATCAGCACCATACTTTTCATAGGAACTCGGAAGCATTTCCAAAATATGCCCCTCGCCACAACCCAAATCAAGAACCCTTCCTGATTTTTTCGTTTTAGTTATTATTCTTACGATTTCGTAATGCCTTGGCATTAATGCTATGTTATTTCGCTTGATTCTTTCTTTCCAGTAATCTTCATAATTTGTTTTCAGTGGTTATTCACCATGTCTGTTATGCCGTCTAGAACGTTCCATTCCGGTTCGAAACGCAACAGTGTTCTTGCTTTTGAGATGTCGTAAACGAAGATCGGGTAATCAAAGACCCTGGCGGGCTCTAACTTCATCTTCAGACTACTTTTGGATGCCTTTATGCAATATTCGCACACGTCCCTTATGCTCGTTGCTCTCCCCGTTCCAATGTTATAGGCTTGGTTGGTGTACGTTGTTTCTAAAGCTAACATGTTCGCTTGCACAACATCTTTCACGTAAACGAAATCGTTAGTCTGGTTACCACCAAAGACAATGGGCTGCTGATCGTTGGAGAGTCTCTTCAGAAACGCTCCCACAGCCCCCCAGTCCTTTCCCTTTCCAAAAATGTATCCGTACCTCAGAATAACATAAGGCAACTGGTTTCCATAGAGCACTATCCAGTCTTCAGCCATCTTCTTTGTCAAGCCGTATATGTTGTTGGGTTCTCTGGACGCGTCTTCTCTTATAGGCACTGGGACCTTCAAGCTGTAGACCGAACCGGTTGAACTGTAGACTAGACGTTCCGCCTTCTTCTCTATGCAGGCTTGAACTATGTTCAGTGTTCCCTCCACGTTAACTCGCACAGCCATCTGAGGACTAGCCTTTGCTGTGCTAAATTTGGCGATTGCCGCAAGATGCAGAACCTTATCTCCCATCTCAATTAGGCTCTTGAAGTTCTCGCTGAGGATGTCCATCTCTTGGATTTCGCAGTGTTTGTTGCCGGAGAGTTCTTTCAGTCCTTCTGTTTTGATGTCCAGAGCTGTGACTTTGTAGCCCCTCTCTAAAAGACGTCGAATGGTGTGTATTCCGATGAAACCGTTTGCTCCTGTCACAATTACCTTCAACTCAGATTCACCTCGACGAGGAGATATCCTTCAGAACATCTAACACGTATTTAATAGCTTTCCTGTCAACTAGCGGGTGAACAGGTAGACTTAGGACCCGCCTGCAAACTTCCTCAGTCACTTCCACAAATTTTGTGTTTTCACAAAAACGATGTCGAGAAGAACACTCCTTTGTAACCTCAAGAGATCTGTCAGTGCATCGGTCAAATATCAAAATGACCTCACTGGGATTGAGATTGTAAATGCTTGGTAAACTTAAAGGCAAAAACTTTTCTTCATTATGAACTGGCATAACAACGGTGAAAGCTTCCATCACTCTTCCTCCTCAAAGACCCGCCCCTGACACATGTGGCGTATGTCAATTAAGATTTAATTCTTTCTAATACTGCGTACCTTTTACTGTTGTGCTTTACCGGCATCGAGCCTATTTTGTTGTGTTTTAGCTATTTGGATGCGGATCTCATCTTGGCTACTTCTGCCTCAAAAGCCTTGACTCTATTTCTTATCTTATCCGCTTCCTCACCTATTTCTGTGTCTTCTATCTCTTTTTTTCTTTTCTCATTTGATTTCAAAATCAGATTGATAAACTCAGAATCATAGCTTTTCAAAAGCAATTCAGAATTTGAAATCAGGCAATGTCCGCCAATTACACCTGGAAAATGGACTGGTCTATCAAACCGCACTCGGTGTGTGTCATCCAAAAAATCTGTCACTTGGTCAAAATCTGCTTCAAAACTTCTCGAAATTCTGTGTAGTTCTTGGAAACAAGCAATCATCCACGCACGATATGTTGTTGAAAATAACTTAGCTAATTCTGTCTCTGTCGAGCTTTTCAAAATCTTCGTTTTCAAACCCAATTCTTTGAAGTGTTTACTAGCCATCTCTGCTGATTCGCTGTCTACTCCACCAATGTATTTAGTCCAAAACAGTAGATCCCTTTTCATGGTCTCCCTGCTGTAATGCATGCCCCTGATTGGAGAATGCACAACATGGCCACCACCCATAAGCTCATGTATTTTCTTTGTGGTTCCCGGTGGAACAGTGCTGTGGATAATTGTTAATTTAGGCTTAAACTGTTTCATGTAATTGGTTGTTGTGTTAACAAATTTTTCTTGGTTGTTGCAACGGTAGCAAATGTACAAAATGTCCACTTCTTTTGGCAGGTTGTCCTGTTGAATGTCTTGAGTTTTCTTTTTGTCAATGTCCCAACAGTAAGCCTCAAATTTTTTGCTTTGTTGTAATAATTCGAACAAAGACCACCCTACTTCCCCCAAACCAATAACTAGAACTGTTGGCTTAACCAATCAACTGTTCCTCCTCTACAATTATCCAATGTAGAAAACTACATAGCTTGCTAAAACTAATAAATGTAATCTCAAACGTAGCCTTCTCCAGTTTGATCTTACCAGCAGAGGTTTTTACTATCTCTGAATTGTAAGGGCTCAATTTTTTCAGGGCTCAAATGCTGTGTTGCTTTTGAGACTCAACTTGGTAAAAGGCTACCTTTCATGGGAGAGAAGATGAACGAATTGGGTTGGATAATCAGTCCTGAAGATTCTCGTTTCTGACGAGATTTTTGGATTTTTGTTGTGACATCATGCAGGCAACTCTTGAATATGGTTCATGCTTATCTGCCTACCAAGAAATATTTTTCAGGGCATCTACCATATATTTAATGTCTTTTTTGCCAACCAGAGGGTGAACGGGCAGACTTAAGACCCGCCTGCAAGATTCCTCAGTATTGGGGCACATTTTCTCTCCGTAACCTAACTCTAGATAGAGAGGCTGTCTATAAATGGGGATGGGATAGTGAACAGCAACCCCAACACCCTTCTCAGTTAGACGGTCAGCAAGCTCGCCCCTGTCTCTGGGATAGTTATCTTCTACTCTCACTACATACTGATGGAAGACATGTTTCACATCCTTCTCCACGTAGGGTGGAGTTAAACCATGGAACTTGCGGATTCCGTTAGTCAAAAGTTTCGCATTCTCTCTTCTCTTCTCGTTAATTTCGTCAAGTTTCTTGAGTTGGACTGATCCGATGGCAGCACAGAATTCGGTCATGCGGTAGTTGTAGCCCAAGGTGTCATGGTGATACTTGTGGCTTTGTCCATGATTTCTGAGTAATCGAGCCTTCCTAGCCAGTTTCTGGTCATTCGTGGTGATCATTCCTCCTTCACCTGTTGTCATGTTCTTCGTTGCGTAGAAACTGAAGCAGCCCACGTCTCCTAGGCTTCCAGCTTTCTGTCCTTTGTATTCGGCTCCGTGGGCTTGGGCAGCGTCCTCCACCACAGCAATTCCTTTGTCTTCAGCGATTTCTTTCAGAGCGTCCATCTCCGCGGGCTGACCGAAAATGTGGACAGGTATTAATGCCTTGGTTTTAGCAGTTATCTTCTCGGCTACATCTGAGGGGTCTATGTTGAAGGTTCTCGGGTTGATGTCAGCGAAGACAGGTTTTGCTCTCTGAAATAGTATGCAGTTACCGGAAGATACGAAGGAGAAGGCGGAGGTGATTACCTCATCGCCGGGACCTAGCTTGAGAGCCTTAAGAGTTACGTCTAGAGCTATGGTGCCGTTGGCCACGGCAATAGCGTGTTCTACGCCGATATATTCTGCAAATTTTTGCTCAAACTTTTTTGTTTTCTCTCCCTGAACTAGGAATCCCGATTCCAGAACCTCTTTTACAGCCTCTTCTTCTTCTCTGCCTAAATTTGGTTTTGCGATGGGAATCTTTCGGTTCATCTGTCTTTCACTCTTCCTTTCGGGTTCTTGCATAATCTTCCACTGGTATCTTGTATTTTTCGCTACAGAAGGGACACTTCATCAGAACATAGCTTTCCTTTTTTTCCTCTGCCTCAAGTCTTCTGCCGCATTTGCAAACGAATCCTCTGACTAATGCAGGGTTTCCATAAGCTAAAGCGTGAGGCGGCATATTCTCTGTGACCACACTGCCTACGCCTATCAAAGTGTATTCTCCTATGGTGATGCCACAAACTATAACTGTTCCAGCTCCGATTGAGGCGCCTTCTTTTACAACTGTTTCCACGATTTTCCAGTCTGTGCTGAAGCTTCTGGGATATAGGTCGTTTGTGAAGGTGACGTGAGGGCCGACAAAAACTTTGTCCTCAATTTTTACTCCTTCATAGACGGTTGCTCTGTTCTCAAGCTTTACACCGTTTCCGATTTTTACTCCTCTGCCAACATAAACATAGTCTGCGAGGACACAATCCTTGCCTATTTCTGCGTCTTCCCTCACGTGGACAAAATGCCAAACTCGTGTGCCATTCCCGATGATAGCGGTTTTGTCGACAACCGATGTGGGATGAACGTAAGCTTTGTTCATGGAAACTCCCCATTTCATACTGAACTAGCAAGTAAATAATAGTTTAGCACCTAGGCAAGAAATTATGCGTGTATCCATTTATGAAAGTGAAAATTAGCATCGTTTTAGCTGCCTCAGTTTATTTGATTCAGTTCGTTGAAGTGTGACTCAAGCCTCGATGAAGTATGCACAACTTTATATTTTAATGCGGCTAAAACCTCGCTGGGCAGACCCTTCTTGGAAAAAGAGAAACGCATCCTGATACTGGCAGGCGGTGGAGGCCACACTGGCTTCGGTTACGCGTTAGCCCAGAGGCTAGAAGGCAAAGCATCCATGGTTTTCCTCGTTCCGCAAGAAGACACTCTGAGCTACAAAAGGTTAAGCAGGTTTGGCGAGGTTGACTACCTTCTAAAGCCGCGTGGAGCCAAGACTCCTACAGGCGAGTTTGCCTACAATTTAGTCAGAGCATTCACGATGTCAATGAAGAAAGTCACAAGCGAGTTTGATGCTGTTGTGAGCACGGGCAGTAATTTTTGTATCCCTCCCGCCTTCACTGCCGTTTCAAAGGGAATTCACCTAATAAATGTTGAAGGTGCGGTTCGTTTTACAAGGGCATCCAGAACCGCTCGTATTCTGCAGCCCTTTTCAGCAATCACGGCTTTACAGTGGCATGAACAAAAAAAATTGTTAAAGGGTACAGTTGTTGGTCCTCTGCTTCCCAGACTTGAAATTCAGCCTTGGAATGGAGGCTACATTCTGGTGACTGGCGGATCACTGGGGCACAAACTATTATTTAACGCCATAAACGAAAGCGACCTAAAGAATGTGGTTTTGCAGACAGGGGAAGTTGACCCTGAACCCTACAGAAAGCGGCATCCCGAATGGAAGATCGTACGCTCTTCCTCGAAGTTCCATGAGCTTCTGGCAGGAGCAGAAGTTATTGTAACACACTTTGGTTCGACAGCGTTGGAAGCAGTTGCCTACCAGAAGCCTACAGTCATGGTGCTCAATCCAGAGTGGAAACGCACTGTCGGAAAAACAGACGCCGAAATATTTGCCAAAAAAGTAGGCGCCACCTTTGTCTCAGAAATCAATCTAGAACGTTTAATGGATGCCATAGAAAGGGCGAAGAACATGAAAATTCCAGCTTTGAGAGACGGCGCAAAAGTTTTAGCAGACATGATCTTGAATCTTTGAGGAGACCGATCTAGCGTGAAAGTTGTTTACGTGGCTTTAGACCCTCTGAAATATCCACGGATCAAAAAGATTGCTTCCAGCCTCAAAAAACTGGACTGGGTCAAGTTTGAAGTCATGATTCCAAGGTTCAGAATTGTTCCCCGCGGTGCGGGCCGATTCAAGCGCCTCTTCTTAGCAGTTGCAAACTATCTGGCTGTGTTTCTACAAGTTTTTTTTGTTAAAGCAGACCTATTCTGTGTCGCCAACTGCCCCGACATTCTCGCCATCCCCTTGGTTCTGCGAAGGAAGAAGTATCTGCTGGAGTATCGTTCACCCTGGTCTATTGAGGTGGAAGACGAATTCGGTAAAGGCCCCTGGGTTCGACTAACAGCAATTATCGAAAACACTGCTTTGAGAAATGCCTCAGCCATAACCTTAACCACAAGCAAACTATCGAAGAAAGTTAGTGTCTTTGACAAACCTATCTTTGTTATCCCGAATTTTTCAACCAAGAACTTTAGGGCACGTATAACTGCAGACGATTTTAAAAGAAAATACGGCGTTAAAGGCGGTGAAAAAATAGTTTTGTTTGTCGGTAAGTTGACGCATGTTGAGGGAGCAGACATGTTGCCCGGCATCATTGAGCAGGTCTTGAAGAAGGTTAACTGTGTTTTCTGGATAGTTGGCGATGGCACTCTCCTGCCATTCTTGAAAACATTTGAGGCAAAGTTTGGCGATAGAATTAGGTTGTTCGGATGGCAACCCCACGAGGAAGTTTCCAATTTTGTTAATGCCGCTGACGTCTGCCTTGCTCCCCGGCACACTTCGAAGTATTCCCAGTTCTATAATGAAGAGGGATTACACAAGATTGCTGAGTACATGTTTTTTGGCAAACCAATCGTTGCTTGTGGAATAGCCGAATCTTCCCAGTATCTGCTGGTCAAAGAGAATGAGATGGCTGAGGGAACAATTAGAGCTTTGAAGGGCAATGCTCCTTTTTCCACGCCGAAGACGTGGGAAGAGCATAGTGAAAAAAGGATTTTGGAGCTTTTCAGTTGGCTAAGATCAAACGTTTGATTGTCCGATCACAAATTGCATATTTGTTTTAGACTGCTGAAATCAACAGATTGTACTGAATCTCCAAAGAATAGGAAATGTTTAGCTTGGCGAAAATTGCCAAACTGTACTTATATACTTGCCAACAATAAAAGTTACATTGAAAACCACACAAGGCTACAAACATGAAAGTTACATTAATTTTGGGGACAAGACCTCAAATAATCAAGTCCGCTCCACTGATTCACTTAGCCAAAGAAGATTCAGACATAGACATGCAAATTGTTCACACGGGTCAACATTACGATTACGAAATGTCCAAAGAATTCTTCGACGAACTAAACCTTCCAGACACCACAGCAAACCTGAACATCGGGTCTGGCACCCACGCTTGGCAAACCGGCAAAATGTTGATTGCCCTAGAAAAGGTGTTGACAAAAGAAAAACCTGACTTGGTGATGGTTCCGGGCGACACAAACTCCACCTTAGCCGGCGCCTTATCCGCCTCCAAACTACACATCCCAATAGCGCACATAGAAGCTGGTGCCAGAAGCTACAACATGGATATGCCAGAAGAGGTAAATCGTCGCCTCACCGATCACTGTTCAACTCTTCTATTCGCAGCAACCAAAAACTCTGTCAACAACCTCTTGAAAGAGGGAGTAAAACAGAAGAACATTCACCTAGTCGGCGACACGATGTACGACTCGATACTGAATCACATTTCTAAAGCTATGAAAGAAAACCTCTTAGATAAACTGGATTTGCAGCAGGATGGTTACGCCATTCTCACAGCACATAGACCAGAAAACGTGGACTCCCCAAAAAGACTGAAAGAAATTGTGGATGCTATGACGCAGTTAATGGACTTGACTATTGTCTTTCCAATTCACCCACGAACAAAACGGAGATTAGAGGAAACTGGTTTACAGAAGAAATTGGAGAAAAATGTTAGGATTATCAAGCCGCTGAAATATCGTGAAATGCTTAATCTAATGAAAAACGCTAAACTACTCCTCACAGACTCGGGTGGAATGCAAAAGGAAGCCTTCTGGCTTCAAACACCTTGCCTTACCCTCAGAGATGAAACAGAATGGGTAGAAACTATCGAGCTAGGAGCTAATGTTTTAGTTGGAACCGACCCCGAAAAAATAATGAGGGAAACTAACAGAATCTTGAGGGATGAAACTGTGAACAGAAAGTTAAAAGATGCCACTAATCCTTTTGGTGATGGAAGGGCCTCAGAAAAAATACTTGGCGCCCTTAAAGATTTTTTCTCCGGTTCCTTAATGTAGTGAAAAACTTGAACATGTTGGTCAAATGGAAAACATTTAAATCCTGTGAAACATCGTTACCCAGTTTAGAGGCATATGTAATGTCAGAGAAGATTTCACGTGGACTTGCTTATGAATGCGTGAAATGCCATGCCGAAGTTAAAACAGAAGAACTTGAGTTGCGTGGTGGAGGAGTAAAATGTACAGAATGCGGTTACCGCGTCCTCAAGAAGAAAAGACCGCCTGTAGTGAAACGGGTCTCCACAGGATAACTTCTTTTAATTGAAAGGCGAAAGCCTAATAAAATCTCTTTAGACTAGTGGGTTCGATGATTCCGAAATATATGTTCCTGACTAAGGGTGTAGGCAGCCATAAGGAGCGTTTGGCATCCTTTGAGTTAGCCCTGAGAAGCGCAGGAATACACCGTTGCAACATAGTGAATGTTTCAAGCATAATACCGCCAGGATGCAAACTGATCTCGAAAGAAAACGGTTTGAAACGGCTACAGCCTGGAGAAATAACTTTTGCTGTTTTGTCCAAAAATTCTGTTAAAGAGCCCCAACGGTTAATCGCAGCCTCTGTTGGAGTTGCGATTCCTTCAAACAAGGACAGCTACGGATATCTTTCGGAGCATCATTCCTTCGGTCAATCAGCTGAAGCGGCGGGAGACTATGCAGAGGATTTGGCAGCAACTATGTTGGCGACAACCATGGGGATTCCCTTTGACTCCGACAAAGCTTGGGACGAGAAAAAGCAGATTTTCAAAACCAGCGGAATGATCATCAAAACAAGTAACGTAACACAATCGGCAAAAGGAGAAAAAAGTGGTCAGTGGACAACGGTGCTCGCAGCAGCGGTTTTTATACCTTAAGGGGTTTCTAGCAAGCGAATAAAAATCTAGTAGATTTCTTTTTCTCCTAGTTTTCGTAACGCTTTGCCTTTGAGCTTCACAGATGGAATTAGGTCTTCTTCAGGTCTCTTATCAACTGTTCTGCGTTTCACAGATTCGCCGCATACCCCGCCGGGCAGCAGCTGCCTCCTTGCGCATGTGGCGTAGCTGCAGTTTGCTATATTGCACTCTTCATCGGTCCATCTGCACCAGACTTTGTTTCCTTGGTAGATGACTGCTCTTTTCAAGCATCTAAATAAACGACATTTTGGATAACAATATTTTGTTTCAGCCAATATGTGTCACGTCCTTCACATATGCAAAAATTCTTTGAAGTTGATGCCATCAGCAAAGTATGTTTCGACCACGGAAAGTTATAAGTTTTTTGTTTTTCTGCTACACTTTTGAACTTAGGCTTCTTTGATCTGTGAAGCAATTATCGAGAAAATTAAGAAGGGAAGAGATGGTGAAGGCTAGCCCTTTTGCTTTATAAGGGCTAACTTTTGGGTTGCCTCGTTGGATTCAGCTGTCTACTTTGTTACTCTTTGAAGTGTGGGATTACTTGTTCGCTTATGAGGTCAATGGATTTTCGCACGTTGGGACCTATGGGTGATCCTACAACAAACTGAGTTATTCCTGCTTTAAGCAGTCTGCTGATCTTTTCGTTGCATACGTCAGGAGTGCCAGCTATAGAAAAGGCTTCCATCATCTTTGGAGACACTGAACCAAAGGCTCCACCGAAGTCTCCTTTCTTCAAGGCTCCCCGAATCTTGTTTGCCGTCTCCAAGTCTATTCCATGCCTCTCCAGTATCACGTTTGGGCTGCCAGCAACTATGAAGGCAACTACTGGAGAAGCCGCCTTTGCTGCTTTTTCAGGTTTCTTGTGCACCGAGAAAGACGTGTAGGCTGTGACATCTACGTCGGATAAATTCTTTCCCGCTTCGTTGACGCCGCTCTTTATTTGTCCAACAGCGTAATCTATGTCTTTGGGATGGGAAGCGTTTATCAGAACTCCGTCGCCGATTTTTCCAGCGGTCGCAAGCATCTTGGGTCCTTGGGCTCCTATGTAAACTGGAATTTGTCCTCTTGGTTTAAAGTTGAATTTGGTGCCCTTCACTTGGAAAACTTTGCCTTCGTAAGTAACGCTTTTTCCTTCCAGCATCGCCTTGAAGATCGCGATTGCGTCCACAACTGCTGATAACTGTTTCTTCGCTTCTATTCCCGTGGATGCAAGAGTTGTTTTGTCTCCCGCGCCCATGCCTAATACGACTCGTCCCGGAGCCAGTTCATCCAACGAAGCTAGAGACTGGGCTGTCATGATAGGGTTAACAAGAAATGGGTTGGTTACTCCCGGACCGAACACAATTTTTTTGGTGTACATTGCGGTTGCTGCTAGGGTAACGTACACGTTGCGGTTGTTGTAATGGTCTGTTATCCAGAGGTTGTCGAAGCCTCTCTTCTCAGACTGGATAGCGTAATAGACTGTTTTCCAGTAAGCTTCCTTGGGAACAAATTCTATTCCAAACTTAACCACATCAAACACCTCCCTGCTTATGCCGCCTCT
>Ga0315533_1002393_pt1 | contig 13112 bp, 9 predicted proteins | sample SalMarSW160130MG_FD_203081 | JGI IMG/M metagenome (GOLD analysis project Ga0315533, IMG submission 203081) | Salt marsh sediment microbial communities from the Plum Island Ecosystem LTER, Massachusetts, United States - Salt Marsh Sediment SW1601-30 ...
GTTTTGTTACGGTTATTTTAGGCAGGAAACGCTGATTGATTTCCAATTTTCAATTTACTATTTATGATTGCTTTATAGAAAAGACTTACTGTCATTTCGACCGGAGTCCCGATTCATCGGGACGAAGTGGAAAAATCTACTAATAGCAGATTTCTCGACTCACCTTCGGTTCGCTCGAAATGACAAGAGACATTGTTTTCTACAGATCAATTTCGTTTTCCAATGGTTCGACACTTCGACAGAGTTTATCCTGAGCATAGTCGAACGGACTCAGTACAGGCTTCGCTCACAACAAGTTGATAAAGAGAGATTGCCAGGCCCGCCTAAAACGTGCTCGTAGTGACATTTGTATTATCACATAATTGCATTCTTGGTCGTAACCGCAGCTACACACCATTATCTCATCTTCCGAATACGAACCTCGATTGTTGTTGAGTCTTTCAATAAATTAATGAGCAAATTCGGATCTGTTTGGCCATAGTGATATGGATACAGAATCTTTGGCTCAAAAGCCTTTGCAGCATCGGCAACCATTTCAGGTGACATTGTATAGGGCAGGTTCATAGGCAGAAAAGCGATGTCGATATTCTTTAAGCTTTTCATCTCAGAGGTGTTTTCCGTGTCACCTGCCACATACACTTTTTTGTCACCGAAAGCAATGATATAGCCGTTACCATGTCCTCTGGGGTGGAACGGCTGTCCATTAGGTCGCGTATGCACAATGTTATATGCAGGCACCGCTTCGATTCTTAATCCGTCAATCGTTTTTACATTGCCCTCATGCATAATAATCCCGCCATGGACTCTTTCCGCACAGGCTTTAGTTAATACTATGCTGGTTGTCTCTTTTCGGATAACACTTATAGCTCCGGGGTCAAGATGATCGCCATGGTCGTGAGTGACTAAAATAAGATCGGCTTTGGGCATTTCAGCATAATCAGTCAAATTGCTCCATGGATCCACGTGAATTATCTTGCCGTTGAAAGCAAACATCAATGTTCCGTGTCCGATGAAGGTAATCTTTAAATCACCGGCGTTCGTTTTGATAATATCTTCTTCAAATTTACTTTTTAATTTACTTTCTGGTTTTGTCTGCATTTGTTCAACACCTCTAACTTTCATCCTGATAGAGTATAATGAAGTTCTGGCCGTGATAAAGAGTGTCTGTTTACCTTTCCCACCGAAACAGACGTTAGCAGGACTTTCCGGCACCTCGATTGACTCTATTTTCCGGCCCATTTTGTTATAGACCATCACAGCGCTGGTAGTCAGATAAACATTGCCCTGGTTATCTATAGTCATCCCATCTGACCCTTCAGAGGCAAACAGCTTCTTGTTTGATAAGGTTCCATCTTTTTTGATCGCATATACAAAGGTCTTGTTTCCGCCGTGGTCGGCAACGTAAAGCAGTTTGCCGTCTGGAGTGCCTATTAAGCCGTTGGGTCTGACCATATCGTCTATTACCCTGATGAGTCTTTTTCGGTCGGGGGCTAAATAATAGACATGTTCACCATTCTGATCCATACTGCGTCTGCTTCCGTAGCGAGGGTCGGTGAAGTAAATACCACCATTGGGGGCAATCCAGAGGTCGTTAAGGCTGTTGAATCTTTTGCCTTTGTATTTATCAGCCAGCACCGTTGTTTTACCTTGCGGACTGATAGATACCAACTGTCGTCCGAAACCTTCACAGGCTATGAGGTTTCCTGTTTTATCGAAGAATAGGCCGTTGGCTTCTCTTGAGTTTTCGAGGAAGGTCGAGAGCTTGCCGTCCAGCGACCATTTGCGAATTCGATTATTGGGGATGTCCGTAAAGAAAATATTCCCCTCAGCGTCAGACGCCGGCCCTTCTGTGAAATGAAAGCCGTCAGCAAGTTTTTCTATCTTCGCCCCGCCTGCTGTGACACTTGTATTTATAGCACCATAACTCGCTAATGCTGTTGTTAATAACAAAATTATCAGAAAATATAATCGCCCGTTCATTTTGAATCTCCTTTCGCTGGTGTGACATTTTGCCGCTCCAAGAAAAACGGCCAATAATACACCAGGTATTTCATTCGGTACAATCACTATGTCACTTCTCTATCAGCGTCTCATCGACCTGCATACCGAAGTGTCTACCAGCCTTTTCAATATGAGCGAGAACCTTGTCACCTGTTTTCAAATTAGTTATTGATACAGCTTTTCCTTCGGTATTGACTAAGCGAATTGTCTCTGCGTTTTGAAGAACTAAGCTTATCGGTTGGCCTTGCGACTCGGCTTCAATCAGTATCATTGGCCTTTTTTCGATTTTGTTTCTGCCAAGATATGCCGTTTGACTTCGGCCCTGAAAATCTACAAGCATTACTTCGTCGCCGGCTTTTAAATCAGCCAAGTACTTGGTTTTGCCGCCCGGTGTTAAGGTATATGCGTGCACGGCACCGGCGTTGACGCGGAAGGGCCGAGATGCCACATAAGGATTGTCGATGGATTCAGAATGAACCAAGAAAAAGCCGGAGGCGGTATTTCCAACGAGCATTCCTTCGCCGACAGCCATTTGTGTGCAAGTATCAAGGCAGGCCCGATCGCCCATGCCGAGCTGTTTTGTATTTGTGATGGTGGCTGTTACGAGAGTCACCTTCTCGCTTATGCCGTGGATGATTTCAGCAGTCTTTTTAATTTCGTTGACGTCCTTGGTATCGAGCACGACGCCGTCAACACCTTTTTCGAGTATCTCGACCATCAGTTTAGCTTGTTCGCTGTTTTCAACCTGCACCATGACATTTTTGCCCCGGCGGGCGAGCAGGTTCTCAATAGGGATGATTGTCCAGTCGAGCATTTTAAGTACGACAATTTTGTCAGGCGGCACCGCTGCGGCTTTATCTTCGTCGGCTTTGTCTGCTATATCTATGAACTCGACATCTATGCCAGGCTTTATATCACCGTTTTTCTCGACGGTCTTGATTTTGCCGAACTGCCGGACTGTTTCGCTTTTGCCATCAGGAAGTACCAACACCTCAGCTCCGCTTTCCAGAGCAGCTATAGCAATTCCCTTTTCGTACGGCACAACGTTTACCCATAGTTTTTTCATGATTTTTCCTGTTTTATGTCATTCCCGCGTAGGCGGGAATCCAAGAACGTTTTGTCAATTTGTTTGGCCTTTCTGCAAGATTAAACGCCAATTAACCGTGCCTGTCAACAAATTTCAACGGAATCAGCATGTGCAAAAATCCTTCGACGCGGCTCATAAGCCTGCCCTGAACGTAGTTGAAGGGACGGTGTTTGCCCATGCTGTTTTTCTCCATTTCAACATACGATTTTTTTGAAAAAACAGTTGTTATTTATGTTGCTTTGCGGTAGCATTTAAAACTCGTTATTTAAGAGACAATTAATTGTAAAGTTATTCTTTAGGAGGTTAGCTATGAATCAGATGTTAATTAAGAAAGCAAGTAAAGCTGTCTTTGTTGTCTGTATTTTGTTGTTGGTGCAGACGTCGCTCGTTTTGGCGGCAGAAGACATCACAGGTGAATGGGAAATGACGATGGATTTCGGCGGTCGAGACACCTTCGCCACATTGACTATTACCAAAAAGGACGATGGTACCCTGGCGGGCAAGTGGGGCTCACGTGATTTGTCCGATGTCAAATTCAATGCCGAAAAACTCACCTTTGTCCGTACAATCAGTTTTGGCGACCAGGAATTCACAATGGACTACGAGGGAACTCTGAAAGATGGCAAAATTACGGGCACAATGTTAAGCGACCGTGGTGAGTTTTCCGCCAACGGTGCACGAAGAAAACCCAAGCTCCCCGTCCTCGGCCAATGGGACATCAAATTCAATGTCCAAGATCGAGAAGTCAACGCCAGACTGATTGTCACGCAGAAGCCGGATGGTACACTTGATGGAAAGTGGAACGAAGAGGGCGAGCATATAATCTCGAATATCAAATTACAGGATGGAAAGCTCACCTTAACTCGACAGAGCAAGATCAATGATTTCGAGTTTGAAACAATGTACGAGGGTACCGTAAAAGGCAACGAGCTGACAGGATTGCTCAAAGGTGAAATGGGCGAGTTTCAGGCCAATGGCAAGCGCTTCGGGAAAGCATTGATCGGAAAGTGGGAGCTTACATCAACTTCCGATTTCGGTACGTTTACAAACATGATGAGGATTGAGTCAGACTTAACCGGCAGATATGAATTCTTTGGCGGCGAGATTCCCATGAAAGACCTCAAGCTTGATGGTGACCAGGTGACATTTTATATTGAGTTTGGACCCCCTGACCAGACCTTCAAGATGGAATTCAATGGTAAGCTCGACGGCAAGACCCTTAAGGGCCAGATGGAGTCAGACAGAGGTACCAGCGAAATAACCGGCAAAAAGCTCGAGCCCGAGGTCAAAGCAGCGGCAGCTTCGGCTTCGGCTCTTGTCGGCAAGTGGGAGCTGACAACAATCTCAGAGAGAGGCGAACGTACAAGAATGCTGACGATTAATGCAGATATGACCGGGACGTATCAGGTCCGTGACGGTGAGGTTCCCATTAAAGACCTCAAGCTCAAAGGCGACCAGGTTACATTTAAGGTTGAGATGAGCTTTGGCGACAGACAATTCGAGATGGATTTCAAAGGCGCACTTAAAGATGGTGCACTTGAAGGAGAGTTTACCACTGAAAGAGGTACCAGTAAGGCGACTGGTAAGAAGATTAATTAATAGCTTTATATAGCCTTCTCAATTTGTTTATAATTTCCGCATGGGCTGAAGTCCATTCTACAAGGATGTGGGTGTCTTAAAGGTAGGATGGACAACTTTACCCATGCGGTTTTTTTTATGTTTTCAGTCTCTCAGCATCTCGATGGCCTGCTGGACACTCGCTCCTTCGTGGACTATTTTTGATAAAACTCTTATTATTTTATCCGGTGTTTGGTGCTGGAATGCGTTTCTGCCTATCGATAGACCTGCAGCGCCGGCTTTGAGAGCGCCTTCGACCATCTTGAAAATTTCTTCGTCACTTCCCATCTTCGGACCGCCTGCGATAACTACCGGCACGGGACAACCGTCAACAACATCTTTGAATGTTTCTACGCTGCCGGTATAAGAAACTTTAACAATGTCGGCACCAAGTTCCGCTCCGACCCTTGCTGCATGTTTGACATTTTTAACATCGAATTCATCTTTTATTTTCGGTCCGCGTGTATACATCATCGCCACGAGCGGTATCTGCCATTGCATGCACTGGCTGCTTACGAAACCTAATTGCCACAGCATTTCTTTGTCTGTTTCGGCACCAAGATTTATATGCACGGAGACCGCATCGGCACCGAGCTGAATCGCTTCTTCAACAGTGCAGATCAGCTCTTTTGCATTCGGATCAGGACTGAGTGATGTCCCGCCGGAAAGATGAATAATCAATCCGACATCACTTCCTGTACCTCTATGGCCGGCGCTTACCATGCCTTTGTGCATCAGGATAGCGTTTGCTCCGCCTGCCACCACTTTGCTGACCGTGGTCCGCATATCTGCCAGGCCTTCAATGGGGCCTACCGTAACGCCGTGATCCATCGGGACAATCACCGTCCTGTGAGAATTACGGTCGATTATCCTTTCCATTCTTATTTTCTTGCCTATCATTGTTTATTCTCCAAATAAGGATTTTTAATAATATTTAACTGAAAATATCCAAAAGGCAAGAAAAAACTTATATGCTAATAATAGGTAGGGCAGCTAAATAAAAAGCTGCTACTCCCGGGTTTCGCGCATTTGCTCGTAGAACTCAGCATATTTGTCTTTGTTTTCTGTCTTTCGTACCCGGTATTTTGATCCCACGTTTAATCATTCTGCTTTCAAACAATTCGAATCTGTCAAAGGATTCCTGCCAATTTACCCTGTTAGAATGCTCCATGGCTTGGCACGGGGATGAAAAAATTTAATTCCTTTATAGCGAACATGGAGTTTAATGCCCCGTGTAAACCCAGTTAGAAGGGCGAAGGGCTTCTAACTGGGTTTACTTGAAAACACGACAAAATATCCTGTTTGTATCAATAAATGCAAGTCTTCCCGTGATTTGTTTCAATAAAACATACTTGCCGAGTGTGCAACTGTGGACAGATGTTTTTCTGGAAATGGTGCTTGGTAATGGAGTTACTTAACGCCTTGCTGCAAATTATTAACAAACACGGCGAAATCCAGCGCATCGATGAAATCGTCAGCAGGTGTGCTAATATCACAGGCGGGATTCCATCCGGCATCTCCTGGTTTGGTTAACCAGGACGATGTAAATATAAAGAAATCAGTTACGTCCACATCGTTGTCCCCATCAAGATCACCGGCGATAGAGCCCATAAAGTTGATATTCCACTCGTTTCCTGAGATTTTTTCTCCGTCCCTCGAAGTGCCGGTTGTCACAATCTGGTCTGTGAACACGTACCCCATTTTTATTACGCTGACTGTATTCATTGTTTCCGAGGGAATCTTCACCAGCGCATAAATACCTTTATAATTGGTTGTTGCTTCATATTGAAGACGACTGCTTGTTGCTGTAACAGTTGCTTTACTGATCGGATTTCCTGATGTATCAGTAACCAAGCCGCTGATTATCTCACCAGTGTCCGAGACAAAAATGTTATATACGCACGCTATAACCGATGTATATACATTCTGCGCATCGACTTTTGGCAGGTTGTACCATGCATCATTGTTTCCAGCCCATCCCATGTTAAGATGGTGGTAAAGCGTTGAGCCGTTATAGCCGTATCCATCACAAATAACTGCGTGTCCGCTTTGTTTGCGCCAGATGCCGAGAAAGACAGGATTACCATAATCAAGGTTTGGGTTGATCATATCGTTTAATCCCGGGCCAATATTATTGCCATGGTTGAATCCCTTAACAGCGTTGGCATATCTGAAGGTGGTAGTTAGAGCATCTGCGGCACTAAGGGCATCGGTGCTTGAACCATCGGGTTCATACTCCGTGTTAGTAGAAATGCCGGCATCGTAACAAATTGCACCAATGGCCTGTAGCTGTACATTAGTCGTGGTGCAATTGGGCTCCATAACCATCTCGTTCCAATTGTACGCACCGCCGAAGCCGTTGCCGCCAAATGTATTGGCTGTTCGTCGTCTGCCGTTGACTTTGATTGTAAAATCCTGTACACCTATCCCTTTAGTTGGATACTGGTGATACCGCATAAGCTGAGCCATAGCGGTAGCGACACAACCGCAGGGATAATTGTTAGGTGTATAGTAGTTATAGCACTTATTGTTACAAACATCGAGCTGATACCATTTACTTTGTATCAGCGGGGCGACACGAATATCGGAAATCGAGGACATGCTGAATGCAGTAATGCGGTTTTCGGAGGTTTCTGCAATGGTAATATAGTAGCTCCATTTGTTTTGAGACTTGGAGGCTGTAAATGCCCTGATTCCTGTTTGTTGGCTGCGATCGGCATGAACTGCTGCGAGCCGGCCTTTTAGGTCCTGATTTACCAATGCTCCCAGTGGATTCTGGTCTGAAGGGTCATACGTGCCATCATCGGCAAAGCCAATTATCGGCTCAACCAGATAATCAGCCGATACGATTACAAATCCGGTTGGCCGCAAATAAACAATATAGTAAGCCGGCTCACCGGTATCGTCCGTGAAGGTCTCGACTTGTGTTACTATACGGCCGATGGTTGTGCCGAGCGGACGAGCATCGGCTGTAAGCCAGCCTGTTACTACCTTTTCAGCTTCCTGAACTGTTGTTGGCTGTGCTAATAGCTGGCCACAGCAGATTTGCAGCAGTAATAAAATTGCAAAAACGCTGTTTTTGTATTTTACCCTCTCTGGTTTCCTAAACAGGCTAATAATAGCATACCTCCCACACGAAAGTGTTGCTGTAAGCTAAACAGCAAATAAAACAAATCGAATGTTCATCATAATAATACTATACCTTTTTCGCTGTCTATAGTCAAGGGTGTAGCGGACATGGCGGCCTTCTGTTCTTTGTTTTTTTAGCCTTGCTTTTGTGCGTAATTGCTGTTATATCTTTGACTTACTATGACGTATTTAGCCGTTCCAATAGCAGCGGAGAATTTAGACCAGGCGGCAGAGCAGACCAAAGCGGCTGTAGCCGCAGGGGCCAAGATGCTGGAGCTGCGAACCGACTACCTCGAAAACCTAAGTGTCGCTTTAGTTAAAGAGTTAATTGGTCAGGCTAAACATGTCCCGAGCAAAGTCAAGGGAACTATCGCCTCCGGCAGAAAAATTCCTTTGATCGTGACTTGTCGCGACCAGCGGCAGGGCGGTGCACGTCCTTACCCGGAGAATTTGCGTCTTGATGTGCTTGCTGCTGCTTTGAAAGCCGGCGTTGAATTTATCGACATCGAATTCGAGAATTTCCTCCGCATGGAAAACCAGGAAAAAATAAGAGTGGCGTTATCGCAAAACACAAAAGGCCGGTTGATTTTGTCCGCCCACAATTTCAGCACAAAATTCGAGAACATTAAAAAACTGTATCGCAGCATCCAGACTTTATATCCGGTGGCGATACCTAAGCTCGTCTATACTGCAAATCATATCAACGATTGCTTTGAGGCCTTTGATTTGCTGCACCAAACCGGCGGTGAGCGCATTGTCTTCTGCATGGGCGAAGCCGGTCTTATAAGCAGAATCCTCGCAAAGAAGTTGGGCAGTTTCGTGACTTTTGCGAGCATCGATGAACAGAACGCAACCGCACCGGGCCAGTTGACCGCTGCGCAGCTTAAAGGATTGTACCGCTATGACTATATCAACTCTAATACCGAGCTTTTTGGCGTGATTGCCGACCCGGTCGGTCATTCGTTGAGTCCTGCAATTCACAATGCCTGCTTTGCTGATGCGGGTATGAACAAGCTGTATTTGCCGCTTCTGGTCCAAGGTAGCCAAGACAAATTTGACAAATTCTTAAACAACGCGCTTTACAGGGATTGGTTAAACTTTAAGGGCTTCAGCGTGACAATTCCACATAAACAAAGTGCTCTGAACTTCGCCAAGGCCAGGCATGGCTTTATTGAGCCTTTAGCCGAAAAAATCGGTGCGGTTAATACCCTTGTTATCGAGTCACGAGCGGCGACAGATGAAAGAAAGATTCGTGCTTATAACACCGATTACGCTGCTGCATTGGATTCGATTACTTCAGCATTGAAGATTAAAAGAGCTGGTTTGAAAGACTTACCTGTAGCCATCATTGGCGCAGGCGGCGTGGCAAGAGCCATAGTAGCCGGTTTAAGTAATGTCGGTACCAAAGTTAAGATTTATAATCGTACAGTCGAACGGGCAGAGAGTCTTGCAGCCGAGTTTGGTTGTGAGTTTGCTGGCCTTGATGATTTGCAGAACATCAATGCTAAGTTACTCATAAATTGCACAAGTATAGGAATGCACCCGGACGTTGAAGCAACACCTGTGCCGCAAGAATACTTGAAAAGAGGCATGGCCATTTTTGATACGGTTTATAATCCCGCCCAGACCTTACTGTTGAAGCAGGCAAAGCGAAAGAGACTCAAAACAATCGACGGCGTTTCAATGTTCGTCAACCAGGCAATAGCTCAATTCAAGCTCTTCACCGGCCAAGATTCCAATCCACAACTTATGCGAAAGACCATCTCTGATTCTCTTGAATGGAAGTAACCTGTATAATATTCACTAAGAAAGAATCAATAATTTATTGCTCTGCGATAACGTTTATTGGTATATTAAAAGTGCTAAGAAATAGTATTCTCTTTAGTATACCTTGTAATAGATAATACATGTATGAGATTGCCACACTCGGCTCCGCCTCGTTCGCAATGACAGCGGTTGCAGGCTTTTATGTCATTGCGAGGAGCACAGCGACGAAGCAATCTCTTGTTTGGCAACAGACTCCTGCGCGGGAATGACAGAGAGAGAATAAAATATAAATGGTGGCGATGAGACAAATAGAAGAATTCGGACAGCGGATTGGGCGTGAATTTGGCGCCGAACGAGTTATACTCTTTGGCTCTTATGCGCGAGGCGAAATCACAGAAGACTCAGACGTTGACCTGCTTATTGTTGGTCTCTTTGAGGGAAGAAGCGCTGATAAATCAGTGGAAATTCGAATGAAACTTCGGCCTAAGTTTCCAATCGACCTTCTCGTGCGAACCCCCGAAAAAGTCCGACAGCGAATTGAGATGGGCGATAGCTTTATGAAAGAAATTCTCGAAGAAGGAAAGGTGCTCTATGAAGCAAACGACCGCTGAGTAAGTTACCATGCTTCGGAAGTGAAAATGCTCTATAGAAAAGAGCAGGAGTTGTCATTTCGAGCGAGCCGTAGGCGAGTCGAGAAATCTGCTTTTGAATAGATTTCTCCACTTCGCGTCCCTTAGGGACGCTTCGGTCGAAATGACGGTGAGTCTTTTCTAAAGCTAATTGGAGATAAAAGTTCATTTAGGAATAAGCTTGATGACTAAAATTAAATCTAAAAAAGTAGTATTGGCTTATAGTGGGGGGCTGGATACCAGCGTTATTCTGCCGTGGCTGAAAGAAACCTATGGATATGAAGTGATAGCATTTGCAGCAGACCTGGGTCAGGGCGATGAATTAACCGGCATCAAACGTAAGGCACTGGCCAGCGGGGCGGTTAAGTGTATCGTAAAAGACCTGCGGAGAGAATTCGTCGAAGATTACCTCTGGCCGCTGCTTAAATCAGGCGCTGTGTACGAGAAAGAATATCTGTTAGGTACAAGTATCGCCCGGCCTTTAATAGCCAAGCACCAAGTCGATGTTGCTCACGCTGAAGGAGCGACAGCAGTTGCCCATGGTGCAACCGGCAAAGGTAATGACCAGGTACGTTTTGAATTAACATATATGGCTTTGGACCCATCACTGAAAATTGTTGCGCCGTGGAAAGATCCCAAATTTACGCTTACTTCCCGCGAAGCTGCGGTGGACTACGCCAAAAAGCATAAGATTCCAATCGAGCAAAGCAAAAAGAAAATCTACAGCCGCGACCGAAACCTATGGCATATCAGCCACGAAGGAGCAGATCTCGAAGACCCTGCTAACGAGCCCAAAGACGATTTATTCGTTATCTCTCAGCCGATCTTAAAGACTCCTGATAAACCGGACTACGTAACAATAGGTTTCCATGAAGGTATGCCAATAAAACTAAATGAAAAATTAATAAGCGGCGTAAAACTTATCGAGGCATTGAACGAGCTTGGTGGCAAGCATGGCGTTGGCCAGGTAGACATAGTTGAAAATCGTCTGGTGGGTATGAAATCGCGAGGAGTCTATGAAACGCCTGGCGGTACGATTCTCGTTACTGCGCATAACACTTTAGAGAGCCTGACGCTGGACAGGGAAACAATACATTACAAACAACAGCTTGCATTGAAGTACGCTGAACTGGTTTACTATGGCCAGTGGTTCAGCCAGTTGCGCGAGGCCCTTGACGCATTTGTTGATGCCACCCAGCGAAACGTCACCGGCTCGGTACGGCTGAAACTTTTCAAAGGCCGGTGCACACCGGCTGGCGTAAAAAGCCCGAACAGCCTGTATCGGACGGACTTAGCGAGCTTTAAGATGGGAGCTGAGTATAATCCGACGGATGCGACCGGTTTCATTCGGTTGTTTGGCTTGCCGATGAAAGTTGCCGCAGCAGTTAAACAAAAGGGGCGTGAGAGCACCAAATTATAATTTATTGTGCTTTTTGACAAGGATGGCATTGTGGCAGTACCGGATTGGATTTGGTTTGTTTTTCTTTTTGCGTTTGGATGCTGTGTTGGCAGCTTTTTAAACGTTTTTATCTATCGCTTGCCTCTTGACAAATCCATAGTAACTCCGCCTTCTGCCTGTCCTGCATGCGGCAAACAAATTCGTTTTTACGATAATATACCGCTTATTTCCTGGCTGCTTTTAGGTGCTAAATGTCGATATTGTAAAGCGCCCATATCACCTCGTTATTTTATTATCGAACTGTTTACGGGTATTCTTTTCGTCGGCGTTTTTGTTTTGTATTTTCGTACCGGTTTGCGAGACGGCTTAGGTTCTTTTCTGGGTGGTGGTTGGATAATCTATCTTGTCTCAATTATTTTGTTGGCTTCTTTCACCGCTGCTTCAGCGATTGACCTAGAGCTTTGGATTATCCCACTTTCTATTTGCTGGCTCGTAACCGCCGTAGGATTGTTGGTTTCTGCCGTTGGAGGTTATATAATTGATTCATCCTTGATTCGTGCATATTGGCTTTTGCCAAGTGCCTCATACAAAACCGGCTCGCTGGCGATTGGGGCTTCTGTAGGTTTGGCTGTCTCTTTGTTGCTCCTTACAACCGGTTTGATTAAAAGAAGTTACGAAGCAGAAGACAAAGGACAAAGGACAGAGGACGGAGAGCAGAAACCTGCCCTGAGCGAAGTCGAAAGGACAGAGGACAGAAGTGAACATGAGCTTAATCATCGTATGGAGGTCTGTAAGGAAATCATCTTTTTGCTGCCGGTCGTCATTTGCTCAGTAGTTATTTTCTTTATTGTCAAAGAATCCGCTTCGATAAGTAACTGGTGGTTGGATTTTTCGCAACGACCTATAATTGCAGGTTTTTTAGGCAGTCTTTGGGGTTATTTTGTGGGTTGTGGAGTTGTTTGGGTAACTCGAATTGTTGGAACATTAGCCTTCGGAAAAGAGGCAATGGGACTTGGGGATGTGCATTTAATGGGAGCAGCAGGAGCGGTAATCGGACCGATTTTCGTAGTTATTGCATTTTTTATTGCGCCGTTCTTCGGATTGACGTGGGCGATTTTCCAAATGTTTTTTAAAAAAACTCGACAAATTCCTTATGGTCCATTCTTGTCATTGGCTGTATTTACTGTTATGATTTTACACGACTGGATTATTAATAACTGGGGCTTTATACTTTATCGTTAGGATGAAGAAATTGAATTTCAATGCTTAAGGAGAGACAAAATGCGAAACATTAATCCGAAAACTACCGCGTTGTTGATTTGCATGGCATCAATTACTTTATTGTGTGGCTGCACAGACTGGCAGAAGAAATATGATTACCTGAATGTAGAGCACGAAAATCTAAAGGGCAGATTTGAAAGCCTGCAGTCAGAAAGAGGCCAGCTTGCTCAACGGATTTCTCAGGATCAGGAGACTATACAGG
>Ga0315533_1002395_pt1 | contig 13103 bp, 10 predicted proteins | sample SalMarSW160130MG_FD_203081 | JGI IMG/M metagenome (GOLD analysis project Ga0315533, IMG submission 203081) | Salt marsh sediment microbial communities from the Plum Island Ecosystem LTER, Massachusetts, United States - Salt Marsh Sediment SW1601-30 ...
GATAGTTTGGGGATACTCGCCAGGTGTTTATATCCCGGCATCGTGCAATAAACATTCATAATGCAACCATTATAGTGCCCTTTCATAATCCATGCATGTGTCACCCATCTATCTGAACTAGATCAGGATGTAGAAAATGGCTGATTTTAAGCGGGGGATCAAAGCTGGTGTGGCCACAGTAGGCATCTACATAGTTATCTCCGTGATACTTGCAGCAATTGGCCAAAGGTTTTGGTACCTCTCGGACTTTTTAGACGCAGCCGGACTTGGAATCCACATCGTGTTAATGGATCCCTCATTCGTGATTACCTTGATCCTTACCAGTATAGTCCCCTATGTAGTCCGTGGAATCGTATTCGGGGCGGTTTTCGCCGCCCTGTACAATTTCCTCCCCGGTACCAAGAGCGTTATTAAGGGGGTGGTGCTTTCATCGTTCCTCTGGATAGTCGCTGTAATTCAGGTTATTTACACAACCCCTGGATGGCCTTGGCATACCAATGGCTTTGGCTTCTCGGGTTCCGGGACTTATTACAGTGGAATGATCAGCCTGTCATCGGTTGGCCTGGCATTGGCCGGCATTATATCCGCTTTGGTCTTTGGCGCACTGACCGGCTTCCTGTGGGGTAGGTTTCGGGGGAAAGAATTGGCAGAAGAAAGAAAGGGGAGGCCGGTATTGCTGGTCAGCTTCATCATGGGGGGATTGATGTGGGCGCTCCCTGCCATAGGCTTCATCATAGGTGTAGTTATTGGCGGGGCTCCTATAATAGAGGAGCCTGGGCCTTTCTGGTGGTATGGCGTACTTTTTGTGTCGGTTTTCTTTCTCGGACTCCCCGGCTGGGTTCTCACCCTCGTCGCCTGGAGAAAGACGAAAAGAGGCGAGTCTGGACTTAAATTGGGTATGGCTGGAGGGGTAATTATGGCACTTACCGGTCACATGCTGCTTCCCGGGGTCCTCGCCATTATTGGCGGGGTGTTTAGCGGGCGCAAACCCGCCACCGAGTCCAGCACTGCCGAAATTGAGCAATAACGATAAACAAGGCTTCGTCGAATGTATAGTGAGGTGAGATAAATGGCTGATTTCAGGCGGGGGATCAAAGCCGGTGTGGCTGCTGCAGCAGTCTACTTGATCATCTCCGTAATACTTGAGTTATCCCATTTATCTCCTTCAGGTATTACGCTGGCAGCCGGACTCGGGATCCACCTCGACCCCTTAGGCGTGATTTTCTCGATTCTCAGCCGTATTGTCCGCGGAATCGTATTCGGGGCGGTTTTCGCAGCCCTGAACCATTATCTGCCCGGCACTACTGCCGTTAAAAAGGGAGTGGTGCTCTCGGCGTTCCTCTGGATACTTGGTGCAGTTGGGCTTATTTACACAACCCCTGGATGGCCTACCAGTGGGGGTCACACTTCTATGGCGGGTATAACTGTTAGCCTGTCATCGATTGGCCTGGCATTGGTCAGCATTATATTTTCTCTGGCCTTTGGCGCATTGGTGGGTGCCATATGGAATAAGCTCAGGGAGAAAAAGGTGACAGAGGTGAGGAAAGGCATCGCAGCATTGTTGGTCGGCTTCATTTTGGGGGGATTGATGTGGGCATCAGGGGCCGTGGCGTTCTTTGTACGTGTGGTTATTAGCGGAGGTCCTGTACTAGAGGAGCCTGGGCCTTTCTGGTGGTATAGCGTACTTGCTGCGTCGGTTGTCTTTCTCGGACTCCCCGGCTGGGTTCTCGCCCTCGTCGCCTGGAGAAAGACCAAAAGGGGCGAATCTGGACTTAAATTGGGTGTGGCTGGAGGGGTAATTATGGCACTGACCGGTCTTATGCTGCTTCCCGGGGCCCTCGCCATTATTGGCGGAGTGCTCAGCGGGCGCAAACCCGCCAGCGAGTCCAGCACCGCCGCAATTGAGCAATAACGATAAGCAAATTTGCTGAATGTATAGTGAGGTGAGATAATTGGCTGATTTCGGACGGGGGATCAAAGCTGGTGTGGCCACAGGAGGCATCTACATAGTTATCTCCGTGATACTTGCAGCAATTGGCCACAGGTTTTGGTACCTCTCGGACTTTTTAGATGCAGCCGGACTCGGAATTCCACTCGGGTTAACGGGTCCCTCATTTGTGATCTCCTTGCTCTTTCAATATGTAGTCCACGGAATCGTGTTCGGGGCGGTTTTTGCAGCACTGTACAATTTCCTCCCCAGCACTACCAGCGTTAAGAAGGGAGTAGTGCTCTCGTCGTTCCTCTGGATACTCGGTGTAGCTGGGCTTATTTACGAAACCCCGGGGTGGCCCACCGACGGATTTCAGACTTCTGTGGTGGCGGGTGTGACGGTTAGCCTGTCATCGGTTGGCCTGGCATTGACTGGCATTATATCCGCTGTGGCCTTCGGCGCGTTGGTTGGTTTCATATGGAATAGACTCAGGGCGAGGAAAGTGACAGAAGCAAGAAAAGGTAGTCCGGTATTGTTGGTCAGCTTCATTCTGGGGGGAGTACTCTGGGTAGTATTGGCTGTGGTGTTCCTTATAGCTGTGGTTATTCGTGGGGCTCCCGCAATACAGCCTGGGCTTTTATGGTGGGGAAACCTACTTTATACGTCGGTTGTCTTTCTCGGACTCCCCGGCTGGGTACTCGCCCTCGTCGCCTGGAGGAAGACGAAAAGGGGCGAATCTGGACTTAAATTAGGTGTGGCTGGAGGCGTAATTATGGCACTGACCGGTGTTATGCTGCTTCCCGGTGCCCTCGCCATTACTGGCGGAGTGTTCAGCGGGCGCAAACCCGCCGTCGAGTCCGGCACTGCCGAAATTGAGCAATAACGATAAGCAAATTTGCCGATGCCGGCCTCATTGAGGAATACAACTCGGACTTCTTAAGCCTTAAAGAAGGTAAAATCCACCATCAGAAGGTTTAGCACAAAAAGACAGGACTTACGACAAGCTCTCTAAAGCCTCCAGAATTTCGTAGTTCTGGAGGTCGAGGGGGTTGGGGCGAGCCGGGCTGTCTCCGAAACGAAACTTACGATTCTCGGATAATGGCCATTGTGTTATCCCTTCGGCGGCCTTACTATCCTCAGCAATTTTATAAGGTGGAACAAGTCCGATAATTTCCTGGTAGATGTCTGAGACTTTTGGATAATGCATCGGATAGCCCGACGAAGTTGCTAAAGCTGAGATAATCTCCCAATTTTGCTTACCAGCCGGTGGATAGATAGCACGATGCAGACGCTGTATCCTCCGTTCACAATTGGTGTAAGTACCATCACTTTCAGCAAAAGTAGCTCCAGGAAGGATTACATCGGGGTAGGGCGGCTCTTCGGGATACACAGTGTCTATGAGCACTGAGAAAATCGGGAGTTCGAATATAGTGTTCCTCATTTCGCCGACGGCATCGCTGTCCATAACAAGGACACCATGTATGGCTCCTCTCTCCACTCCCTGGATGATTTCGATAGAATTTCTGCCTTTTGTAATAGGTACAGGTTCGCCCCAGACAGCTTCGAATCTTTGCCTGGCAGCTACGCTGGTGATTGGCTTTTGCCCGGGAAGGTAGTCCGGGTCCACCCCCATATCAATCAGCCCCTGAGCATTGCCCGCAGTGCGGAGGATGATTATACCGGCACCATCTCGTCCCACATTACCAGTAATCAATGCCAGCTCACAGATTAGGGCTAATTCAGCCGGTGTAGCCGTATTGGCATCCACTATTATCACTGGATTTCGAGCGCGGATATAAAGGTGTAGAGCCTCGATAATTTTTGAAGGTCTTACCCACGGTACATCGGCAATCTCTCCCAAAGAATATCTTCTCATTGCTGAGGCGAAATCTCGGAAGCCGCTAGTTCGAGCGTTGATAAAGTCGTGGTTGACGAGGTCATAGGCTGTGATATAACCCACCATTGTCTGAAGCAAATCTACGCTTGTTCGGTGATTTACCTTCAGGGCAATCCTTGCCAGTGAATCTATCCTGGTGGGGTGGGGATTAAGCGTAATCAACTTGCTGCCTCTGCCAACTGCCTCCCTGACTTTCATTGCAATTACAGGATACTCTTCGCTAATATCGCAGCCGAAGACAAGGACAAGGTCGCTACCTAGAATGTCACTGTAAGAACAGGTGGAAGCATCACTGCCAAGACATTTCATCAGGCTATCATTCACGCCGGTAGTGGCCAGGGAACCTATATTATTAGTTCCCAGGGCAACTCGAGCCAGCTTTTGAACCAGGTAATTCTCCTCATTAGTCAGTTTGGGGGAGGATAAGACGGCTAACCCATCGCTACCAATTTTATCCCTGATTCGTTTCAGTCCCTTACCGGCTAAGGTTATAGCCTCCTCCCAGCTGGCTTCAACTAAGCCACCGTCTCGCTTAACCAAAGGGGTGCGGAGTCGCTTCAGGTTGTGAAGTGTCGTCGGGTAAAATTGGCCCTTCTCGCACAGGTTACCGTTATTCACCGGGCTACCCATCGGGGAGGTAACCGTTACTATCTTGTCTCCGAGAGCATTCAGCTCCAGATTACAGCCAATCCCGCAGTAGGGGCAGGTGGTTGGTACAGTTTCAAGTTCCCACGGACCCTGTTTGGGCAGCTGTGCCCTTGGAGTCAGCGCTCCCGTAGGACACGTTGAGACACACTGACCGCAGGAATCGCAAGCTGTTTCGCATAGCGGCATATCAAGAGCCGGACCCACCACGGTATCAAAGCCTCGATTGAAAAAGCCTAAAGCGCTGATACCCTCAACTTCGTTGCATATTCTGACACAACGACCGCACAATATACACTTGTTCGGGTCTCTTAAAATATAAGGGTGTTCATTCTCTCTTATACGCAAATGGTGCCTGCGGCCGCTGTATTTAGTATCGTCCACATCATACTCAGTAGCCAGCTCTCGTAGCTTGCATTCAAATACATCCTGGCAGCCACAGGCCAGACAGCGTTCACTTTCTCTTCTGGCCATATCCTCGGTGAACCCGAGCTCAATTTCAGCGAAGTTTCCTTTCCCTGTCTTCAGGTCAAGAACCGGCATTTCACCTCTCGGAACACGCTGCACATCAGCGTAGTCTTCAATGTCGATATCTTGCAGCTCGCCCTTGCTGCAATTGTACGGTTTCCTGGGCGGTAAAATTGGCTGACCATTAAGATATTGGATTATTGAAGTTGCAGCTCTTTGCCCGGCAGCTACTGCCTCAACTACGGTAGCTGGTCCTGAAGTGCAGTCGCCACCAGCGAATACCCCTTCCATGGAAGTCTCCATTGTTTCTTCATTAACACTAACATATCCCCAGCGGTTGAACTTTATCTGTTCATCCTGAAACCCGGAAGCTTCCATAGTTTGACCGATAGCGGCAATCACCGTATCTACATCCATGGTAAACTCCGAGCCAGCTATTGGTTCTGGTCTTCGCCTCCCTGAGCTATCCGGCTCCCCTAAAGCCATTTTGATGCACTCCATAGTATCAGCCTTACCATTTAGGGCGCTGATTTTCACAGGTGCTGCCAGGAAGTGAAGCTTTACTCCTTCCTGCTCAGCCTGTTCTATTTCCTCATCGTTAGCTGGCATCTCATCCCTTGACCTTCGGTAGACAATGGTTACCTCGCTGGTGCCCAGCCTCAGGGCAGTTCGGGCAGCATCGATGGTTGTATTGCCGCCACCGATAACCGCTACCTTTTGTCCCAGGCTTACCTTTTGCTCAAGAGCCACATCTCTCAGAAATCCTATCCCGGAAAGAATACCCGGTAAGTCCTCTCCCTCTACCTTCATCTTCTGGCTTGCCTGAGCACCGAGGGCAAGGAAGATGGCTTCATAACCGTCACTCTTAAGACTATCAATGGTAAAGTCCTGACCTAGGCAGACATTGCAGCGAATCTCATGACACAGGTCAGTGATACTGTCTATTTCCTTATCCAGAACCGCCTTGGGAAGGCGGTATTCAGGGATTCCATATCTCAGCATTCCGCCAAGCTCTGAACTCGACTCGAGGATGGTTACCTCATGCCCCTCCAGAGCGAGATAATAGGCTGCTGATAGGCCCGCCGGGCCTCCACCGATAATAGCTACCCTGTGCCCGGTAGCTGGTTTGACCTCGGGGACATAGGGGGTTCCGTTATTCAGGTCATAGTCGGCGACGAATCTCTTCAAGGCATTTATAGCTACCGGACCTTCTAACAGGTTTCTACGGCACTTGGTTTCGCAGAAGCGAGGGCATACTCGCCCGGTAACAACAGGCAAAGGGTTAGACTGTTTAATCAGCTTCAACGCCTCTTGGTACTCTCCATTAGCGATAAGCCCAATATAGCCCTGGATATCTATTCCGGCAGGGCAGGCTAATTTGCACGGGGCAACACAGTCGCCATAGTGGTCAGAGAGGAGTAATTCCAGAGCCATCTGGCGGCTTTTAACAAGCTCGTCGGTCATTGTCCTCACTACCATGCCTTCTGCCAGGGGAGTGGCACAGGCAGGCATGGGCCCCCGAGCCTTCTCTACTTCCACTAAGCAGAGGCGGCAGGCAGCGGTAGGCTTCAGACGGGGGTCATGACATAGAGTGGGTATCTCAACTCCGTTCTGCTGAGCGGCTTCCAGGATAGTGCTTCCTGCTTCCGCTTCAACCTTTTCCCCGTTTAAGATAAATGATATTCTAGCCATTACATCTCCTTAATGGACAGATATGGCACCGAGACGGCATACACTCATACACAGCCCACAACGGATGCACTTCTCACTGTCTATGAGGTAAGGCTTCTTTTTCTCCCCTGAAATAGCATCTGAAGGACAGTATTTGGCACACAACCCGCACCCGGGGCACTTCTCCGGGATAATCTCGTAGGTAATCAGGGCCTGGCATTTCTTAGCCGGGCACCTCTTCTCATTGATATGGGCTTCATATTCACCACGGAAGTACTTCAGCGTGGTCAATACCGGGTTAGGTGCCGTCTGCCCCAAACCGCACAGTGAGGCTTTCTTCACACCTTGAGCCAGTTCTTCGAGGTGCTCTATATCTTCCTCTTTACCCTCGCCTTTGCTAATTCTATCCAGGACCTCCAGCATGCGTAATGTTCCTATTCGACAGAAGGTACACTTGCCACAGGATTCATCTTGTGTAAAGTTAAGGAAGAACTTGGCTACGTCCACCATGCAGGCGCTCTCGTCCATCACAATCAATCCACCCGAGCCCATGATGGCACCGGTTTGAGTAATTGACTCATAATCTACAGGAGTCTCAGCCAGGCTGGCAGGAATAACACCCCCGGATGGTCCGCCAATCTGGACTGCTTTGAAATCCAGCCCCTTTGAGGTTCCACCACCGATGTCAAAGACAATTTCCTTCAGGGATATGCCCATGGGGACTTCTATCAGTCCGCCGCGGGCTATCTTGCCCGCCAGAGCAAAGACCTTGGTGCCTTTGCTCTTCTCCGTGCCATGTGCATTAAAGGCATTAGCGCCATTGAGTATAATCCAGGACACGTTAGCCAGGGTCTCTACATTATTGATGTTGGTAGGCTTACCCCATAACCCGGACTCCGCAGGAAACGGTGGACGGAAGTTAGGCATTCCCCGCCGTCCCTCTATAGACATCATAAGAGCCGTCTCCTCCCCGCAGACAAAAGCGCCGGCTCCCTGCCTGATGCTTATATTGAAATCAAAGTCAGAGCCCAGGATACCCTCACCAATAAATCCTCTCTCTCTAGCCTGGGCCAGGGCTATCTCTAATCGCTTAACTGCCAGCGGATACTCCGCCCGAACATAAATATAGCCTTCGGAGGCGCCAATAGCATAGCCAGCTATTAACATCCCTTCGATAACATTGTTAGGGTCACTTTCCAGAACGCTTCTATCCATGAAAGCACCGGGGTCTCCCTCATCGGCGTTACATATTACATATTTTTGACTGCCCGGAGACTTTCTAGCAAAACCCCATTTGACGCCAGTGGGGAAGCCAGCTCCACCCCTTCCCCTCAAGCCGGACCTGGTAACCTCATCAATTACTTCCGGGGGTGACATGCTGTGCAATACCTTCTCCAGAGCTTTATAGCCGCCGGCTCCAAGATAGTCATCTATAGATTCGGGGTCGATTATGCCGCAGTTTCGGAGCACAATCCTCCTTTGCTTGGACAAAAGGTTATCTATCTCATCAGCAGGCATAACCCATTCGGAAACAGGCTTACCGCCAATTAGATGTTCTTCAACTATGCGTTGAACCTGTTCGGAGGTAACATTCCTGTAGAACACACGCCTACCCTGTGGTGGAAAGACCTCGACCAAGACCTCGCTGTAGCACAGGCCCATGCAGCCGGTCCGCCTCAGTTCTACATTCTTTAAACCATGGTCATTAAGGCTGGCCTTCAGAGTATCATAGACTCTCTGGCCTCCAGCGGCTATTCCGCAAGAGGCGAGCCCTACCTTTACAACCCAGCTTCCATTCTTTTTATCTCTTTCCCAAGACATCATCTATCTCACTCCGTCGGAGTAAGTTTCTCCGCTTTATGGACCTGGCTCACTGTCTTATTGACAGCTTCAGGAGTGAGCCGTCCATGGACCTCATTATTGACCATTATGCAAGGAGCCAGGCTACAGCAGCCAAGGCAGGCTACCCGCTCCACAGTGAACTTACCATTCTGGCTGGTTTCTCCTTCCGCGGCGCCTGTCGCCTGGGCTATTGTCTGCGCTATTCTCTCCGCTCCGCTCAGATGGCACGCAGTCCCATGACAGACCTTGATTAAATTCTCACCTACAGGTTCCAGTCGAAACTGAGAATAGAAGGTAACTATGCCGTATATCTCACTGGCGGGGACACCTATGTTCTCTGCTATGCGCTCGATTGCTACTGGAGGAATATAGCCATAGGCATCTTGAATCTCCTGAAGGGCTGGTATTACAGCTCCAGGCTGCACATTATGCTTATGGGCTATAGCGTCAATCACAGTAAAGCTGAGTGCCTCTCTGGCTTTTGCTTTAATAGCCATCAAACCTCCTTCTGCTATAGTTTGATTCCTTTAAGACTCCCATAGATTTAAGTAATAAGCGGAAAATCACACACCACTATGGGTTAAAGCCTTGAGGAGCTCCTTTTTAGAAGCGCGATGGCGTTCAAACATACTAACGATTCTCAGGATTTCCATATCCTTGACCCAACTCTTTTCCCGGATCTTGCTGGCTAGGGCCTCAACTGTCACCGGAGCGTCCACCATCATAACCATATCGTGAGAGCCGATGACCGGGTCAACGAAATCTACGCCGGGCATTCCCTCAAGTTGTCTTAGCACTTTGATAAACGCTTGCTGTTCCATATCATCCGCCACATTCACCAGTAAATATGCTCTTAGACCCATTTTAGTTCCTCCTTTTTTCCTTTTTTACCTGCTCTAAAGTAAGTATGCTCTCAGGACTGTTTCAGTTCCTCCTTTCGTTTTTGTCTACTCTAAGTAAACCACAGCCATATAGCGGATACATCCGTGGGATGCCTATTTTTTTGCTAGGGGTTTTCCCATAGGGAGAAACTGGTTTCATCAGGGATTTCCGCAACTCACTACCTGTGGTTTTCCCCTAAAACTGTGGGTTATTCTCTAGGGCTTATTCGGTTGAAGAAAGCGGAGAGGCAGGGTAAGATTAAGCAGGGCAGAGTGGAAAGCTGTCCGTTATATAATGTCGGAAAGGATGTCAAGTGAAAAAGATTACTATTCTTCTGGCTGAGGACCATGTGGTGGTGCGGGAGAGCATCCATCAGTCTCTGGAACGCGAGCCAAACTTCACGGTGGTTGGGGAAGCCGGTGACGGCGAAGAGGCGGTGCGGATGGCACGGGAACTCAAGCCCGATGTCATTGTCATGGATATATCTCTACCCAAAATCAATGGCATTGAAGCCACAAAGCAAATTAAGGCATTTCAGCCCTCTGCCATTGTATTGGTACTTACTGCCTATGATTATGAGCAGTATATTTTCCCGCTGCTAGAGGCCGGGGCTGCTGGCTACCTGCTGAAGGATATAAGTAGTCGCGAGCTTATCAATGCCATCCAGACCGTGTATAGGGGAGAGGCAGTGCTCCATCCCGCAATTGCCCGTAAGGTACTGGAACGATATCGGCGGACTAAAGAGCCAGGTGAGAAGGAACATGAACCGGATTTACTCACCGAGCGGGAGACCGTTGTACTTAAGATGGCAGCTAAAGGGATGAGCAACAGCGAAATTGCCGAGGAGTTATGTCTAAGTGTGCGCACTATTGAGAGTCATCTGGGAAGCATCTTTAATAAACTGGGAGTGGGTTCCCGTACTGAAGCAGTGATAGAGGCTATGCGAAGAGGCCGGTTCACCCTGGAAGAATTGTCCTGACCGTATCCCTTCCACTTTGAGATATGGGAGATGCTGTGCATATGTCTTCAGGTTTACTAAGTTCAACACTAAGGGTTATTCGCAATCCTCATTTTTGGGCAGTGCTGGTGATATTTGCCATTGGCATCATCCTTCATTATCCGGAACAACTAACCCCTTGGGGTGCAACCACTATTTCCTCGTTTTTAGGGACAACTCGGCACACAGCAGAGCGGGTCTTCCTTCTCATACCTATAACCTATGCCAGTTTTATCTTTGGCATGCGGGGAGGGATAGCTAGCTTGCTGGCGGCAGGTTTCATTATGATGCCACGAGCTATTTTTATCTCCCTGGTTCCGGTTGACGCCATACTTGAGAGCAGCAGCGTTATCATCGTCGGCGGCATGGTAAATCTGTGGTTCCACATGCACCGTAAAAATATCGCCCAGCGTCGGAGTATAGAAGAGGCATTGGTAAGGATTATTGATGGTTCCTCTATTCCATCATTTGTAATTAATAACCAGCATAAAGTAACTCACTGGAACACAGCTATTGAGGCGCTTACCGGTATAAAGAGAGAGGAGATAATCGGGACGGATGAGCAGTGGCGGGCATTTTACACTGAGAAACGGCCGGTTATGGCTGATTTAATAGTAGATGAGGCGTTGGAAAACGAAATAGAGACGTATTATCAAAATGGATACAAGAGAAGTCAGCTGATTGATGGTGCTTATGAATCCGAAGGTTGGTTTTCATCTCCTGGCAAGGATAGAAAGTGTCTCCATGTTACGGCAAGTCCTATCCGAAATAACAACGGAGAAATAGCGGGCGCGATAGAAACACTGGAAAACGTCACTGAGCGAAAGAAAGCAGAAGAGAATCTACGCTACTATTTGCAGGAGATTACCAAGGCTCAAGAAGAGGAGAGGAAACGTATTGCGCGTGAACTTCATGACAGCAGTGCTCAAAATCTTATCGCTCTGCTTCACCAGTTGGACAACTTGCTAACTGACAAGACAAAGCTGCCGATGAGTGAAGCTAAGGCACTATGGGGTTTCTATGAGCAAATAAGGGATACACTCCAGGAGGTGCGTCGGTTCAGCCGCGACCTGAGACCGTCCATCCTTGACGATTTAGGTCTGCTCCCGGCATTGGAATGGGTAACCCAGGACCTGAAAAACACCTATTTGATAGAGGTTAATTTGAAAGTGCTTGGGAATGAGCGGAGGTTATTCCCGGAAACAGAACTATTACTCTTCCGCATTGTTCAGGAGGCGCTTAGAAATATTGCCAAGCATGCTGAAGCCACCAGGGCTGAAGTCGAAGTCAAGTTCGACGAGGACAAGATAACGGTTACTATAAGCGACGACGGTAAAGGCTTTGAGCCCCCGGAAAGCCTCGGAGCACTGACGCCCACAGGTAAACTGGGCCTGGCTGGAATGCAAGAGCGGGTGCAGTTGCTTGGTGGTAGGTTAAAGCTGGAGTCTGAACCGGGTAAAGGCACCACGATATTTGTTGAGGCCCCGGTTTAACCGGTGGATAAACGTTACTTCATTATCTATGTCAAGGTAAACTCCTGATTTGTCCTGTAGGAGTTCAATCTTATCCCTGCCGGGCTAATTGAGGAATATAACTCGGACTTCTTAAGCCTCAAAGAAGGAAAGAGAACTTAAGCCAGAGCGAAATCGAATTTAGCCCTTAGCGCTTAAAAGCGACTGGGAAACTGCAGAATGTGTCACAAAGTACAATTGGATGTTATTTAGGGACATGATATGCTAAAGTCGAATCTATTCCACCAGCCTTTTTAGATAGCATGAGGGGACAAATTTATGGATATTATAGGATTGGCTTTAAGTTTTGCTGGAGCAATAGTAATTTTCATTTTTGGTTTACATCCCAGGGTATCAGAGAGTGGAGCGATTCACTTAGTAGCAGAACAAGTAGATGAAGGCGAAATCAAAACCGCGTATCGACCACGGGTCCGTTTTCTGCTCAGGCTCGGCTTATGACCGGGAATCGAAGCAGCCAGTCGAGGTCAACTTGTATCTCTTGGCTACTTTTTTTCTCATTGGTGAACCACTGCCAGTCAACTTCGTATATGTGCAGCCAGCCAGATCCGTCTGCTAATTGTCTGTCTACAATTGGGGTTTGTAAGTCTCCAAATATATACATCGTACTGGACGGCGATTGGCCGTCGTAGCAATTAATAATTCCCACCCCTCCTGGCATTGCTTGACTTGCAATTTTAGCGACCCTCCCCAAGCTTTGCATGCTTTCTGCATCTGAATGTGACGGAACAAGGATAAAGTCGATGGCGTCACGCATATCCACTAATGAGGCAACCGTGGAATAGTCCAGGAGATCAAGGCAAATGATTACTCCTATCTTGAAGCCAAAAGCTAGAGCGATCAACGATTGTCTTTTGGGCGGAACACTGATATACTCTTTGACATCTGTGGCACTCACCTGTTTGTGAAAGGCATACCCATTACTTGGAGAATTAGGTGTAAATATGTACCCCGTATTATATTTAGTTCTTGCATCGTGAAACGACCCAGCGATAATCAGTGAATATGTTTTCTTTGCCCAAAGCTTTGTCTGTCTAAAGAACTCTGCTGATGGACTAGTTGAAGAAGCAGGAATGCCTAGTTCATTCACCACGACTATATCAACTGCCGATACATCAAGGGCCTCAGTCAAAGCGTTCTGATAGTGATGCCAGCTTGCCCCCGTAAGTGTCGCATTACGCTTGAGCAATTTTCTACCACATGCTTCAACGTCAAGCCCTCTTCGACAATTCCGCTTTTTTT
>Ga0315533_1002397_pt1 | contig 13100 bp, 9 predicted proteins | sample SalMarSW160130MG_FD_203081 | JGI IMG/M metagenome (GOLD analysis project Ga0315533, IMG submission 203081) | Salt marsh sediment microbial communities from the Plum Island Ecosystem LTER, Massachusetts, United States - Salt Marsh Sediment SW1601-30 ...
CATTCCCGTCCTTAAAGCCGACTTTCATAACACATCTCGCCGAACCATCCCATTTGTTTAATTGTAAGTAATATCGGCAACTTTCACCTTTGTTGTAAACCTTATTTTCCTGACAGATTGATTGACAGTCGTTCGGCCAATCATTGTTACATAGAGTAGATATGCCATAACAATTGTCGCAACCGGGCAGGGCTTCAACGCTAACAATTTCTCCTTTTCCGTTATTAAAGTTTAAATAGACCCTATGGCTTGATCGCCCGGCGCCCCAATCAAACACCGGAGCCACGTTCCAACACATTGGACCGGGACAAGCATTAATAAGCTCTTGAAGTTCTAAAACATCAAAAAGATCTGTTTTTGTATCGCAATTAACATCACAAATCTTGTCGCCAGGACAATTTCTTGCCTCTATCACAACATCCTCTAAAAACGATACATCAGAACCATCTACTTTTCTATCTCTATTGTAATCACAATATTTAACTAAGGTAGGATCTGTACATACTCCTGATGCTTCAATAATAGTAATTGGTATCTTAACCTCATTGCCAAACCAGGTTTTGGTTTCATAAACCATATCTATACCTAATTGTAGTTCACCTATTTGGTTAATATCCATACCCTCTCCAGTACATATCTTCATATTGTCAAGGGTAGCGCTTTGACCCGGCGCGACATCATAGGGCAGGCCAAATCCCGAACCCCTGGTTATATCATGGACATAGGTGCCATCAGGCAAATAAGCGTGAGGCCGGCAGTGAAATTCAGGAAGACCAGTGGATGTCCAGGTAGCAGTACCAGTATTGGTTACATTAACCTTTATATCAATGTCTTCACCAAAAGGAACTTCCTTATCATAAGAGAGAACATCAATCTCTGCCTGATAAATCTCTTCTTCCTTTACGTTCATATTAAACGAAGCTCTATCACTTCCTCCCCGACAATCGCTCACTGTTACCTTAACTATATAAGTTCCAACCTTGGACCAGGAATGGCTAGTTTTGAAAGTGGTATTAGGCTGAGTAGAGGGACACACTCCTTTGATTACTGAACTGTCACCCCAGTCAATTGACCAGCTTAAATTGTCTTCATCAGAATCAGTAGCAGTAAAGGTAAAAGAAACTGTTTCTCTTGGCTTAACACTGGAAAAGACAGCAATTTCTCCAAGTTTAGGGGAATGATTCTCTTTACAAGGGTCCTCGGTAGATTCTTTCATAGTCTTACACCAGGCTTCGTCGTTCATTCTGGTACCAAGCAAAGTGTAATCCAAATAGTTTATGGACTTGTCTTTGTTAAGGTCGTAAACTGGATTATACTTTGCGTCTCCGCAGGTCGTATTCCAACTTTCTTGAAGACCGTTCTCAAGGTCAGTGCAAGAGGTGGGATATTTTAGAATACTAAAATAATTATCGCTAAGATCTTCGGCAACAATTTTTCCGTTTAAGGTTGATAGATGTATGCCTATTTTATACTCTCCTGGGATTAAATCTGAAGGTACTGTTAAGCCATAATTACCAACACTAGCATTAATGTTTACATCAATAATTTTGCTATATTTGATAGCATCTTTTTTGAGAAAACCAATTATGCCTATTTTATAATTTTCTGGTATTCCAGTTACTTTCCAAGTAATATTGTATGTCTTGCCAATTACCCACTCTTCTCCTCCATTGGGAGAAATGACAGTGATGGATTTTCCTTCCTTCTCCTCACAAACATCCATTCTATAAACCTGGCCATATTTTAATCCTACATTATGATGGCAATAACCAGTGTGACACTCAGTATCGTCATCACAGTCGCCTTCACCAGCATAGCATTTACAACCCGGGGAACAATAATCCCAATCCCATAGGGGAGTAGTATGGCAGGTTTTTGAAACAACCTTAACCGTAGTGGATGTCCTGGCTGTTTGCCGATGGTCGTCAGTAACAGTAAATTTAATGGTATAGGTTCCAACCTTATTATAGCTATGAGTGAAACTGGTGGTCTGAACTCCCCTCTCAGCAGATGAAGAATATGGTATGGAAACCTCATCTCCCCAATCTACTCTATAACTTAAGACACCATTTTCCGGGTCATGGGCTTTAATTATCCAAGTGCCTGTTTGGTTAATCTTTAGCTGAGTTGGAGCAGTAAGGCCGTCAACAACCGGAGGAAGATTTTCTCCTTCTTTAACAATACTGAAATAATTGTCGCTTTCGTCGACTGTTATATGCGGAGGGCGTGGTATTACTCTAACCTGAATTTTATACTTATCTCCTGATTTCAAATCATCTGGTAATGTCCATGAATACTTCTCAAGAGAAGCAGATAAACTATTTGCTATTTTTATTACTTCAACGGGAGTAGCATAATTTACAAGCTCAATTTCTACTTTTTCAAAACCCTCAGAACTCCAGGTAATATTATGAGTAGTCCCAATCACCCACTTCTCTCCTCCATCGGGAGAAATAACAGTAATGGATTTTTCTTGAAGACTTGCTTCGCATTCTGCTTTAGTGGGAAAAGTACGCAAACCTAAATACATATATAGCCCGCAAAATTTCTTTTTTTGGCAGAAGCGGTGGTCATTATCATACCACCACAATTCTTTACATACAGCTTTACAGCCATAAAGCTGGTTTAACTTGGCTCTGGTGGTAGGACCGACAAAACCGGTTCCGTGAACAAGTCCCGGATAAGGAGCTAAAACCTCTGAAGCGTACTTTTCCTGAAAACCAACTACTGCCGAGGCAGTATATTCATCAAAATTACCAGTGATTGTTCTTTGATAAAATCCTTCTTTTTCTAAAGCAGTTTGAAGAGCTTTAACTTCTGTTCCCCCCATTCCATATTTTAAATTTCTATTAAAATCGTGGGACCAAACCGTAGACGCTGGTTGAATTTCAGTTAATCGCTGTTGGAGTTCAGCGACTTGAGCGATTAAAGCTTCAATTTGGGCTTGAAGTCCCTCAACTGTTGCCGCTTTGGCAACTGGAGCATTGGCTCCTAAAAAGAAAACTGAAATTACCAAAAAAAGAGCAATTGAAAATAACTTTTTTGAATTTTTCATAGTTTTTACCTTCTTAAATAAGCCTATTATGGTCTTATTTAACAAGGTGAGTTTAATTTATTAATTATTTCTAATAATTTTTAACCTTTGTTTTAGTTTACCCCCCCTAAAAACTTTTGTCAACCCTTCACCTAAGGCTTTGGGTGAAGGGTCAAGAACAACAATCTTGGAAACAATCTGAATCGGTCATTGCTCATTGGTTGCTCGGTTATTAGGTTAAATAACTCGTAATATATTCTCCGATTATCCTGGCTGCATCTGGTTTGGAAAATTCTTTGGCTTTCTCGGCCATTTCTTCTAATTTTTTGGACTGAGAAAATAAATATTTCAATTTTTCTAAAAAGAAGTGCGGCAAGAAGTTTTTTTCCTCTATTACTATGGTGCTGCCATTTTTCGCAAAAGCATAAGCGTTTTTTACTTGATGATTCTGGGCAGCGCCAGGCAGGGGCACCAAAATACTTGGTTTCCCTAAAGCCGCAATTTCAAAAATACTTCCTGCTCCGGCTCTGCTAATAATTAAGTCAGCCGCCTGATAAGCATGGGATAATTCTTTCTCGTCTAAAAAGGGCAAAGGATGGTAATATTTTTTTAGATTCTCCTTTATAACTACATTTGCCCCTGCTTTTACTTCTTCAAAATTCTTTCTGCCGGTCTGATGAATTATTTCAAAATTCTCCAAAAGTTTTGATAAAACTGTTAATACTTGGTCATTGATTTTTTGAGCGCCCTGGGAACCGCCTAAAATAAGAATTAGCGGTTTTTCTCCTGTCAATTTAAATATCTTCTTAGCTTCTTTGCTAGACCCTTTAAGAAGTTCTTTTCTTATAGGATTGCCAATTGAAATCACTTTCTTAGCCGGGAAATATTCAGTTTCCTCTATAGGAAAAGAGGTAAAAATTTCTAAAACAAGCTTGCCTGCTATTTTATTAGCCAATCCAGGAGCAGTATCTGATTCATGTAAAAATAAAAAAATTGGCGTAAGAAGTATCCAGCCAGCAATAATCGTGGGTATTGAACCATACCCTCCTTTACTAAAAATAAGGTCAGGAGAAATTACAAAAATATGAAAAAATGCCTGAAGAATCCCTATTGGCAATTTAAATAAAATATCAACAATATTGAGCAAAGAAAAATATCTTCTAATCTTTCCTGCTAAAATTGTCTTCACTTCAATTCCCTCTTTAGAAAGAAGGTCCCCAAAAAATTTATCCTTTGGGCCAATGTAAAAAAATCGAAATTCTCCCTGAGGGTGATTTCTTCTAATCTCTCTTATAATAGCAATTATCGGAAAAATGTGTCCGGCGGTTCCACCACCAGTGAAAAGAATTTTCATACTGTTTTATCATTCTATCATCTTTTGTTCGATTTAGAAATATTCAACAATATTCCTATGCCTATCAACTCGGCTACTAAGTGCGAACCTCCGTAACTAATAAAAGGCAAAGGGATGCCGGTTAAGGGCAAGACGCCAATCATAGAGCCGATATTAATAAAAGCCTGAATACAAATCCAGGAACCTATTCCAATTGCCAGAATCTGAGAAAATCTATCAGAACTTTTTTTGGCAATTTTAAATGCTCTCCAAAAGAGAAATAAAAAAAGAAAAATTAAAACTAAAGAACCAATAAACCCTGTCTCCTCGGCATATATAGCAAAGATTGAATCTGACATTGTCTGGGGAAGAAAACCAATCTGTTTTGAGGCCCCAAGGCCCAATCCAAAAATTCCCCCCGAACCCACCGTAATCAGGGCTTGCTTTATCTGGTAACCTATTCCCATCGGGTCGCTCTTCATTCCTAAAAAAACTAAAACCCTCTTTATCCTATAAGAAGCATTTCCTATTAAAGCCAACATCCCTCCTCCAAACATTAAAACTATTAAGATACTGTGCCCCAAAGAAGTATTTGCTGAAAAATACATTAATAAAGCAACACAAGCAATCATTCCTAAGGTGCTAACATCTGATTGACAGCCCAAAAGAAAAGTAATAACCCCTAAGACAATAAGGAAAGGAATGAGGGCGAGCTTAGTTTTGTTTTCTTGAAGAGAATTCTTCCCTGTTCGGGGAGCCAACCAAGCAGAAAGATAAAGAATAAAACTAAGTTTTAAAAATTCAGACGGCTGAAAGGAAACAAACCCTAAGTTTAACCAACGCGGCGCTCCGCCAGAAACAATACCAAGCCCGGGGATAAAAACCAGCGCCATTAGGGCTAGATTTAACAAAAGTAAATACCAAGCCAAATTTTTAAATCGGGACAAATGAATCTTAAACGCAGCAAAACCTAAAATACCTCCAAAAAGCAACCCATAAATCATTTGATGCAAAAGATAATAAGTTGTTTTTCCAAATTTTTCCTGAGAAAAAACTGCCGAAACGCTAGCCAAAACTAAAATCCCCAAAATTAGCAAAAGTGCCACTGCAATAGCTAAAGGGTAATCAAAGTGATGTAATTTTTGAATTGCCATTACAATTTCTTTATCGCTTTTACAAATTGCTCGCCTCTGTCAAATTCATTCTTAAATAAATTAAAAGATGTCGCTCCGGGAGAAAGTAAAACAACATCTTCCCTTTTGGCTCGCTCGGCCGCCTTTTTTATCGCCTTTTCCATTGAGTCAACCCAAGACATTTTCACTTCCTTTAATTTCTTTAATTCTTTTTTAAGTTTATCAGAAGCTGTTCCGGGCAAAAGGATAAGATAATCAACTCTTTTTTGGATTTCTTTGGCTAAATCTCTGTAATTGAGTTTTTTGTCCATGCCGCCGGCAATAAGAATAATTCTGGAATCGGAAAATCTTTCTCTAAATGTCTTTATTGCTAATATTGCTGCTTGAGGAACGGTAGCAGTGGTATCGTTAATATATTTTACTCCTTTTTTTATAGCAACCAGTTCCTGCCTATTGGGAACGCCTTTGAAATTAGAAAGAACTTTTTTAATATTTCCTTTAGGAATTTTAAAAATTTTAGCAACAGCCAAAGCGGCCGAAATGTTAGAATCTTTGAAGAAATAAACCTTGGAAAGAGCAGATAGGGCAAATTTCCTTGTATAGGGATTATGATAGTTTACTACCAAAATATCTGTCTCCTTTTGATATTTAAAAATTGGTTTTTTTGCCGCGATATAATCCTTAAAATTCTTATACCTATCTAAATGGTCTGGAAAAATATTCGTAATTACAGCTACTTTCGGACTCTTTTTTAAATCTTCCAGTTGAAAACTGGAAAGTTCCAGAACTACCTTGCTCTCTTTGTTGATTTTAGAAAGAATCTCTAAGGGCGACCTACTGATATTGCCGGCTAAAATTGTATCCGGAAACTTGCTTTTTAAGAAAAAATAAATAAGAGTGGTAACAGTTGATTTTCCTTTGGTGCCGGTAACCCCGATAATGGGGGCTTGGCATAACTCAAAAAATATACCAATATCCGTTTTTACAGGAATATTATGCTTTTTGGCAATTTTAAGATAAGGGGAACTGCGGGGAACAGCTGGATTTTTAATGACTAAATCGGTGCTGATGAAATCTTCTTTTCGGTGTTTGCCTAATACGAATTTTATAGACAAACCCTTGAGCTTTTGGAGAGATTCTCTTAATTGCTCTTTTGTTTTAAGGTCAGTTACCAAAACTTTTGCTCCTTGTTGATAGAAAAATTTAGCCACGCCTACTCCCCCACCCAGCAATCCTAATCCCATTATGGTTACTCTTTTGTTCTTAAACAGTTTTCTCATATCACCGTTTTAATTTTACTTTATTTTTCCTTTTTGGTCAAAAAAAAAACAGCTCGCTGGACAGCGAGCTGTTTTTGAAAACCTAGATTAATTTCTTACTCCAAAAAGCGAAAAGTAGAAAGCATCTCGTCAAAAACTTCTATGTCTTTTTCTAAATCAAATACTTCATAAAAAGACGGTTTACTATATTTGGGGCCAGTAAAGTTAAAAACAATACTCAAACAGTTATTTTCTTCAAATATTGTATCGTAGCTTTTTGTATAAGCAAGATGTTCTGTACCGCCTGTTTTGTCAATTTCTACAAGAAAATTTATTCCATTAACCGTCTCCATTTTTTCAGGGTATTTATTCATTTTTGCTTTAATTTTAGAACAAACAATGTCTTCTGGAATACCTATATAAAAGTACTTATGTAATCCTGGTTTATCGGGAAATTCAAAAAAAACTTGACCCGGGTGTTCTATAAGAGTTATGGAATCAGGATACTTTATTTCATAGCCATACTCTTCATTTCTATAAGTTTCCCAATCAGCGGTTTCGTCTGGTGGAGGTGTTGGCATAGGAGTTGGTGTCACCGTTGGTTCTGGCTCCTCCGGCGCCCATAAATACTGGTAAGCCAAGATTCCTCCGAGAGCGACAATCACTGCTACAACAATGATTGCAATTCCCAATAACGATGAAATACCTTTTTGTTCTTGATTTTTCACATTTTTATGAATTTAATTTATTTATATTTCGACTTTATTAGCCCATTAGCCCAACAATCTAATTGCGACGCCGATAATGGCCATTACAACACCAATAACCCAAAACCTCATTGTGATTTTGTAATGGGGCCAGCCCTTGGCTTCAAAATGATGATGGATAGGAGCAGCCAGAAAGAGTTTTTTGTGACGAATTTTCCTTGAAAGAAGTTGAAGAATTACTGAGCCGGACTCAACAACCAATAAAAAACCAATGATTGGCAAAACCAAAACAGAATCAGTCAAAAAAGCTACTACTGTTAAAGCAGAACAAAGCCCTAATACTCCAGTTTCTCCCATATAAAATCTGGCCGGTGGGATATTGAACCACAAAAAAGCTAAAATTGCTCCGGTAATTACAGCGCAGAAAGCAGCAATATTAATTTGTCCGTTAAATAAGGCGATCCCACCAAAAGCGGCGAACATTGAAGCAAAAGCTCCTCCGGCCAAGCCGTCCAAGCCGTCAATCACTCCCCCGCTATAAGTTGCGAGCATTACCAGAACAAAGAAAGGAATATACCAAATCCCAATCAAAAAGTCACCGTTTGCTGGAATATGAATAGTAATATAACCTAATTTAAAAAAGAACCACCAACCCCCAATTAATCCAATTAAGGCAACTAAAATTAAGCGATATCTTAATTTTAGGCCTCCGCCAATATACTTTCCTTTGCCAAAAACCTGTAAAATATCATCTAATAATCCAACCAAAGAGGCCACAACTAAAGCGAAAAGAGGCAGCCATGTTTGAGACCTGCTTAAAAAATTCAATTTTTGAAAACACCAAATATTAGTTTTAGAAAGCAAAAGAAAAAAAATAGCCAAAACTAAAGTAGTCCCCCAAATAAGCAGTCCTCCGAACCTCGGAATACGGGTTTCGCCTTTTTTATGAAATTTTTGAAAAAAGGGGAGCCCTCTGCCATCTATTGATTTAGTTCTAACTTTTTTACGCCAGAGTTTATGTTTATATAAAAAATGAGTTAAAATTGGAGTTAACCAGAAAGCTAAAATAAAAGCAACTGCTCCCAGAAAAAAAATCTTAATGACATTTATAGTTATTTCAGACATAATATAAATTACAATGTTAAAATGCTCCAATATCAAGATATTAGGAAATTAGAAAGATAAAGATTAAAAATTAGAAAAAGCTGAATACCAAACATCGTTTCTCCATTCCCAATTACTATCCATTCCGCCCATTACCCAGATTTTATCCTCAAAAACGACTGAAGTGTGGTCCTCCCGCCCTTTCCAAGGAGTATCTTTTCCGGTTTTTTCCCAAGTATATCCGTCTCCTGAATACCAAACATCCTTTAATCCTTTGCCCTCTTTAGTATTCCAGCCGCTAATAATCCAGATTTTATCTTCAAAAACAACTGAAGTATGTCCATGCCTTGCGGACCAAGGAGCATCCTCGGCAACTAATTCCCAATCCTCTCCGTTTTCTGAAACCCAGATATCGTCTTTAGTGCTAGCAGCGCTTTCGCCAAAACCGCATCCGCCCATCAGCCATAATTTATTTTTAAAGACAGTTACAGTGTGGTCATACCTGCCTGGCCAAGGCGCTGAGGAAACGGCTTCAGTCCAATTTATCCCATTTTCAGAAAACCAAACATCATTTTTAAGTTCTCTTTCAAAAAAATTAACCCCTCCGATTACCCAAATTTTATCATTAAAAACATTTACTGAATGACCGCTTCTTGGCGACCAAGGAGCAGAAGAGAGAACTCTTTCCCAATTCATCCCGTCTTCGGAAATCCAAACATCATTTTTATGTTCGCTATTTCTAATTCGTTTTTCAAAACCCCCAAGTAGCCAAATTTTATTATTGAAAACCGCCATGCCCAGAGATCTTCTTTTCCCCCAAGGAGCATCCTCGGCAACTAATTCCCAATCCTCTCCGTTTTCTGAAACCCAGATATCACTTTTATGGGGAAGATTACCGTAATTGCCATCAAAATTTTTTCCACCGTCTATGCCGCCAAAAAGCCAAATTTTATCTTTAAAAACTACTGAACCGTGAGAATCTCTTGTTGACCAAGGAGCGCTAGAAACTACTTTTTTCCATTCCTCGGGTCCTTTTTTATTTAAAAAAACCAAAATAATCCCCAAAGCAATAATTAAACAAATTGCTATGAATAGAATTTTTTTATTTCTTTGCAAAAAATTTCCCATTTAATTCTTATGCTTCAACAAGAACTACCATTTATAGGCATTTTCTATATGACTCACCAATCTAAGCATTTCTTCAAAACGGTCGTTAGACCCTAAAATTATATTAATAAAATATCCCTTATTTTCGGTCGGAGGTTTTAAAACTAAAAGAAAACATTCTCCAGCCCTATCTGTATAACCGGTTTTCCCTCCAATAATTCTGTCTTGCCAGCTGGCAGATTTTTCTAAAAACTTATTAGTATTGGTAAGTTTTGGCCCGTAAAGGTTAAATTCTGAGGTAGAAAGAATTTCCCAAATTAAGGATCTTCTTGCCCCATTAGCCCTACCCTCAATTTGAGAACGGGGTTTTTTAAGGTTTAATAACTCTTCAGTCAATTTAACCAAATCAGCGACAGTTGAATAATTTACCCCGTTAGCGATACTTCCTGATATTGCTTCCTCCTCGCTTTCAGAATCTCTAACGGGGTTTATTCTGGTTCCCGGTTCTTCGGGGTCAAGACCGGTAGAATTGACAAAAAAAGTATTCTCAAGATTCATTTTTCGGGCTTCCAAATTCATAAACTCAACAAATTTTTCTTCCGTCATCTCATCGTAATCATTAGCTAAAGAGAAAGCAGCGTCATTGCTTGATTCCATTAATAAAGGATAAAGAAGGTATTCCGCATGGTATTGCTTTCCTGCTTCTAATTTTCCAAAATCCTCTGCCTGGCTAACGGCTTCTTTAGAAATTGTAATTTCTTTTGAAAGGTCATAATTTTCTAGAACAATAAGAGCTGTCATCAACTTAGTTAAACTAGCAATTGGCAGTTTCTGATCAGTGTTTTTTGCAAAAAGAATTTTTTCCTCTTTCTCTCCGCTTCGCTCATTTACCAAGACCGAAATTGCAGCCCTGGCGTCAATTTTCAAATTCTTTAAACATTCGGTTTGTAACCTCTCAAACTTTAATCTTTCTATCTTATCTTTAAGAATTAGTTGATTGGCTTGTGCGGTAAATATTTCTGGCCGTTTAGATATTTCCTGCCAAAAGAAAAAATCTTCTAAATTCTTGGCGAAAATACTAATTCCCCACCAGAAAAACAGGCTTAAAATAAAAGAAACCAGAAAAATTTTATATTCCTTTCTCATTCAGCTTTCTTTTTAGGTTTTACTGTTTTAATACGCAGTTCTTTCAATTGCTTCTGGCTAACTTCAGCCGGCGCTCTCATCATTAAATCCCTGCTGTCACCGGTTTTAGGGAAAGCAATAACTTCTCTGATATTCGGCTCATTAAATAAGATAGCCAAAAACCTATCAAGCCCAGAGGCAATTCCGCCGTGAGGCGGAACACCGTATTCAAATGCCTCTAATAAATGACCAAACTTCTGGCGAATTTCTGTTTTTTTATGACCCATAACCTCAAATACTGCTTCCAAAATCTCTGGTTTATAAGACCTTAAACTGCCGCCGCCAATTTCATAGCCGTTTAAAACAAGATCATACTGATGGGCTAAAATTTTCTCGGGATTTTTCTTAATTGCATTTATGTTGTCAATTTGAGGCCGGGTGAATGGATGATGAGCAGTATCCCAGCGTTTTTCCTCTTTTCTCCATTCAAACATTGGAAAATCAGTAATAAAAGCAAAAGCCAATTCATCGGGATTATTTTTATCTTTCCTTAAATCTGGTTTATCAGTTTTATATTTTTCCATTACCTTAATATAGGAAATTCTTGGAAAAGGAATTCTTTGAATTCTCTTTTCTGGAAATAACTTCCTAACTAGAGCTGTATAGAGTTGTTCTATCAAATCTAAAATTTCCTTCTGGTCAGTAAAAGACATTTCCAAATCTAATTGAGTAAATTCAGCCTGCCTATCAGCTCGAGGATCTTCATCCCTAAAGCAACGAGCAATCTGAAAATACTTTTCAACACCGGCTACTTGTAAAAGTTGTTTGTACTGCTGAGGACTTTGGGGAAGAGCATAAAACTTCCCCGGTTCTAACCTTGAAGGTACTATAAAATCCCTAGCGCCTTCTGGGGTTGATTTAGTCAAAACTGGGGTTTCTACTTCAATAAAGTCCTCCTTCTGAAGAAAAGCTCTGATAAATTGAATAACTTTCTGGCGTATTACCAAATTTTTTTTCATTCTCTCTCTCCTCAAATCTAAATAACGGTATTTCATCCTTCTTTCCTCATTTATCTCGTAACCATTGCCTTCAATAGAAAAAGGCAAGGTCTTTGCTTGAGATAATATTTTCATCTCCTCAATTATTAACTCTATTTTGCCTGTCTTGATTTTTGGATTTACCATTTTAGGGGGCCGTTTTAAAATTTTTCCTATTGCTTCTATCACCCACTCAGGACGAATTGCCTTGGCAAGTTCATAGGTGTTTTTGTCTTGGGGGGTAAAAACTAACTGCAAAATCCCGCTCCTGTCCCGGAGGTCAATAAAAATAATCTTGCCATGCAATCTTATTGAATGAACCCAGCCACAAACTTTCTTGTTCTCTCCTAAATATTTAATTGTATCTATATTAATAGTTCTTACCATTGATTTTATTATGGCAAATTATTTGCATTTTGAAAATAGGGTAAGAGGAGAACTATGTTCCTTAAGAACAAAAAAGCGCGGAAGATTGATAATATTAACCGCGCTCTTTTTTTATATAATAAAAACTACATTGCCGGGCCTTCTGGCGGTGTTGGTGACGTTGGTGGTACAGTCGGACCTCCTTGCTTACCTGTTTTCCCTTTTAAAAGATAAATTATAATTCCGACTACTACAACTGCTACCACTATATAAATGATTGTTGACATAGGCTTTTTGAAATTTTATTAATATTTTATTTCTCTCGACCTTGCTTTATTATCGCTTTTTTATTTAATTTCTGTCAAGTTATGAAGTGGAAAACTTTTTTACAATATCGTATATATTACCCGCCCCCATAATCATTACCACTTCCCCGCCCTGTAAATTTCTCTTTAAATAATCTATTATTTTCTCTTTTGGCAAAAAAGTTGCCTGAGGTTTATTAATTGCTTTAATCAATTTTCTTGAACTTACTTTCTTTTTTGTTTTCTTTTTTTCCCTGCCGGCTACATCATAAATATCAGCGATAATTAATCTGTCAATCGGAGCTTCTTTGAAAACTTTAACAAAATCGTTAAATAAATAATAAGTTCTTTGGTATTGGTGGGGTTGAAAAACAACCCAGATTTTTTTATTTGGAAATTTCTCTCGGGCAGCTTTTAGGCTGACTTTAATCTCGGTTGGATGATGAGCATAATCAGAAATAATTTTCAATTTACAATTTCCAATTTTCAAATTTTTTATTTCAAAACGCCGCCAAGCGCCTTTATACTTTGAGAGCGCTTTAAAACTAACTCTGTCTGGGATTTTCAGAACCCGAGCTGTTGTTAAGGCA
>Ga0315533_1002398_pt1 | contig 13096 bp, 10 predicted proteins | sample SalMarSW160130MG_FD_203081 | JGI IMG/M metagenome (GOLD analysis project Ga0315533, IMG submission 203081) | Salt marsh sediment microbial communities from the Plum Island Ecosystem LTER, Massachusetts, United States - Salt Marsh Sediment SW1601-30 ...
ACCTAAATACCCGGAATACAGAGAATGGGTTGATACGACTGTAACAGTTCTACATCCGGCTGAGGTTGGAGTACAAAAAGAAGGAAGGATTTCTTTTGAAGGATTAAATGAAAGGCAGAGGAAGGCCTTAGAATACATTAAAAAGAAAGGAAGTGTGTCTAATAAGGAATATCGTAATATCTTTAAGATAAGTGCTGCAACAGCAAAAAGGGAGTTGCAGGATTTAGTAAAGAAAAATATTTGTAAAACCAGAGGGGCAGGCCCTTCTTTAAAATATATAATTGGATGACCCGATCATGACCCGATCATGACCCGATTAATAGTTCTTTTATAGTAAGCGAGGAACTCGGAGAGGCCTGGATAAGAAAAATGATTTGAGGCAACATTTACAGCAGCTTAGAGATTATAATCGAAGATACCTTTTGAAGATATAGAAGAACTGCTTGGGTAACAATCAAAGACCTTGCCCAGTGGGAAGTCCCCAATAATCAATAAATGGACGCTGTCCCCATTTAATGAGAAAAAGGCTAAAAATGACCAGAACTGAATTATCCAGACTCATAAAATACGGAGAAAGTCAGACAGTTTCTTTAAAAGCTCTAAATACCAAACCATCTGCTTTAGCCAGGGCAATGGTGAGTTTCTCCAATACCAATGATGGACTGCTTATTGTTGGTGTTGACGATAAGACAAGAAAGATATTAACACATAGTCAAAGATGAGGAAGTTATTATGGGACTGACCAAAAGTGACTTAAAAATAATGCTGGAGGAAGGTGAAGGGCAAAGGATAGAATTTAAGGAATCTTTTTCTGCATCATTGGCGAAAGAGGCAGTAGTAAATGCTTTAATGCACAGGGACTATTTTATATCAGGAGCGAACATCTCCGTTTGTATATTTGATAATAGGGTTGAGATTACCAGTCCCGGTGGACTACCGAACCCTTTGACTATAAAAGATCTTGGTAGAAAGAGCAAGCGGAGGAATGAAACTATTGCAGATTTGTTCTCCAGGTTAGATTTTGTAGAGAAATTAGGTACAGGGATCAGTAAAATGAGGCGATGGATGAAGGAATATGGGCTTAGAATGCCTGATATAGAAACTAATGGTTTTTTCACTATAACCTTCAATAGAGCCATTGGAGACAGAAAGGATAAAATGTCGGTAAAAGGTGTCGGTAAAAAAGAACGCAAGAATTTAATACTCGAAAAAGTAATAACGAATGAACTTTTTACTTTAGTTACTTTGTCAAAGGAGTTTGGAGTTAATGAAAAAACTATAGAAAGAGATATCGAAGAATTAAAAAGAGCTGGTAAGATAAGATTCGTTGGTCAAAAACGCAGCGGCCGTTATGAACTGTTGAAAAATAATGGGGAGAGTATGTAAAAGGTGTAGTCCTATTTGATTTAATAAGGAAAGATTTCTTTTGAAGGATTAAATGAAAGGCAGAAAAAAGCGGTCAATTTTGTAATTGAAAAAGGACGGATTGGTAGAAGGGAATATGTTGAGATTAACAATATATCTGAAAGAACAGCAGTAAGAGACCTTAAGGATTTATTGGAAAAGGGTATATTTACTACCAATAATAAAAGAGGCTGGGCACTACGGTATTTACTAAGACAATGATGTTGGATTGGCACGATGATGGCACGATGTTTTTAGGGGTTTTATTATAAAATAATACCAGAAAATTAACGAGGTTTCCAATAAGACAGCATATAAGGATTTGTTAGAACTGTTGAACAAGGGAATTTTGTTAGCCAAAGGTGGCGGAAAATACCTATATTACGAAATAAAATAGGGTAATGCAAAGGTAATGCAAGATGAATCAATATAGAATTTTTTTCGATAAGTATCAGGAATTTGAATTAAGGAATATAAAACCCTTGATGGGGATATGTGGGCTTTACTTCATTTTTTTGAAGAAGACAGAGATACCATATCCTTTTAGAAAATCGAGATTGGTCTATATTGGAATGAGTGAAAAGAAGACTAATAGCATTGGCAAAAGGCTTTCCGGCCATTATGATGGGACATCCGGAAATGAGGGGTTGGTTAACTATCGGAAAGCAGAAGGATTGTATTTCACATATCTTAATTTTGAAATGTTAAAACGAATATGGAAGTATCGGATAGAGGATTTAGAGAGTTATTTTATTCTTGATTTCTTAAAAGAATACGGAGTCTACCCTATTTGCAATAATAAAAGCGGTTTTGAGATAAAGAAACATGATGTTCCAGTAACCCTTGATATAGATTGGGAGTATTTCAGTAAGGAGACAAAATAAATGACTGACAGGGTAAGAAGTGGACAGGAAATACTTGATGAATTTTTTACGGAAATAGCAGGGATGGATGGTATGGATAATGATGTAGCTAACATTGTAATAAACTTATACCGTGAAGAGAAATTGACCGATACGAATTTATCTAATGAACTGGCTAGGATTAGAGGGGAAAAAACAAGTGATAAAGATTAAAGAAATCCAAATAAGCGGCATTAGAGGAATTAAGGAGAATTTAAATATCACACTGGATTCATCGAAATCTATCCTGATTTATGGTGACAATGGGAGCGGGAAAAGTTCAATTACAGATGCTATTGAGTGGTTTTATTCTGATAGAGTTGAGCATCTTTCGTCGGAAGAGATAGGAAGAAAGGGAATAAATGCTTTAAGAAATGTATTTTTACCAGAGGATAAAGCTGCTTATGCTGAATTAAGGTTCTCTGATTCAAGACTTGATTCCCGCAAGAAGTTGTTTTGTAAGCGTTCAAAATTGACGAGCGAATATTCCAACTCAACGGAGGAATTTGATAATTACATTAATACTTCCCTCAAAGAAAACCTTATTCTGAGATACAAAGATTTGCTCAAATTTATACTCTTTACAAAGGCAGAGAAACTTGAAGAAATATCTCAAATAATCGGATTTTCTGAAGTTACAAAAGTAAAAACTGTTTTTAAGAAAGCAGTGAACAGCCTAAAAAAAGAACTTAAATTCAGAAATGTTGATAGCCAGATAAATAACAAACAGGCTCTGATATTAGAGCAGATAGGTCAGAATATTAATAATGACCAGCAATATTTTAATGCAGTTAGAGAGTTAGTTGCGCCTTTGAAACTTCCCGTCGAGGTAAAAGATAGCCAAAGCATAGATGCTATATTAAAGCTAATTAAGAAACCTGAAGACAAAGAAGCTCTTTCACAGCAACTCTCCTATGAAAAAGTTATAGGAGTGATAAATACCCTGAAAGACTCTATCGAAAATATTCGTTCTTCTTATGAAAAGTATTATGAACAATATCAGACAATTTCCAAGGATATAGACAAATTTAAGAAAATCAGTCTGGAAAAATTATTGTCTGAAGGACTGTTACTTCTGGAAAAAGGGATTTTTGAAGATGATAAATGCCCTCTTTGTTTACAGGAGAAGAACAGGAAGGAATTAATTGAAGAGTTAAGGGAAAGAATAGAAGAATTAGCTGCTTTTAAGAAAGAAAAGGAAGCGTTAGAAGACGAAGGAAAAGCCATACAAAGACTTATTCAAAATCCCTTATCAGAAATAGAAGCAGGATTAGGCGAGAAGTGTTTGCTCAAAGAAGAAAATTTGGAGATAAAGAGTGGAATAGAGCAGTTAAAAGAATCATTCTCAGGTGCCTTGAGTAAGTTTAAGAAACTTACTTTTATAGAGCGTGAAAAAATAATTAAACCAGAAGAATTCATTCTTTTGGATGATACCACGGTTCAGAAAATAGTTTCTACATTGAAAGACAAAATGAGAAAAATAAGCACTGACAGGAAAGATGACCAGAAATTTACTATCAATAGCAAGCTAATATTGGTTAAGCAAGCATATACGGAAATCATGTCTCTCAAAAAAGAACTGGAAATCCTCAAACAACAGATACAATCAATGGAGCTTATTCATAATGAATTTGTTAAGAAACAGAAGGCCGCACTTTCTTCATTCTTAAAAGCGATATCTAAAGACATCAACGAATTCTATCTCTACATGAATAGAGCTGAAGAAGTGGACGAGATTAAACTTATTCCTTTAGGCGAAGGTGATGAACTGATCGGGATAACTATTGAGTTCAAGTTCCATGGAAATATTGATAGACCACCTGATAAGTATCTAAGCGAGTCCCATCTGAACTGTCTTGGAATATGCTTATTCCTGTCATCTGTAAAAGCATTCAATGATAGTAATAAGTTTTTCATCCTTGATGATGTGATTTCAAGCTTTGACACAGCCCATCGGACGAAATTTGCCAGTTTATTAATGGAAAAGTTTTCTGATTATCAAATATTTTTGTTTACCCATGAAAAGGATTGGTTTGAATACTTGACTAATGCAGTAAAAGGTGAGAGCTGGATCATAACGAAAATAATCTGGAATTATGAAAATGGCGCAGAATTAGAAATGCCTTTGTTTAACCTTAAACAGAGAAAGTGAGAATCAAGGCTGTTGCACGAGATAAACACGGAAAAGTCGTAGTTAGCGTTTATGTGAGGCGAGAGTCAATCAATAAGAAAATGAAGAAAAAGATAAAATGAAACTTACAACTCAGAATATTTATGATTTATACTCACCGTCTCTATGTGAAAGGCGTCTATTTTATCGCTTTACTAGAGAGGAAGAAACTCCCCCGGGGCCATTTGAAGAGGTAATATTCATGTTGGGCCATAGGCATGAAAGAAATCATATCAATTCTCTAGGCGAATATGTCAACGTGTCCAAAGTATTGCGTGATCAACAGCCAGAGAAGACAAAACAACTGATTCAGAATAATACGCCCGTCATTTATCAAGGAGCGCTTGCGGGGGAGGAAACAATCAGTGGCTCTCGGGTTCAAATCATAGGTATTCCAGATATTATGATCTATGAAAATTCCTCTTATATCATCAGAGATTGCAAACTCGCCCGACATGCTGATGAGAAGAAACATCCTGAGATTCTTGCCCAATTACAGGTATATGGATACTTGTTTGAAAGAAACACTGGAAAGAAACCTGCCAAACTTGAAGCATTCCTAGGAGATAGCTCCATCGTTGAAATTCCCTATGACGATGGAGATTCGGCAATAAGAATCCTAAAGAAATTACTGAATATAGTCTCCTTAGCTAATGTTCCCTATTCCCCGGTAGGCTGGTCGAAATGTCAGGGTTGTGGTTTCAGTAGGATATGTTGGGACATTTCTGTGAAACAAAATGATGTAGCTCTTGTGTACGGTGTCGACCAGAACCTTGCCAAAGTTTTCAGGAGTGAAGGTATCCTAACCATTGAGCATCTGCTTAATAGCTACGATGAAACTTCACTTTGCGAATTGAAGAGACCGTGGGGAAAATCACTTAGGAAAGTTGGCAGTAGCGCTCAAGGGATTCTTCTTCAAGCTAAGGCGATGAAAGAAAAAAAGAATATTCTGTTAGGTAGAGTTGAGCTGCCAGATAATCGCAACTTTGTGATGTTCGATATTGAAGGCCTTCCACCCTATCTAGATGAACTGGAAAAAATATACCTTTGGGGAACACAGGTTTATGGAGAAAAGCCAGGGCCTTTTACTCCTGCCGTGTCACCTATTGCACCCGATGGGGACCAAGAAGGCTGGGAGAGTTTCTTATTGAATTGCCAGAGGATATTTGACGAATACGGAGATATTCCTTTTGTCCACTGGCATCACTACGAAAAAACAAAAATGAAGCTATATATGGAAAGACATGGTGACGCTGATGGAATAGCTCAGCGTGTTTTGGACAATCTTGTGGACTTACTTCCTCTGACCAAAAAAGCAATGATATTGGCAGAGCCAAGTTATAGTCTGAAAGTGGTGGAACAGGTTGCTGATTTCAAGCGTACTCAGGATGAATACGGTGGAAAATGGGCTATGGCTAAGTATATTGAAGCAGTGGAGACCGAAGATACCAATGTTAGACAAGAAATCATTGACAAAATATCAAAATACAACGAAGAAGACCTTGCAGCTACCTGGGCAGTTTTTCAATGGTTAAAGAAGCAAATAGGTCAGTAGGATAGTATTGAACAAATGTTTTCCGAGCTCCAAAAGGGGAGTTGTAGTTCCTGTCTGGAAGGATTCGAAGGAGGAGACTCCTCTTTTAAGAAAAAGGTCTTACTGGCGAATCAAAAGGAAAAGAAATAGTGAAGAAGATGGAAAGATTCCCTAAGTGTTCATCGTTCGAGTACAGGTAATGTGTAGGAAAGGTAAAAGAGCGGAGAATAAAAGAAGGCCAAGATTGTGATAATTCAAAATCAAGACTTGACCCCATCTACTAGATCTTTGGAACAAAAAGATTCAAAAACAATAAAACGGCAACAGGCTAGCGAATAGGAGCGTCGCCAAAAAGAAAAAAGGAACGTTATTATGGTTCTAGACACTGGATATTCAAAACGTGACAATGGTGAGCAACATAAACCAAAAGGTGGTACTATTGGAACAATAATAATTGGAGCAGCAGTTGCAGTAGTAGCAATTGTTGTACTGCTATTTTTCATCAGGTGGCTTTATCCAAGTGCAGAATCAGTTCGAGTCTCTTTTGGCGTAGGTAAATATGTAGAAATTGAAATGCCAGCTCAGAAACTAGATTATAAGAATCTCATAAGATCGCTATTTGAGAATGAAGAATTGAAGATCCTTTTTGATAATGAACTGAAAACTACATACGATATCTATCACATTGACGATCCTGATCTTATAAAAGAATTGGAAAGTACGCGTCATATCTATCAAATTGACGATGTGGATTTATCAAAAAAGCTTTCAGAATTATTCCCAGAAAACTATGAGGAAGATTTTTACCTAAGATCTTCGCAGATGAATAGTCTTCTAGAGAAGCACCCCGTAATTAGGGACCTAAGAGAAAAGAGCAAGAGACACGAGCCTCCTTTTCAATTTGTAGGCCAACAAGTTAAGTTTGGTCTTCCTGCAAATCCAAGCGATCGGCCAAAAGCAGGATTCGTTAATGCGACTATTGGCAGTCAGTTTGTTGGAAAAATAATTGAAATAAGAAATCCTGACAGACCGAATCTATGCCTAACCCTGGAAGGAAGAGCGGCTTTTGCGAGGACTGATATTGTAGATATGCAATTAAATGAAGATCAAGTAGATTACTTATTCGGCACGATGTATGAGAGGACTGTTACAGGAATTGTTTTTGTTTTGCCAGAAGGCGCAAAAATATCCGATCCGTCAGTTGAAGAAACAGCTGAAGATTAGCCAAAATTTGATATGGTTGTACCCTAAGTGAACTAAATGGAAATCCTGAAGATACAACGTGGAAAACGGTCTTTATGTAAGAAACTTGATATTTCACTCACATAGAACTTGGGAAAACTCCAGAAAAAAAGCCAAGTAGATCATAAAATGAAAAAAAAGAACAGCGCCTATTATTATTGACAGATTGAGTCGCTGTATGTAAGCCTTTAGCATGCCAAGCATATCAAGAGTTGTAGCAATAGGTTTTCCTCATCATCCTAACTTAAAGGGGAAATTATCAAGAATGTGTTTCTGAAAACGAAGATGGTTTAAGGCAACGCCTGGGGTGTCCTAGAGATTACACTCGAAGAAAGTTCTTGAAGATATGGGTATATTGTCCCACAAGTAAGAATCAATAAATGGGCGCTGTCCCTATTTGCCAATTTCACTGTTTTCGCGCAGGCTACACTTTGTTTTTTTCCAGACGCCATCGCAGCATTTCACTATTCCTGCTGTGTATTGCGGCAATCTTGAGAAGAGCTGCGGTACTTCAACAATACGAACAGTCGGGGCTTCCAACAAAAATGTCCTTGACAAAAAGTATTCATAGTGTATACTAGTGTATGTATGAGAAATCAACTATTATCAGATAAAGAACTAGAAGCTATTCGGCAAATCCGAAATTCCTTAATGCATCGCGGAAAGATGCCTTCTGTGCGTGAAATAATGACCTCATTAGGCTATCGTTCTCCCCGTTCTGCTTCTCTACTCATGAAGAAATTAATTAACAAAAGTATCTTGCGCCAGAAGCCAAATGGCACCTACCAACTAATAGATAATCTGCACGACGATACAATGCGTGCTCAGACAGTTGATATTCCATTAGTAGGCACTGTTGCCTGTGGGACACCTGTACTCGCCGAGGAGAATATTGAAGGTATGATTCCTGTTTCAACTAAACTGGCAAAGTCACCCCATCGATATTTCTTACTCAAAACGGAAGGTGATTCAATGAACGAGAAGGGAATTAATGATGGTGACTTAGTTCTTGTACGTCAACAGTTGACTGCTGATGATGGTGATATGATTGTTGCTTTAGTAGATGACGAGGCCACAATCAAAGAATTCTACAGCTTAGGAGATATAATTGTCTTGAAGCCAAGATCAACGAGTAAAGAGCATAAACCTATAATTTTGACAAAGGATTTTCAGATTCAGGGAGTCGTTGTAACAGTAATACCAAATATATGGAATTATTCTAGTTAGATTTCCTCATTAGAAGAAGGAAATTTATAAAAAATAACCATGGCGAAAATAAAAGATATTCCAAAAGTTGACAGACCACGGGAAAGGTTCCTCAAAAAGGGACCTGATGCACTTTCAAAAAGTGATCTTTTGGCGATTTTGCTGGGAAGCGGAATCAAAGGAAAGAATGTTCAGAAATTATCCCAACAAATCATCAAGAAATTTGGCAAAAGCTTTTTGAATATCACAGTTGATGATTTGCAAAAAATTTCTGGAATCGGACAAGCAAAAGCATTACAAGTTGCGTCAGCAATTTCTTTAGTCAAAAGATACTATGCCGATGAAAAAACAAACGAAATAATTATCAAAAATTATCAGGATGTTTTATCGCTTACTTATGATCTGAAAAAAAAGAAAAAAGAATATCTTGTATGTTTGTATCTCAACGCAAGAAATGTCTTACTCAAGAAAGAGATTGTGAGTGTCGGATTGCTCGATAAAACATTACTGCACCCAAGAGAGATTTTTCATCCCGCGACGGAACTAAACGCTGCAAGTGTAGTTTTGGTTCATAATCACCCATCAGGTAATTCTTCACCAAGCAAGAAAGATATTCGAATTATTGAGAGAATTGCACAAGCAGGAGAAATAATGGGGATTCCTGTTATTGATTTTGTCATTATCTCCGAAGGTGGACATTGCAGTTTTTATGAAAAACTAAAAGATCAAGACAAAGGTTTTGATTATGTCGCGGACGGAGTACAAGGAACTCTTTTTGATTTACTAGAGATTGAAAAACCTTCCTACGAAATAGGTGCTAAAAGAATCCAGGAAACATATTTTCACATTCCACAAGTAAAAGAAAATCACTTTCAATTACACAATCGTAGATATATTGGAAATAAGTACAAATTAATAGAGTGGATTTTTTCCATTCTTGATAAAGAATGTAAGGGAAATTCCTTTGTCGATATTTTTGCTGGCACGGGCGTAGTTGCCGCTGTTGCAAGTAAGCACTTCAATGAAATTATTTTGAACGATTTTTTATATTCAAATCATGCTATCTATAAAGCATTTTTTGACAAAGGAAACTGGAATCAAGAGAAAATAAACAACATCATAAAAGATTACAACAATATTAATGGTGAAGATTTGGATGAAAACTATTTTTCAATAAATTTTGGCGGGAAATACTTCTCTAAAAATTCAGCAAGGATTATCGGATTTATTAGAGAAAATATTGAGGAGAATAAAAACAAACTTACCGAAAGAGAATATCATATTTTGATAGCTTCGTTACTTTACTCAACAGATAAAATTGCTAATACAGTCGGGCATTATGACGCATATTTCAAAAAAGAATTTATCGAGGATAATTTCTTCATGCGACCGATAGATCCTGTTGAAGTGAAAGCGGTTTCGATTTTTAGAGAAGACGCGAATTTACTGGCAAAACAAATTCAAACAGACATTGTCTATATCGACCCTCCGTATAACTCCAGACAGTACAGCAGGTTTTATCATATTTTAGAAACACTAACAAAATGGGATAAGCCAAAATTGCACGGAGTAGCATTAAAACCCGAACCAGAAAATATGAGTGACTATTGCCGAGTAAGTGCGAAAGACAGATTTGCTGAATTAGTAAATGATATAAACGCAGAATATTTAGTGGTGTCATATAACAACACTTACGATTCAAAGAGTAATTCATCGCAGAATAAAATCACACTTGAGGAAATAAAAAATATTCTAAGCAAGCGAGGAAAGACCAAAATCTTTGAAAAAGATTATCGGCATTTTAATGCTGGAAGCACTGATTTCAAAAATCATAAAGAGTATCTGTTTGTAACTAATATCAATCATGAATAAAAAAATCAAAAGATCACCTCTATTTTATGTAGGGGATAAATATAGGCTAATGAGGCAACTGATAGATTTATTTCCAAAAGAAATAAATGATTTTTATGAGCCTTTTGTTGGTGGTGGCACTGTATTTTTGAATGTAGAGGCAAAAAAATATTTTTTGAATGATATAGATAAACATCTTGTAAATATACATAAATTTTTAGTTTCCAGCGCAAAAGATTCCGAAAAATTTTTTAAAGATGTTGAGAAAATTATTCATAAATACAAATTGTCTCATTCATACAAGAGAGATATTGTTCCAGATTCCTTAAAAAAAGAATTTAAAAAAACTTATTACGCAAGATTTAACAAAGAAGGCTACGAAAAGTTAAGAGAGAGTGTTAATAAAAACAAAAAGAATGATCCTCTTATTCTATACATCTTATTGATATATGGATTTAATAGAATGCTAAGATTCAATGGTGGAGGCAAGTTTAATTTGCCTGTTGGAAATGTTGATTTCAACAAGAATGTTGCCAGTGCGTTAAATAATTACTTTGATTTTATTCGAGATAAAAAAATAGAGTTTACCTCAAAAGATTTTCAGAAGTTTTTTAATAAAAACGAATATTCAAAGAAGGATTTTGTTTACCTTGATCCTCCTTATTTAATAACTGCAAGTGAATATAACAAATTTTGGGATGAGAAGTCAGAATCTGATTTATTAGACTTAATTGACGAATTAAACAAAGAAGGTGTTAAATTTGCTTTGTCGAATGTAACACATTACAACGGTAGTAAAAATAATTTATTAATTGAGTGGATGAAAAAATACAAAGTTCACAAAATCGAAAGTAATTACATCAGTTATCACAACAACAAAAAAAAGAAAATTAAAGAAGTTTTGATTAGCAATTACTAAAACTATGCCAAGAGAAGCAACATACAAACCGTTATTATTTACAACAACACTCAGAAATCCTGAACGATTGCAGTGGTTTCTTGGTGTGCTAAAAGAATATGATGAGCAAATTTTGGACGATGATTTAGCAGAAAAAATTTCAGGCGAGATCATTAGAATTGGATTGTATAAACCAACAAAATTATCTGTTATCGTAAAAAAGAAAATCAAAGAGAAAGAGCCTTTGACCGATCAAGAAGTTGCTGGGGTTTTGAAGGACAATCCACAGAATCACAAGGAGGCAGGATTTAGGAAAGGCTGGCCTTCACGGTTTGACACATGGTTTAAGATCGCAAAGGAGTTGGGTTTTGTCTTTTACAAAACAGGTGAAAAAATAGAATTCTCAGAAATTGGCTTAAAGTTGGTGGACAATGAACACCCAAAATTTGAACAGCAAGCATTTCTTAACGCATTTGTTAAATACCAAAGAAATAGTCCGTTCCGCAGAGTATTGAGTGAAAATGTGCCTTTGGTATTACTGCTTGAGGTTATCAAGAGGTTAAACGCCGACAAAGATTTCAATGATGTTGGTATTTCAAAACTTGAATTACCTTTGGTTATCTACTGGAAAGACAATGATGCTGAAAAATTGTATTTGAGGATCAAAAAATTGAGACAGGATTTTGGTTATTCCCCTAGTTGGGAAATTGTGGCTGATATTTGCAGAAACGAAATTATGCAAGGACAAGATATTGTTCGAAGTGATAAGTCCATCATGGTCGATTATCCTGATGAGTTTATCAGAAAAATGAGATTAACAGGATTAATTTCGTTGCGTGGCGGTGGACGATTTATTGACATAAACAAAAATGAACAAGAAAAAGTTGATTATGTTTTGGCTAATTATACGGATTATAAAAAATATGATACAGAAGAAAGTTATTTTAAATACATTTCAACAATCGACGAAAATCTTATTTCATTTGTACCCAAGCCGATATCAGTATCAGAACAAGATAAATTTTTGGCGAAATGGGTTAGTGTTTATTCTTGGGAAACAATCAGGTTAGAAATGCTAAATTTAGCAAAGAAGCATTTAACCAAAGATGACATTCTGAAATACCTTTCAAATCCTGTGAGGCTTGAGTTTTTAACTGCATTAGCGGTTAAATCGAAATTTCCAAATGTAAAAGTAATTCCAAATTACCCAATTGATGATGAGGGTATTCCGACATCAACAGCAGGTGGAGTTGGAAATACTGGGGATATTGAATGTTTTGAGGACATAAACGGAATTTTGATTGAAGTTACGATGTCGGAAGGCAGAACACAAACAATGATGGAAGTATGGCCTATTAGTAGGCATTTAGCAGAATTTGGAAAGAAAACGAAAAATTCAATGTGCTACTTTGTCGCGCCTAGTATATTTAGCGATTCCGTAAAGCAGATTGAGTATGTAAGACAAACTGAAAATCTTTTCATCTCTCCAAAAGCGATTGAGGAGTTTTTGGAGCATTTGGATACCAATAATATTTTGTATGCTATTACATAAGTTTAACCCAGATTCGGTAAACTAAGCTGTTTTATGGCAAAAACTCATTTTTGAACTTTTTCGGGCTATGATTTTATCCTACGGTGCAAGTCAAGGTGGCAATTTTTACTCCTTGTTCTTAAAAATTTGCTTTTTGTCTAAATTTAAGCAATTTTTAGCGTACCTTCCCTATCAGAGGAGGAAACTTACACTACCTTTTCAATGAGCCGAGTACTTAGAGTATAATGGACCCCATAATTCGGACACTATGCTAAGATACAGGTAAGGTCAAAAAGGGAGATCCATTATGACAAGTATACGCAAGAAATATCCACCGAGTTTCAAAGCGAAAGTAGCT
>Ga0315533_1002399_pt1 | contig 13096 bp, 10 predicted proteins | sample SalMarSW160130MG_FD_203081 | JGI IMG/M metagenome (GOLD analysis project Ga0315533, IMG submission 203081) | Salt marsh sediment microbial communities from the Plum Island Ecosystem LTER, Massachusetts, United States - Salt Marsh Sediment SW1601-30 ...
GCGCCAGCAGATGGCGATTGCGCTTCGGCGGCTACAGGAGCAGGAACGTCGGGCGAAAGGGCGCTATCGCCCGATTCTCTTTGTTATCGCGGTCTGCAAAGCCGACGCGGATAAGGCCGCGCAGACCTTGAACAAGTTCTTCAAGGTAAAAACGCTCATGGTGACCGAGGACAGCGACGAGGCGGACCGCCAGAAGGCGCGGGAACTGGGCCGGGAGCAGAGAACGACGAAGCCCTACAAGGCTGTGGTCAGTGTGCTCATGCTGAGGGAAGGCTGGGACGTTCCCGAGGTCGGGGTGATCTTGCTGCTGCGCAAGTTCAGCAGCAAAGTCTATGGGCAGCAGGTCGTTGGGCGTGGGTTGCGGCGTGTGCGTAAGAAAGGGATTGCGCCGGATGAGCCGCAAATCTGCGCGGTGGTGGACCATCCGAAGTTGGAGCATGGCTGGCTCTGGGCCATGTTCGGGAGTAAGATTCGCCCGAATGTGATGATTGACGACATGTTCGACGAGGAGGAAGACCTGCCCGAGCCGCCGCCCAAGCAGGTACTGACGCAGCCGGAGAACGTGATCGATGTGCCGGACCCGGACCCGGACTTCGTGGACAATGGCGAGTTTGATTTGGGAGACTTCGACGAGCCGCCGGAGCCGCTGCAGGAGTGGCGGGAGGCGCTGGCCGCCTTGACGTATGATCCGACCGTAGTGGAGATCACAAAGGTCAAGATTGGCAGCGTGATTGGGAAGGAACTGGCGGGGGAGCAATGGACGACGGTCAAGAGCGCACCGGAGATGCCGGACGGCGCGACGCCCGAGACTGTAGAAATCTCGGACGATACGCTACGCGACGCGATCAAGGAAATCGTTCTTCAGATGGCCGAGGACATGACGATAGAGGCGGGTTATGCGAGCGGCTTCAAGAGCGAGGTCTACAGCGCCCTCATGGGGCACATTCGTGAGAAGTTCCTCGACGGCGCTTCGCTTGGTTTGGCGGAACGCGCTGAGCTGTCCTTTGCGCGGAAGATGCTGCCGCAGGTGAAAAGAAACGTTTCGGCCGTGCCCGGGCTGATACAAGGGATCATCGAATATGGCGATCAGTAAACACGGCGACTTCTGGAACCCGAAGAAGAGTCCCTACAACTTCGAACGCTCCGACAGCGATCTCGAGCGGCGGATGATGGTTCGGCTTGAAGCGGACCCCAACGTCAGGAAGTGGATGAAACGTCACGGGATTTCTATTCCCTGGATCGATGGTCAAAGGCATCAGCGGCGATATGTTCCGGACTTCATTGTCGAGTATAGAGATGAGCGAAAGGTGATTATCGAGGTCAAGGATCCAAGCCGCATTGACTCCAATGACGTGGAGCGCAAGCGCAAAGCCGCCGAAATGTGGTGCAAGCAGCGCGGGATGGAATACGAAATAGCAACCATAAGCAACTGAATCCTAACTTCGGTTCTAGGATTGGATGCGTCTTAGGATCGGGTCTGCTGACAGAGAGGAAATTAGGCCAAAACCGGGGCATTCAACCCTCTGTCGCTCCCAGCCGCGCCTTCCCCAGGCCCGAAACGGGCAAGATCGCCGTCAAGAACCACAACCTGGGATTCATCATCCCCTACACCGTGGACGGCGACGAACGTAGCTACATCCCCGATTTTATCGCTCGCATTGACGATGGGCACGCTGAAGATGATCTGCTCAATCTGATTATCGAGGTATCAGGCGCACAGCGAAAGGACAAGGCCGCCAAGGTCGCCACGGCGAAGAACCTTTGGGTCACCGCCGTCAACAACCACGGCGACTTCGGCCGGTGGGCATTCATCGAGATTATGGACCCGTGGGATGCGAAGAGCCAAATCCGAATCGCCCTGGATGCAGACGAATCGGTCAACACGCCTCAAGGAAATGGGCCATGAACTATGACCCGCTGATCCACAACCGCCATTCTATCCGCTGGCAGGGCTATGACTACCGGAGAGCTGGCGCGTATTTCATCACCATCTGTGCGCACCGTCACCGATACATTTTCGGAGAGGTTCGCGAGGGGCGCATGTATGCCAACCGGTTTGGCTCGTACCTGGGAGATCAATGGAAGCATACCGCCCGTGTGCGCCCCGAGGTCGCCCTGGACGCCTTCGTTGTTATGCCCAACCATTTTCACGCCATCATCATCCTCCATGACGGATCGGGCATGCCGCCGACATGTCCGGAAGACGTGCCGTTAATCCCCACGGACACAGATACCCAACCACGTAGGGGCATGCCGATGGCATGCCCCTACACGCAACCAGGCACGGATCCGTCGGCCTACGCTCAGTTCGGCAAACCGCAGAAAGGCGCCCTGGGAACCATCATCGGACATTTCAAAGCCGAGGTCACCAAGACCGCCTGCCGCGGTTTCAACCTCCAAACCGTCTGGCAACGGAACTTCTACGATCGCGTAATCCGTGACCCCGAAGAATTCGAACGCATCAGAGAATACATCGCCCAGAATCCCGAACAGTGGGAATTCGACCACGAAAACCCAAACCGTATCGTTTCACTTAAACGAACCACCCCAAATGCGGGCATGCCACGGGCATGCCCCTACACGACCCAAGCACGTAGGGGCACGCCAGCGGCGTGCCCAAAACCTACGCGATCCGAACAAGATCACAAGGACTAGGAAATGCCCTCAAAAAAGAAGAAAACTGCTGCCAAGAAAGAGGTCACGAGCACCAAACACGGCGACAGGCGGAAGAACATCCCGACGGAGGAATTGCGGGACTTCGTTAGGGAAGACGAGGAGAAGCCGGGCTCGATGCTGTATCCGCGTGACCCGTCTCTGGACCCGCAATTGGTCTGGAAGGGCAAGGACGAACAGGACCGCAAACCCCTCGAAGTCCCTCTCGTGCCGGTCTACATCCAGGAGAAGATTCACCCCCAGGCAATCATCGAGAACCTGCGCCAGGAACAGAAAAGGCAACCCGGTCAACAGCAGGAACTGGACCTGTTCGGCGACTTCAACGGCCTCGAGTTCGAGAAGCTCATCGACTTCTACCACCACGACCAGAACTGGACCAACCGCATGATCCTCGGCGACTCGCTTATGGTCATGACCTCCCTCGCCGAAAAAGAGGGCCTGAAAGGCAAAGTCCAGATGATCTACATCGACCCGCCGTATGGGATTAAGTTCGGGTCAAACTGGCAGGTCTCGACACGCAGGCGAGATGTGAAGGACGGTAGGACTGCAGATGCTACGCGTCAACCTGAGCAAGTGAGAGCATTTCGAGATACTTGGCAACTCGGAATTCATTCGCACCTTGCATACCTGCGAGATCGACTCGTAATCACCCGAGAACTTCTCACTCAGACGGGCAGTGTCTTTGTCCAGATCAGCGACGCAAATGTTCACTTGGTACGGTCTGTATTGGATGAGGTGTTTGGGAGCGGGAACTTCTGCGGCGCAATCCACTTCAAGAGCACCACAAGCCAAACAAGTGAATTACTCGCCACTGTTGGGGACTATCTGCTTTGGTACGCAAGAAACAGAGAGCAGGTGAAGTACAAACAACTCTTCCTTGAAAAGGATGCCTCCCCCTCGCTGACACGCAAATATGCTGAGTTCAACGATGGGACCCGCCGAGTCCTATCAATTAAGGAACAACAGAACTTCGAAGAACTCCCTGGCTCGCCTCGTCTATATGTACTGGACAATCTCACGTCACAGAGTGGCGGAGAAACGACCCGTTTTGGATTTTGTTTCGGGGGCGCGAAGTACTCTCCGGGGCCGGGATTCTGGAAGACTAATCAGGAAGGGATGAAGAAGCTTGAATATGCCAATAGGCTCGGGGTCTCTGGAAAGACACTGCGCTACATTCGCTTTGTGCATGATTTTCCTGTTTCGCCGCTCACCGCTCTCTGGACGGACACAAGCACAGGTAGCTTCACCCTGCCCAAGGTTTACGCAGTTCAGACTAATACCAAAGTAGTCGAACGCTGCCTTCTTGTGACCACCGACCCAGGCGACCTTGTTCTTGACCCCACGTGCGGCTCTGGCACGACGGCCTACGTTGCCGAGCAATGGGGGCGGCGTTGGATCACGATAGACACGAGCCGGGTGGCGTTGGCGTTGGCGCGGACGCGCTTGATGGCAGCGCGGTATCCGTATTATTTGTTGGCGGATTCGGCGGAAGGTGTCGAGAAGGAGGCGGAGGTAACGGGCAAGACAGCGCCGTCGTACAAGACGGAGGGCGACATCAAGAAGGGTTTCGTGTACAAGCGTGTGCCGCACATCACGCTGAAGTCGATTGCGAACAACCCGGAGATCGAGGAGGGGATGACACGCGAGGAGATCGACCGGGCCATCGCCAAGTATGCCGACACCGAGACGCTGTATGACCAGCCCTATGAGGACAAGAAACGCATTCGTGTGACGGGACCGTTCACAGTCGAGAGTCTGTCACCGCACCGCACCTTATCGTCCACAGATTACGCAGATTACACCGATGAAGAAAAAACCCAAGAAGAGACTCTGCGTAAATCTGTGTCATCTGTGGACGATTCTTCTTCTTTCATTCACATGATTCTCGATAATTTGCGGAAGGCCGGTGTCCAGAACATGGTGAAGGATGAGCGGCTCAAGTTCGAGCGACTGGAACCGTTCGCGGGCGAGTGGATTCACGCCGAAGGCGAGTACACAGACAAGTCGGGCAAGCAGAAACGCGTCGCCGTGTGCATCGGGCCTGAACGCGGCACGGTCGGCCCGGAGTTGGTGAAGGACGCTGCCAAGGAAGCCCTGAAGGGTATGGGCTTCGACCTCCTCATTGTCTGCGGGTTCGCATTCGACGCCCATGCGGGTGAAGCCGTCAAAGAATTCGAACCCGTAGGGGCATCCCAGCGGGATGCCCCTACGGTGGTGTCGGAGGAAACCAGGCAGTACGGCAAACTGCCCGTGATGCTTGCGCGGATGAACAACGACCTCTCTATGGGCGATGAACTCCTCAAGAAAACGGGCGCGGGCAACCTGTTCATGGTTTTCGGCGAGCCGGACGTGGATATCCAACCTGCCGAAGACGACAAGTTGACCGTGGAAATCCACGGAGTCGACGTGTACGACCCGACCACGGGCCAGGTCCGCAGCGACTCGACTGGCGATATCGCCTGCTGGTTCATCGACACCGATTACAACGGCGAGAGCTTCTTTGTCCGGCACGCCTACTTCACGGGCGCGGGCGATCCGTACAACAAGCTGAAACGCGCCCTCAGAGCTGAAATCGACGAAGCCGCCTGGTCAACCCTGTACCGGGCCAAGAGCCGCCCCTTCCCCAGGCCCGAAACGGGCAAGATCGCCGTTAAAGTCATCAACCACTACGGCGACGAGGTCCTCAAAGTGTACGAACTCGAGTAGTCGCTGCAAGCCCGCCTGAGGCGGGCAAGCACCGCTTCGAGGCGTCGGAGGGTGGCCTCGGCGAATGCGGCGGCCTTCCTGAGGGCACTATTCCCCGTTGCTGCTTCGTTCCGGGTTCGGTTGATTGCGCCTGAATACAAGGCTATAATGCGCCGCGTTTGGAGGAGATAGGGGGATTACAGGGATAAAGAGATGTGAGGAGATATGATTCGCGTAGGTATAGTTGGCGCCATAGGCTATGGCGGTCGGGAGCTGACGCGGCTTCTGGGGATTCATCCCGAGGCGGAATTGGTTGCGGCGGTGGAGCTCGAGGGAGGCACACGCCTCGATGACCTGTTGCCGCAATTTCGCAAACTGACGGACGTGGTTTGTGAAACCTTTGACGCCGAAACGCTTGCGAAACGGTGCGACGCGGTGTTCATTGCGGTGCCGGGGACGAAATCCATGGCTTTGGGGGCGGCATTGCGCGCGGCCGGCGTCCGCACCATAGACATGGGTCCCGACTTTCGTATCCAGGACCCCGCCGCGTTCCGCCAGTACTATAAAGTCGAGCATACCGCGCCCGAATTGCTTCCGGAGGCGGTCTATGGGCTCGTGCCGTACTATCGCGAGCAGCTACGCGACGCGCAGTTGGTCGCGGTGCCGGGGTGTTACCCGGCCAGTGTAGTTTTCCCACTCAAACCGCTGATTGACGCGCCGCTGGCGGATGTGCCCATTGTCGTGGATGCTATCTCGGGCATGACGGGCGCGGGTCGGGCCTTGGCCGAGGCGTTCCATTTTCCGGAGATGAACGAAAACGTAAAGGCCTACAAGGTGGGCGTCCACCAGCATACGCCGGAGATCGAACAGGAGCTTGGAAACAAGTTTCTGGTCCAGTTCACGCCCCACGTCGGGCCCTATTCGCGCGGCATCCTAAGTACGATCACCGTCCATCTCAAAGAAACCATCCAGGTTGCGCCCTATTACGAGTGCTATGTCGACGAGCCATTCGTGCGGGTGCTCGGAGAAGGCCGACTGGCTGAACTCAAGCATGTTCGCGGATCGACGTTCTGCGATTTCGGCTGGGTCATGGACACACGGACCCGCAACCTGGTGATAGTCAGCGCGATCGACAATCTCGTCGGCGGCACGGCCGGCATGGCCATTCAGTGTTTCAACCTCATGTTCGGCCTGGATGAACGGACGGGCCTGGCCTTCGGGGGCATGGCGCCATGAATCGGGTCGAGGGTGGGGTAACCGCCCCGAAAGGCTATCGGGCCGCGGGCACCGCGGCGGGGATTAAGCCGGGCTCGACCAAGCGCGACTGCGCGCTGATCGCCAGCGATGTGCAGGCGTCCGTGGCGGGGGCCTTCACCACGAACCAGTTCAAGGCGGCCCCGGTGCTGTGGTGCGCGGAGGTCTGCGCGGGGGGGCGGGCCCAAGCAGCGTTCATCAATAGCGGCAACGCGAACGCCTGCACCGGCGAGCAGGGTTGCGACGATGCACGGACCACGGCGGAATGGGTGGGCCGGGGACTGGGCGTGGCTCCCGATGAGGTCTGCGTGTGCAGCACTGGAGTTATCGGTGTGCCGCTGCCCATGGACCGCATCGAGCACGGCGTTCAAAGCTGTCTCGAAGCCCTTTCCACGACGGGCGGCGCGGAGGCCGCCGAGGCGATCATGACCACGGATACCGTGCCGAAAGAGGCGGCGGTCGAGGTGGTCCTTGGACAGGGAACGGTCCGGCTCGGCGCCATCGCCAAGGGCGCGGGCATGATCGCACCGAATTTAGCCACGATGGTCTGCGTGATCACGACAGACGCAGCCATCGGCCCGGGACCGCTTGCGAACCTGCTTCGAGCAGCCGTGTCTGAGTCGTTTAACCGCATCTGCGTGGACAACGACACGAGTACAAACGACACGGTGCTCTGCCTGGCGAACGGGCAAGCGGACGTATCATCCTTGGCGCCGGGCACGGATGACTTCGACCAGTTTGGCCGGGCGCTGACGGCGCTGTGTCAGGACATGGCGAAGCGCCTCGTGCGCGATGGCGAAGGCGCTACGAAGTTTGTCGAGATTGAGGTGTCGGGCGCGCAGTCCGACGCCGATGCCGGGCAGATCGCGCGTTCCATCGCCACATCGCAACTGTGTAAGACCGCATTCTTCGGTCAAGACCCGAACTGGGGCCGGTTTGCGTGTGCCGCGGGCTATGCGGGCATACCCTTCGCCCCGGACGCGTTTGCCCTGTGGGTCGAGGATGTCCAACTCGTCAAGAACGGCCGGGCCGCCGATTATGAAGAGGCGGCCGCGGCCGCGTGCATGCGGAAGTCCGAGTTTTGCATCCGGGTGCGGGTGGGCGACGGCCCCGGCGCGGCGGTGTTCTGGACTTCCGATCTCAGCCATGACTACGTCACCATTAACGCCGATTATCGAACGTGAAAGTGATTATGCAAAAAGAAGGGTGTAGCAAAAGGGGATATTTCTTAAGGAGATATTGGAAATAGGGAGACAAACTGCTTCTCCAATATCTCCATATCCCCTCAAACATCGTCGTAAGCATTCAGTTATCAGCTTGTCACTCCCTCGAACCTCGCGCGACTGTCAATCTGAGCGTGGCGAAGAATCCCGAAGCGGGGAAAACCCTTGTGCAATCGAGATTCTTCGCTTTCGCCCGCAATGACGGGCAGGTTGGATTTGATCCGGCGAGGACCGCTTTTTCTTGGGGGATAAGCGTGCTATAATGTGGGCGTTGTGCGTGGGGTGGAGGCGTTTGTCCACGCACAACAGGTTATGGCATCCGGCTTTACAGGGTTGTGTGCAAGGTTAGGAGCGAATGGCCCGCCATTTTCCACACTGGATTCGCCGCACTTGGGGTTCGGGTGATGACTTTGGCTTTACCAAGGGTCTCCTGAGCGATCTGAACCTGCACACCGTGTGTCAGAGCGCCCGCTGCCCCAATATTGGGGAATGTTGGGCGCGGCACACCGCGACGTTTATGCTGCTTGGTAACACATGTACGCGGGACTGTCGGTTTTGCGCGGTATGTGGCGGTGTGCCGGAGCCGGTTGACCCGGAGGAGCCGTGGCGGGTCGCCGAAGCGATTCGGCGGCTGGAGCTCGGTCACGCGGTGATTACGTCGGTTACGCGAGATGATTTGCCCGATGGTGGCGCGGCCCATTTCCGGGCGACTGTCGAGGCTATTCGTGCCCAGAGTCCTGAGACCACCATCGAGGTGCTGGTCCCGGATTTTAATGGAGACCGTGAGGCCATAGCTTGCGTGTTGGAAGTGGCGCCAGACGTTTTTGGGCACAACATCGAAACCGTGGCGCGATTGTATTCGTTTTTGCGGGGAGAAAGGCACAGTTACACTCAGGCGTTGGATGTGCTGCGCACAGGTGTGGAATTGGCTCCGAAGGTGGTTTTCAAGTCTGCTTTGATGGCGGGCCACGGCGAGACGGCTGAAGAGGTGCGCCAGACCCTTACCGATCTCCTTCTTGCTGGGTGTGAGGCCGTGAGTATCGGCCAATACCTCCAGCCTACTCCCCGCCAGTGCCGGGTGCTGGAATTCGTCCCGCCGGACCAGTTTGCGTCTTATGAAGAGGAGGCGTATCGGCTTGGATTTAGGTCTGCGGTGGCTGGGCCGTTTGTAAGAAGCTCGTACCGGTCGGAGGAATTACTTGAAGCACTTCGGGCACGGCTGGGACCTGCTGCAATGGCGCGGAGGACGTGAGGAATGCGCTACAAAGTGACGCTGCCGAGCTTGGGTGAGGACACCGAGGAGGGGGCGACGGTGTCGTTCTGGCTGGTGGCTGAAGGGGACAAGGTTCGGAAGGGCGATGACCTTGTCGAGTTGACCACCGACAAGGCGGCGTTTACGCTGCCGAGCCCGAAGAACGGCACGCTGGTCGAAAAGTTGGTCGAGGAGGACGATGAGGTTCACGTCGGCGATGGGCTTTGTGTGCTTGAGACATAGGCGCGTCCTGCGCCGGACTGCATGCGGCGCATGAAGCGGAAGGAAGGGCAGCTATGCCGTTTGGTGTAGGGGTCATCGGCGTCGGAACCGTGGGCGGCGGGGTCGTCGAAACCCTGCTGCGTAATCGTGAGGCGATCTCAGCCCGGGCGGGGTTGGATATCTGCCTGACTCATGTGGCTGAGACAGACTTAGGGCGACTCGAAGAATTCGATCTGGACGGCGTCACGGTGAGCACAGACGCGTCTGCACTCATCGCCGACCCGAATGTGAACGTCGTAGTGGAGCTGATAGGGGGGCTGGGGGCGGCCAAGACATTCATTCTCGAGGCGCTGGCGGCCAAGAAGAGCGTGGTGACGGCGAACAAGATGCTCCTGGCGCATTGCGGGCCCGAACTGACCCGGGCGGCCGGGGACAGCGGAGTCGAACTGCATTACGAAGCAGCCGTGGCAGGGGCTATTCCGTTCATCAAGGCGTTGCGAGAAGGCCTGGTGGCCAATGAGATCGGTTCGGTCTACGGAATTTTGAATGGTACATGCAATTACATCCTCAGCCAGATGACCTACAAGGGACTCGAATTCGATGATGCGCTTGCGCAGGCGGTCGAACTAGGCTTTGCGGAAAGGCCGCCAGACCTGGATATCGAAGGCCACGACACGGCGCACAAGTGCCAAATCATCGCCTCACTGTGCTATTCGACCCCGATAAGCCTGGACGACATCCATGTCGAGGGCGTGACGCGAGTGAAGCGTGTGGATGTAATATACGCGCGTGAGCTGGGGTATCTGATCAAGCTGCTGGCCATTATCCGGCAGGTGGATGGCGCGGTCGAGGCACGAGTCCATCCTACACTGGTGCCGGAGACACATTTGCTCGCGTCGGTGCGGAACGAATTCAATGCGATATATGTGCAGAGCGACATAGCGGACGTAACGATGTACTACGGCCGCGGTGCGGGGCGCATGCCCACGGCCAGCGCGGTCATCGCAGACGTAGTGGATGTGGCGCGACGCGGCGATTTCCCGCCGATGCCCGCATTCGTGTATACGCAGACCCTGCCGATACGCGGCATGGATATGCTGGAGGGGCGCTACTACCTGCGGGTGTCGACGCAGGACAGACCGGGGGCGTTGGGGCGGATTTGCGGCGTTCTGGGCGAACATGAGATTAATATCGCTTCGTGCTTCCAACGCGAAAGTACGGAATCAGACCTCGTGCACGTCGTCTTAATAACCCATAAGACCGCCGAGACTGCCGGCCGTGTGGCGGTGGATGAGATCGACCAGCTTGGCTTTGTTCAGGGTGCCACCCAGATGCTGCGCGTGCTGTAACGCCTGCGAATCAACACAGCAGTTCGACGAGAGGTTTTCGGGAGTTGCTATGGCGAACACGGGTGTGATCGAGCGCTACCGCGCATACCTGCCAGTGACCGACAGGACGCGGATTGTCACGCTGAACGAAGGTTCGACACCGTTGGTGCCGGCGCACAATCTCAGCGTCACTATCCACCCGCGTGTGGACGTGTGGCTCAAGTACGAGGGGCTTAACCCCACCGGGTCCTTCAAGGATCGCGGGATGACTATGGCGGTGACACAGGCCGTCCAGGATGGCTTCACGGCGGTTATATGCGCGTCGACGGGCAACACCTCGGCCTCGGCGGCGGCCTATGCGGCACGGGCGGGCATTAAGTGCGTGGTGCTGATCCCCGAGGGGAAGATCGCTTTGGGGAAACTGTCGCAAGCCATAATTCACGGTGCGATGGTGGTCCAAATCAAGGGGAATTTCGATGACGCCCTCGAACTGGTCCGCACAATTACGCGAGACCATCCCATCGCGCTGGTCAATTCGATCAATCCCTTCCGAATCGAGGGCCAAAAAACCGCCGCGTTCGAGATCATCGACGACTTCGATGGGGTCGCGCCGGACTTGCATGTGCTGCCCGTGGGCAACGCGGGCAACATCACCGCCTACTGGAAAGGCTACAAGGAATACTGCGCGGCCGGCATGTCCAAGAATCTGCCCAAGATGGTGGGGTTCCAAGCAGCAGGAGCCGCGCCCATCGTCCGGGGCCACCCAATACAAAACCCACAGACCTTTGCCACGGCCATCCGCATCGGCAATCCGGCGAGTTGGAAAACGGCCGAACAGGCGCGCGATGAGTCCGGGGGCGTGATCGATATGGTGACCGACGACGAAATCCGGGATGCGTATCGGCTCTTGGCCTCGAGCGAGGGCATTTTTGCCGAGCCGGCCAGCGCGGCAGGCATCGCCGGGCTGCTCAAGCTTGCCAAGAGCGGCTACCTTGACTTCATCGAGCCGTTCGAGGGCGACCGGGTCCGCGTGGCCTGCGTCTTGACGGGGCATGGCCTGAAAGACCCGGACAGCGCGCTCAAGGCTGCGGAAGAACCTATCACCATCGAAGCCACGGAAGAGGCCGTGCTCGAGGCCATCGGCTTGGGCGAACCGGCGATGGTTTAGCCCCTAGATTCACGGTCTCCGAGGCTTCGCCGCTCCGCGTTTCGGATTCAAGGTCGTTCGTGAAGAAACGTGCCGGTATTGAGATAGTAACATGGAACGGAGGAGTTCAGGGCCTTGAAGAGGCCGGCAATTTCGGGATGACAGGTAAAGAATAAAATCTGGTGCTCGGCGGCCAGATCGAAAATGGCTTCGGCGGCGCGTTCGGCACGGTCCGGATCGAAATTCACCAGGATCTCGTCCATGACAATGGGTAGCGGTTCAGCCTCTTTGGTACGGTGGGAAATATACCCGAAACGCAGTGCGAGGTAGAGTTGTTCGGCGGTGCCCCGACTGAGTTCTTCGGGCTTCTTGCGTTTGCCGGTGGGCATGGCGACTTCAATCGTGTCTTCGCCAATGGGAGCAAGGACTTCGCTGTAGCGCTCGGCGGTAATCCTTTTGAAAAAGGCCCCAGCGTCACGAATGACCCCCGGTTGCTGTTCCTTTTCAAATCTCTCACACGCCTTCTGAAGCAGCCAACCTGCCACAGCATAGCGCCGCCACTCAAAAGCCGCATTTTGGATTTCAGCCAAAAGCCCTTCCTCTTCGGCGCGTAGCCGGGCAATATCATCAGCGCCGCGCATTTGCTTGAGCTTAGTCTCGATATCGGCGCGGTCATTGCGGAGCGCCTCGAGGCGCTGCTCCATGTCCTTGGCCCTGTGGGCCGACTCCTGACGCCTGGACTCCAGTTCCTCAAGCTGCGAGCCGCGCAGGGACTCCTTGAGCGCCTCCAAGTCGGTTTCTCCTGCGAGCACAAGGATGTTCTCTTCCTTCTGTGCAACACCCTTCATACAATCCTCAAGTGCATCGAAGGCCTGCCAAACCGTGTCTGGAAAGAGGTCGGAAGGCAGCCGACATTCGGCAAGCCAATCCTGCCATGCCTTCAGCGTTTCGTCACTTCGTTTCCGCGCCTCATCATAATGCTGTTTGGCTTTGCTAAGTAGCGCCTGGGCCCGCTTTTTGCGCGCACGCCGCTCATTCAGCGTTCCCTCGGCAAGGCGGCGCGCTTCGCGAAGTGCCCTTTGCCGCTCCAGGAAGGCATCAACTGCCGAGCCGAATTCCGGGTCCGCGTCCCCTGACGATCCTGCAAGCGATGGAATCTGCTCGCCGAGCGCGCGATACTGCGCCCGGGCCTTATTCATCTGATCGAGCCGCTTCTCGCACGCCTCGACAGTGTTGATCAGGTCGCCGGCCCTCGCGACCTTGTCAAAGACACGGCTGGCGGTCGACGGGTCCATCGATGGGTCCAGATAGA
>Ga0315533_1002401_pt1 | contig 13089 bp, 14 predicted proteins | sample SalMarSW160130MG_FD_203081 | JGI IMG/M metagenome (GOLD analysis project Ga0315533, IMG submission 203081) | Salt marsh sediment microbial communities from the Plum Island Ecosystem LTER, Massachusetts, United States - Salt Marsh Sediment SW1601-30 ...
CAGAAGGAAGTCAAGGGCGCCGTGATAATCTCAAGCGGCTTCAAGGACGTCGGCCCCGAGGGGGCTAAACTGGAGAGAGAGGTTCTGGAGACCGCGGCTAGGGGAGGGATCAGAGTCGTTGGCCCTAACTGTCAGGGCGTCAGCAACCCGGTTTCAGGGTTCTGCGCGACTTGGCCTCTGGTCACGCAGGTGGGTGACGTCGCCGTGATCTCGCAGAGCGGGTCCATCGCCCTCGAAGCCCCGTCTTTCCTCGTCGATAACCATCTCGGCTACAGCAAGTCCGTCGCTCTCGGGAACAAGTCAGACGTCGACGAGGCGGACTTGATCTCTTGGCTCGGCGGCGACGAGGGTACACGTGTTATCGCGGTCTACACGGAGGGAACAGACGAGGGCAGGAAGCTGATGAAGGCTGTCAAGGGCGCCTCCGCCAGTAAACCGGTCCTCATATTGAAGGGCGGTAAGACGGAGGCGGGTAAGAGGGCGGTCCTGGCCCACACAGGTTCACTGGCCGGTAGCAACGAGGTCTTCGAGGCAGCCGTCTCCCAGAGCGGAGGCTTCTGCGTCGGTAGCTTGGAGGAGCTCCTCGACGCCGCGAAGGCTTTCTCAGCGTTGCCTGTGCCGAGGGGCCCTAACCTGCTTGTGGTGACGAGCTCAGGGGGCGCGGGCATCCTGTCCTCCGACGCCTCAGAGAAAGCAGGGTTGACGTTGCGCACGCTTTCCCGGGACACTGTGGACCAGCTCAAGGCTGTTCTGCCTGATTTCTGCATACTGAGGAACCCGCTCGACCTAACCGGGAACGCTCTCACCGAACCCAATATGTACGGGGAAGCACTGGAAGTGGCTCTTGAGAGCGACGAGGCGGACATGATCTTGGTGGTCTTCGGTGACCCGATACCAGGCACCGTCGAGCTTCTGAGAGAAGTAGTGCAGAAGGCTAAGGAGAAAGGCGTTCCCTTGGCCGTGAACTATATGGGTGGAGCAGACGTGCAGAAGGACGAGGTTGACGCTCTCCAAAGAAACGGCGTCCCGGTTTTCCAGACCCCGGAGAGGGCTATAACCGCCCTAGGATACCTGAACAGGTATCGTTTGAACAGAAATATTCCAGGAGACTAAGCAACATGTCAGTGTATGAAGACGCGCCCGGCAAGAGAGTGCTCATGCTGGGAAACGAAGCTATAGCTAGAGGGGCCGTCGAGGCAGGCATCCAGCTCGGAGCCGCCTACCCGGGGACCCCTTCATCGGAGATAATGCCATACCTCGCGGATGCGGCGAAGGAGTTGGGCTTCCACGCCGAGTGGTCCACCAACGAGGTGGTGGCTTTCGAGGTCGCGGCGGGCGCCGCGGTAGTCGGTGGAAGAGCGTTGTTCGCATGCAAGGGCGCTGGGCTAAACGTGGTGATGGATATGCTCATGACGCTGCCGTACACTGGCGTCCGCGGAGGCTTCGTGATAGTCGTCGCGGACGACCCCGGGGCGTGGTACAGCTCCAACGAGCAGGATTCGCGGTTCGCTGGGCTCTGGGCGGAGCTGCCTGTACTCGAGCCGTGGGACCAGCAATCTGCCAAGGACATGACCCGGGATGCGTTCGCTCTCTCGGAGAGGCTTGAGCTGCCGGTCATAGTGAGGAGTTGCACCAGGCTGAGCCACGCCTCAGGAGATGTCTGCCTGGGTGAGATACAGAAGAAACGTAACGAGATAGTCTTCGATAAGCACTGGAAGATCCCGTACAGGTGGAACGTGTATGGCCCCCCGGGTCCCATCGAGAAGCATCGCTGGCAGAAGGAGCAGATGAAGAAGGCGCGGGGCTTCGTTGAGGGCACCAGTTTCAACAAGCATCACGAGGCAGAGAATGGCTCCAAAGTCGGCGTGGTGACGTCAGGCATGGCGTCAAACTATGTGCAGGAAGCGTTGAACAGGCTAGAGAAGCGTGGCAGCGTACACCTGCTGATACTTGGGGTACCGTACCCCGTCCCTGAGAAGATGATTGAGAGTTTCCTCGATAAGGTTGACACCGTTCTCTGCGTCGAGGAGGGTGAAGCCTTCATTGAGCGGCAGCTACACCAACACGTTAACCGCTTGGGGAAAAACGTCAAGGTGCTTGGCCGTCTCTCTGACGGCGTCATGCCCGCCGTCGACGAACTAGACCCGGATAAGGTGATGTCAGTGCTGGCTAGGTTCCTCGATGCTGAACCGCCTCTATCCGGGGAAGACTCTGATGTGAGAGAGGAGCTGTCTGAGATGGTGTGTGCGCGCAGTTCATCCTGGTGCGCCGGTTGCCCCCACATCGGAAGCTTCTGGGCACTCAAGAGAGCTCTGCCAGCGGACAAGGTGAACATAATCAACACGGGCATAGGGTGCTACGAGATGAGCGGATACGGGATCGCCGCGGCGCCCATCGACGCGAAAGATACCGACGAGTCGACCCGGTGGAGGGCTGTGACACCCTACGAGATGACGGACACGCTGTACGTCATGGGAAGCGAGACAGGGCTCAGCCAAGGACAGTACCACGTCGGCTACAGAGACGGTAAGATCGTCAGCGTGCTCGGCGACTCCTCGTTCTTTCACACCAACCTTCCCCCGATAACCAACGCGGTGTACAACAAGGCGGAGCAGCTGATCCTGGTGCTCGACAACTACTGGACCTGCATGACAGGCCACCAGCCAAACCCCTCCACAGGGGTGACACTGCTTGGCGAGGAAACGAAGGCGCCCTCGATCGAGGAGATATGCAAGGCCTTAGGCGTCCAGCACGTCAAGACAGTCGACCCCTACAACCTGAAGGAGACCATAGACGCCATGAAGGAGGCCCTAGGACACGAGGGCGGCCCCTCCGTGGTGGTCCCACGGAGAGTATGCGCCTTACAGCGGTCACGTGAACTCCGTCGCCAACGGCAGAAGGCGCCACACTACGTGGTGAACGATGGCTGCACAGGCTGCAAGATATGCCTCTGGCTCGGGTGCCCCGCCATCGGGTTCGACGAGTCAAAGACCAACGCAGCCGGCGGGAAGGGAGTGGCCTTCATCGACCCCCTTCTCTGCGTAGGGTGCGGTCTATGCGCACAGGAGGAGGTCTGCAGGTTCCACGCACACGACAAGGTCGGGGAGGGAGAGTTCTAGGATGGTGACCAACGTGAAAGACTTGAAGGAGTTCAACCTGATCGTGACAGGCGTCGGTGGGCAGGGCAGCGTCCTCGCGAGCCACATAGTAGCGGAGGCCGCGGTCAAGCAGGGCTTCAAGGTCAGGGTCGGCGAGACCTTCGGCGCCGCCCAGAGAGGAGGCAAGGTGCACTCTCACGTCAGGATCGGTGACATGGTCTATGGCCCCCTGTGTCCAAGCAGGTCCCTAGACGTCCTTCTAGGCCTGGAGCCTAACGAGACTCTGCGACTCGCCCTGAAGTACGCCAACGAGGAGACGTTGATCATCACCAACACGCGTCCGGTGCCGTCCATGGACGCAAACATCGGGGCCGACGCCTACCCGGACGTCTCTTTGCTGATCGAGGCGTTAGGGAGGCTCTCGGGGAAGATGGTGTCTTTTGACGCGACGGAGCTGGCTGTGAAGGCCGGTAACGAGCGAACCATGAACGTCGTGCTCCTAGGGGCTCTGGCCGTCAGCGGGAGGCTTCCCTTCGAGACGGAGTCCCTGCGTGAAGCGGTCAAGGACCGTGTCCCCCCCAGAACGGTGAAGGTTAACGAGGCAGCCTTTAATCTGGGCTGTGATCAGCTCTAACCCCTTTTTTGGACGGGGTTCACCTCGGGTCCTAGAGAGTCCTCGAAGACGTTCAGACCTGTTTCGGCGTACTCCTCTTCGAGGGTGAGTGGTGTAGTTGGATGGTTACACGTTCTTTAGTACATCTAACAGTATGTCTATGCCGCTGTCAGCTTGTTCTTTCGTGAGTATGAGGGGCGGGGCCATTCGGATGCTGCATGGGCCTGCGGCCAGTAGGAGGAGCCCTTTCTTGAATGCGTCTATGATGACTTGATCTCGTTCATCCACCGCCGGCTCCTTTGTTTCTCTGTCTTTCACCAGTTCTAACCCGATCATCAGGCCTTTGCCGCGGACGTCGCCTATGATCTCTAGATCATCTTGGGCCTCGGTTAGGCGTTTTTTGATGTGTCCCCCGATCTTTGCGGCGTTCTCCCAGAGCCTGTCGGTGGTGAGCACGTCGATGACCGCTGAGGCCGCCGATATGATTATCGGGTTTCCGCCGAGAGTGTTTTCGTGGGCGCCTTCCTCCCAGTCCATCACTTCTCCTTTGGCTGCGCACACTCCCATGGGTAGGCCTGCGGCTATCGCCTTGCTCATGCACATGATGTCTGGCTCTACATCCCAGTGCTGGCATGCCCACATCTTACCGGTCCTGCCGAAACCTGTCTGGATCTCATCTGCGATCAGTAAAATACCGTTTTCGTCGCATAATTCACGGATCTTTGGCCAGTATTCCTGTGGCGGAGAGACGTAGCCGCCTGCTCCAAGGAGGGGCTCGAAGATCAGCCCAGCCACTTCCTCGGGGGTCACAACGAACCTGAAGATGTGTTCTTTGATGTAGTCGAGACAGTATAGCCCGCAGTCAGGGTGTTCTTGTTTAAAGGGGCAACGATAGCAGTATGGGTAGGGGGCTAAGACGGCTCCGGGCATCATGGGCCCAAAATGTTTCCTCGCCTTGCTGCTGGTCGACGTGAAGGCTAGGGCGCCCATGGTTCTGCCGTGGAACGACCGTGTGTAACCGAGAAAGTATAGTCGACGGCTGTGGGCTCGAGCCAGTTTGATGGCGCACTCGACCGCCTCGGAGCCGCTGTTACCGAAGAAGAAGCGCTTCGATCCCTTCGAGGGCATTACTCGGCTGAGTTTTTCGGCGAACTCTACCTGGGGACGGTGAAGTAGTCGAAGCTGTTGACGTGATCGCATTTCTGTGCTTGTTCAATGATCGCTTCGGTGACCTTTGGGTGGCGGTGTCCGATGTTTGCGACTGCTATGCCGGAGCCGAAGTCCAGGTATATGTTGTCGTCGATGTCTTTCACCCATACTCCTTCTGTTTCAACTCCTACGAGGGGAGCTGTGCGGGAGAGGGAGGGTGAAAGTATTTGTCGGTCTCTCTCGATGAGTCTTCTCGCCTTTGGCCCAGGGGGAGTTACAACTATTTTTGGATAAGAGTCCTTATTCATATCCTTACATTAACGATATTAGCCACTTTATAGTTAAAAGGCTGTTTTATGCAATCACATTCATACTACCCTGGTTCTTCATGTCGCTTGCTAACCGGCATATGGGTAAAAACATTTATTATACATCCCTGCAGAGTGGTACCCCTTGGTGAGATGATTGGCAAGGGATAGTCTTCCGATCCGTTGAGGACGACGAGACCTTATCCCAAGTCATTGAAGTCGAGGGACACCTCATCGATTCTATGATCCTGTCAAAGATTCTTGACGGCATAATGGATCAGAGAGGCGATTTCGAGTTCCTAGAGTTCAATGTTGGGAGAAAGAAACACGATTACAGCTCCACGAAGATCCGTATCACCGGTGAGACGAGGGAGCACTTGGATAATATCTTGGGGGAGGTGCTGCGGCTCGGCGCGACGCTGCCGGAGACCCCTGAGGTGGAGTATCAGCCTGCTCCCGCGGACATGGTGCTGCCTGACGAGTTCTACTGCACCACCCATCACCCCACGTGGGTATACATGGGCGGCGGCTGGGTATGCGTCGAGGGCCTCATGATGGACAAGCAGATCATAGTGGAGCCCGACAACCACAGGGCGTACTGTAAGCCGATAAGCATGGTCGAGAAAGGTGACCTCGTGGTGGTAGGCGAGAAGGGGGTCAGGATCAAACACCCCGAGAGGCCCCGTGAGGGAGTAGGGGTGTTCGAGTTCATGAACAGCGACGTCTCCCCCGAGAAGCCTGCGACGGCTCTCATCCGGGAGATCGCCCGCAACCTGAAGATGAACGCGAACAACGGCGGCAAGATAGTGGTGGTGGCCGGCCCAGCCGTGATCCACACCGGGGCCGCGCCCTACCTGGCGAGGATGGTGGAGCTCGGCTACGTCGACGCTCTTCTCTCGGGCAACGCCTTGGCCGTCCACGACGTCGAGAGCGCGTTGTATGGGACGTCCCTAGGGGTGAACCTTGAGAACGCCCGTGTGCAGAGCCCGAGGAACCACATCGCTGCGATAAACGAGGTCATGAAGGCGGGGTCACTGAAGGGGCTGGTGGAGGCGGGTAAGCTGAGGAGTGGCATATTCTACCAGCTCATAAAGAACGAGGTCCCGTTTGTGCTGGCCGGCTCCATCAGGGATGACGGCCCGATACCAGAGGTGATAAAGTGCTCCGACGAGGCCCAGGCGCGGTACCGGGAGGTCGTGAAGGACGCGGACTTCGTCATCATGCTGGCGTCGACTCTCCACAGCATAGCGGTGGGCAACATGCTTTCGAGCAGGGTGACGATCATCTGCGTCGACATCAACCCCGCGGTGGTGACCAAGCTGAGCGATCGGGGGACGAGCCAGGCCGTGGGGATAGTCACGGACGTGGGAACCTTCCTGCCGCTGCTCGTGAACGAGCTACAGAGCTAATGGTTCTGATGGCGCCGGGGGCCTCGAACTCAGGTGGGGATGTCTCCCTGGTGTCTTCTCTTTTTATATATAATTTCATCCTTCCCACACGGTGAAACGTCCCTTCTAGGGTTCTTCGCGGTGTTTCATGAGGCGCCGTACCATGCCTTGTACCTCGTGTTGGTGCATGGCAGGCACTCCTCCAGGTAGGGGTCCTTCACCGGGGTGGTTTCGATGTCGTCGCTCTTGTCTTCTGAGTCCGTCTGGGCTATGACCGGGTACGCTACGGATAGGAGCAGCATCGTGGCACCCAGTGCAGCGACTACTCTGGTTTTCATGCCCGGTTTTTTGTTTATGTTTTCTTATGATGAACGTTGTGGCGGCGTTCAACATTGGGGACATGTTCAACCCTAGGGTTGAAGCATGGTCAATCGACGATATCCTGATACCCGTTTTTTATCCAGATTTCTCTGAAACTGGTTGTGTTGATAGAAACTAATATATCTGGTGAATATGGTTCTCATACTCCTACCTGCGGAGAAAATAGACGATGAAATACATAACGTTCATCGAGTTGACGCCAGAGTTCCTACGGCTTCCAATGGATGAGCGGAGGGGTTACGTGCCGAAGTGGAGCCAGCTCGCGTCCAAGCATGGGGTGAAGGTCGTTTTCTGGGGTATGCCCATGGGCGTGAAGGAGAACGTCGTATGCGTGTTCGAAACAAAAGGCGACTATGAAGCGTTCTTCAAGTTTCAGAGGGCGTGGCTCGGCCTAGGCACCCCTGAAGCGGGGAGATACGTCAAGAACACCAGAATCATAACTGTGGCCTGAGTCTTCAGATCATTCGACATAATTGAGGGTAGATTAGATCACCATCAACGTGATCGTGTTCCTTATCCTAGGGGTTCCCCTGATCTTCCTTATGATGATCTCATTTAATTCCTGTTTGTCGGCGAACTCGACCCTGGTTATCAAGTCGTAGATGCCGTAGACTATGTACGTCTCCTTGATCTGGGGCAGGGTTTTCAGGGCCTTGACTACCTGTTCCTCGGACCCTAACTCGGTGCTTATCATTACGTATGCGGAGGGCATTCTGGTACCGTGAAGTGAACCGGTTGGGGCTCTTTATTTGTTTTGGGTAACGAAACCTACCCATCGGTCACCCTAATGGGTGCATGGAAAAATGGGGGGTTATTTCTTTGCTTCTTTGATGATGGCTTTGATGGTGTCTACGATTGTGTGGGCGTCTTCGTCGTCGAGGTACTGGGGGTTTATCATGAGCTTGTCTTTGGCGTCTTTGAGCATGAAGCCGGGCTCGTAGAGGGCTTCTATGCTGGGGTCTCCGTCCCGTAGCTTGGTGCTGAGCTGTGCGCCGGTGATGCCTGTGACGGCTGGGTTTAGTTTGATGTAGCTGACGGGTACCATGGGCTTGTTGTCTTCCATGGTGGATTGGTGGTCTAGTCCGGCTTCGACGCCGGGGGTGTCTTTGAACTGTTCTGTTATCCACTGGGCTTTATGGAGCCATTTCTTGTATGTTTTTTGTTCGTCTTCTTTGAGGTAGAGGTTTAGGGCGGTGACGAAGCCTACCAGGGTTTCTCTGCTCATCTTGGAGGCTCTGCCTACTCCGTGGAAGGGGTAGGCTTGGAGGTGGGCGAGTTTTATGAGGTCGGCTCGGCCTGAGAGGATGCCGCTGTTGTTGGGGGCGCTTATGTATTTGCCTGCGCTGAATACGACGAGGTCTGCGCCGGTCTTGATGTAGCGTTTGAGGTTTTTTCTTGGGGGTAGCTCGGCTGCGGCGTCCACTATGACGGGGGCGTCGTGGCTGTGGGCTACCTTGATTATGGTTTCGAGGGGGAGGGCGTCTGCGCCGGATCTGACTGTGTAGTAGTAGGCGGCGGTCTTGTCTTTGTTGTAGGCTTTGTTGAGGGCTTCCTCGGTGGGTTTTGCCTCGACTACGGTGCCGCCTGCGAACTCTATGGCGTGGTCGTAGACGTTGCGGTTGGTGCTTTGAATGATGAACTCTGTCTTGAGTCCTTCGGTGTGGGCGGGGAGCTTCTTCGTGATGCTGCCCCATGTTTCTAGTTCCAGTGGGTCGTAGTTTTCTAGTTCTGTGCCTTTCATTATGCAGGCTGCGGCTGCGAGGGTTATGGCGTTGCTTGCGCCGGCTGTGGGGTGGCCTGCTTCGGCTCCTGTGGCTTCTGCTATTGCTTTGCCTGCCCAGTGTTGGAGTTCGGGGATCTGTACGAAGCTTTTGGAGGCTTCCTCCATGGCGTGGTATACGCTGGGGTCGGGGATGCTGCCGCCTAGCCTGGTGAGGCAGGTGGCGGCGTTTATGACTCGCCGTATGCCCATCTTCTTGTAGGGGTTGATCATGTCGTACTTTGGTTGTTACGCGGGCTTATAACTGCTTCAAGGAGAAGTTGATGATTTCAACGGTCTTGGTGTGCGTTACTTATCGTTGGTTTCCTACGATAAGCGTTTTCTGGGTGGTCTCGATGTTTATTGGCCGGGGTAACGGAATATTATATACGTTTAAAAGATTCAAGAATTCACACTTAGATGGGGTTAGATGTGGTAATCCCGGTGGGGGAGCCGAGGTATGAGAAGGATCTCATTGATAAATTGGATCGATATAGCCGCGATTATAACTGGATCAAAGATAATCACTCTATACTGTTGAAGAAGTATCCTCGACGATACATTGCCGTGAGGGACCAGGAGGTTCGGCACTCCGGCGAGTCGATGAGGGAGCTGCTTGATGAGATACTGGGGAAGGATGAGAACACTTCGGAGTTCGCCATCGAGTTCCTGAGCTCTCGTTCTTGAACAAAAGCCGTAATAAAACCTCTGAAAATGAGGAAATTAGAATAAAGTAAATGATTAGAACACGATAATTATATCAAGAATACTCTATTAAGTGAAGATGATATTATATTCGAAATCTGGTCATCATAATGGTTAAACCAATTCTGAAATGGGCTGGCGGTAAAAGGCAACTCTTACCCAACATCATCAGCCTTTTTCCCAAACACTATAAAGAATTAACATACCACGAACCTTTTGTGGGAAGCGGAGCAGTTTTTTTTACAATAGAACCCAAGACCGGAACAATAAACGATATTAATCATCATTTAATCAACTTATTTAAAATCGTTCGAGACAAACCTGAAGATCTAATCCAAGAAGCCTTCAAGTACAAATATGAAAAAGAAACATATTACATGCTAAGAGACCGTTTCAACGAAGAAGAAATAACGGACCTTGAACGCGCAGCCCTATTCCTGTACTTCAACAAAACCGGGTTCAACGGCCTCTGGAGAGTAAACTCAAAAGGAAAATTCAATGTACCCTTTGGTAGGTACAAAAACCCTACAATTGTACCCGAAGAAAAAATAAGAGAATCCAGCAAAGTCTTGGAAAACAGCGATATTCTATGCACAGATTTCACCTACATTATTGAAGCTGCTGAGGAAGGAGATCTATGCTACTTTGACCCACCATACGAACCAGTCAGCGAAACATCATACTTCACATCATACACCGCAAAAGGCTTCGATATGAAGGAACAGGAACGACTTAGCTCCACCTGTAAAAAACTAGATGAAAAAGGAGTATACTTTGTTCTAAGCAACTCCCACGTCAAACAAATCGTTGATCTATATGAAACCAATCCACGGTTTAACATAGAAATAGTTCAAGCAAGACGAGCCATTAACTCGAAAGCAACTAAACGTGGCCCAATAAACGAGATCCTCGTAACCAATATACCTGAAGAACTCTCTCAAACCGTCTAAGGTCCTTTTTCAGATTTTTGGAAGATCATGAAATAGGTGTGCATGATCACAGAGCATGGCCTATCCTTTACTTGGAACGCTGTCGGCGACAATCTATGATGGATAAAAATGTTAAGGTCAATAATCTCAAAATTAGTTAATCGTTTTATCCATTCATAGTGATGCGCATAGAATTTCCGTTCCTTAGTCTGGTATTGATCCGCGCATTTCACAATCAGTTTCCCATCATCCTTCAATAGATATGGGAACTTTTTATTCGCAGTATCTATGAACCAGAGAAAACTCGGATAATCCTGAATATAATCACCATAATCCTCTCTTCTGGGGTCATCTGAGCCCTCATAACCGAAAAAGTAGGGTGGGTCATAGATGATCCCGTCAAACTTGTAGTCAAACTCAAGTTCATCAATACTAGATACCAAGTTATACCCAAAATCTACCACATCAGAGAAAACAACCTCACCGTATTCTTCAAGCCTTGTTTTCCCAGTTAACGTTGGAGTCATGAACTCTTTCCAGAGATGCCTTTTTCCACACGTGGGGTCAAGGATTTTCTTATCTTCTGATGGTGGGATGTGGAAGGTCAAGATATCGTAAAAGTATTCGCCGTGGTTTTTCCCAGCGTTATGTGATAGTGGGTACTTTGCCATAGGTTAGTTTGGGGTATGATTATTGAAGAATGTTGTTGAGTGCTGCTTTTAGTAATCCTCTGTTGGAAAAGTTGATATTCAGCACATAGTCCATGTTTTCGAATGCTTTTGTGAGCTGGTTTTCACTGCCTTTCCACACGTTTCCGTCAGTGATCCAGATAAAGTCCCACCCGTTGGCTTCCAGCTCATTTTTCCTGTTGATATAGCTGTCTACGATTTCTTCTGGTTTGGAGCCTGCTCCTGCGTAATAGTTGACTTCGATGTTCACGAATCGGTCGTCTTTGTACACGATGAAATCTGTTTTTCTGTTGGCTAATGATGCTGGGATACGGCTTGGTAGTCCTACGGTTCGGAATTTCTTTTGGAATAGACACTTTGCCCCCAGTTCTTTGCTTGCTTGTTCTATTACTGGTTTGATTAACTGTTCCATTGCGTTTCCGCTTCTGTTTTTACGGGCGTTGGTGTCCATCCCTACCTCTACTCCGAGAACATAGTCATAGAGGTTTTTTATCGTATCAAATAAGATGAAAAGCCCTGATTTTTCAATGAACTGAAGATACTCATCAATTTCATCGTCGTCAAGTTTAGAGTGTCTATTTTTATTGAAATCGAGGTCTTTGACTCCTTTTTCTACGTCAAAGAAATCTATAATGATGGGGAATTCGAGATCACGGACAGCGATAAGAATTGGTATTGCTCGGATTGTTTCGGGATACTGCTTGATTAACTCTCTGAAATCCTGCTCAAGGTTTTTTGATCCTATTAGACTATTCATTAATGATAATTCAATTCGTAATTCTTCAGCGTTTTCTCGCACTTTTTCCCAGTTTACAAAAAATCAGCAGTTCGATTAGTCACAATAATAGAGTTTTGAAAAGCATTTACTAATTGGGGGATTGTATCAAATTCAATTTGTTTTTTATATACGTGAAGGTTCACCAAAGTAGGCTCCTATGATAGGAGATGGATTAATGATAAGAGAATTACGCGTGATTAATGAAATTCCATTAAGTATTTCATCCGATATTTGAACACAACTTTAAACGAAAAACTACCTCATTTCGCTCTGAGCAAACTTGAACCTAGCTTCTACTCTCAATCTGAGTTTCAGGTGTCTCTTAGGTTTACCTTCCTGCGTCCAGGTTATTAGTAGCCTTTTCCAAGGGCTCAGAAATGAACATTGAGGATGTCGGGGAGCTCTTCAATGTCCTCAACGACGCCGGGATACGGTTGGGTCTGCGATGGAGCCGCCTAGCCTGGTGAGAGATGTAGCGGCGTTTATGACCCGCCGTAGCCCCCGCTTCTTGTAGGGATCTTCAATTATTTCGTACTGTGGTTGTCCCGTATGCTTATAACTGCTTCAAAAGGAAGTATATGGATTCGCCTATTGTGGAGGTTCGCTTTCTCATGGTCAGGAAGGGCTTGGTTGATCATGGTAGTATTCACAACGCGGCTGATACTTACTATGTCTAATGAGATGAATGTCTTCGTTTTAGTCTCAAAAAAGTATGATTAAATTATAATAAAGAAATTATGTGTTTTTTATCAAAACCTTCGATTTTAGATAATTCTAGAACAAGTTGCCGTATTAAATCAAAATAATATACACTAAGTGCTTTTTTATCTTGGAAGTTCTTTATACATTGTAAATACTGATGCACCATTTTTTGATATTCTAATAATTTTCCTTGATACTGATATGGAGGATATTTTAATTGTAAAATTTTTTGATATAAATGAGTCCATGTCTTGTAACCAATATTAATTCCGTATTTAGTTTCGAAATCTTTCCGAGATACTGATAATAAATCAGTCTTTACTTGGAGGTCATTAAGATTTAGAATCTTTTTTGAAGTAAATAACAAGATTTCTCTACCTGCCAATATCAATAAATTTTCTGAATCTGTTTGATGGATATCAGTTTGATCTCCCATCCATAGAACCACATTATCGTTAGGTAACCAGAATTCCTAATTAACCATAAAACTATATTATTTTAAATGAATATAAAATAATCTTTTATTTTTTAAAAGCTTTCATGCTCAATCTATTATAATTCAATATAGCGGCTAGTAAAAATTCGCCAAT
>Ga0315533_1002402_pt1 | contig 13086 bp, 13 predicted proteins | sample SalMarSW160130MG_FD_203081 | JGI IMG/M metagenome (GOLD analysis project Ga0315533, IMG submission 203081) | Salt marsh sediment microbial communities from the Plum Island Ecosystem LTER, Massachusetts, United States - Salt Marsh Sediment SW1601-30 ...
CTTACACTAACCATGGCTAGTCCGGGAGGCACCATCCATCCTTTTTGGGAACCAGTGACAACTATATCACAATGCCAGTCATCGGTAGGCAAATTGATGCAGCCCAGGCTTGAGATAGCGTCAACCAAGAGAAGTTTATCGAATTTGTTGACCAAGGCGCTTATGTCACCGAGCCTGTTAGTCATCCCTGTGGATGTTTCATTGTGAGTTGCCAGGACTGCCTTAATATCGCCATCTTTGATACTGTCATGCTTCCTTAATACCTTTTCTACTGCATCAAGGTCAACTGCTTTCCCCCATTCAAAATGAAGGCGGATTACTTCAGCACCATACTGTTCGGCGATATCGGCAAAGCGCTCACCGAAGGCTCCGTTCGAGATGGATAAGACCTTATCGCCCGGCGATAGGGTATTGACAATAGCTGCTTCCATGCCACCGGTGCCTGAAGCGGTAAGCAGGAAAACGTCTCCTTTGGTCTGAAATGCCTGTTTTAGTTTCTCCGTTGTTGAATTGAGAATTTTGGCAAATTCTCCTCCCCGATGGTTTATCATTTGCCGACTCATGGCTTGAAGAGCTTGTGGCGGGCAAGGTGTTGGTCCTGGAACACGCAGCTGCATTTTTATCAACTCCTTTTTATGAATTAGCAGTTTCCCAGTCCCTTTTCATGCTATCGACCATTCTCAAAAAACGCCGTTTGCCTACTTTGATAATAGTTCCATCCTTCAAACTCACTAGACTGGTGCTGACTTTCTCTCCATCAACCTCGATAGCACCTTGAGCTAGCAGGCGGTTTGCCTCTGATCGGCTCTTTGCTAAACCAGCCTCAACTAGTAAGCTTGTAATGTCTCTCTGAACCTCAATTTCGAGCTTACCGCTGGGGCGAAGGACACCACGTAATTCAACCGTACGTGTTTCTTTAGGTATTTCCCTTTTCTGGAAGACCTGGGTAAAATGTTCTTGTGCCTCATCCGCTGCCTGTTTACCGTGGAACTGCCTGACAATTTCATGAGCCAACCGTTTTTTAAGGTTCATGGGGTTGACTGAGCGAGTTTTCAGCTGCTCCTTGAACTCAGCGATTTCTTCTTCAGGAACGTCGGTCACCAGCTCAAAGTAGTCCATGATAAGAGGGTCGGGGATGGACATCACCTTGCCGTATATTTCCCGGGGAGGCTCAGCAACGCCTATGTGATTATTTAAGCTCTTGCTCATCTTCTGATGGCCATCGGTACCAACCAGAAGGGGAACAAGGAAAACTTGCTGGGGAGGCTGCCCTGTGCTCTGCTGTAGCTCTCTGCCCACAAGGCAATTGAATTTCTGGTCAATGCCACCGAATTCAACATCGGATTGGATAGCTACTGAATCATAGCCCTGAAGCAAAGGATAAAGCATCTCAGTTAGAGATATAGGGTTGCCAGAACCATACCGCTTGTTAAAATCCTCCCTGGCTAGAAGTTGGGCTATGGTGAATTTGCTGGTAAGTTTAATTACTTCATCCAAAGTGAATCGAGAAAACCATTCGCTTTGCCATCTTAGCTCTGTTTTATCCTTATCTACCACCTTGAAGAATTGTTCCATGTAAGTTTGAGCATTACTCTCTATTTCATTGGGGGAAAGCATAGGGCGCGTAGCTGACTGACCGCTGGGGTCGCCAATTCGGGCCGTCCAGTCGCCGACTATAAGAGTGACTTTATGTCCTAGCTCTTGGAATTGACGCAGCTTTCTCAGGCCCACCACATGTCCCAGGTGGATGTCAGGAGCGCTGGGGTCGAAGCCTTGCTTCAGGGTCAGAATTCTCCCCGAGTCCAGCAGCCTTAGTAGCTCTGCCTCTGTTATAATTTCAGCCACTCCTCGTTTTAATATGGTGGCAAACCTTGTATCGGTCATTTTAAATCTTTAGCTAAAATTGCTTCTACCTTTCGCACATCTTTTTCTATTTGTACCTTTAGCTCTTCAGAAGAGGGAAAGCGTTTCTCATCCCTTAATTTTTGCACAAATTCTACCCTTATGTCTTTGCCATACAAATCACCTTTATAGTTTAACAGGTGAGTTTCCACCATCTTTTCCCCTTCCCCAAAGGTGGGGCGGATGCCAATATTAGTTGCTGAAGGGAACTGCTTGCCATCTACCTGAGCGATAGTAGCGTAGATGCCATTGCCTGGTAACGCTTGTTGTGGCCTTATATCCAAGTTAGCGGTGGGAAATCCCAGAACTCGGCCACGTTTGTCGGAAGTGATGACTTTGCCTCCCAGGTAGAAATAGCGCCCCATTAGCCTTTCTACCTTTCTCATATCGCCTTGAACTAATGCCTGGCGGATGAGAGTGCTGCTCACTACTTCGCCATTGATTGTAAAGGGAGGGATAACTTCCACGCTGAATTCCATTTCACGTCCCAGGGCACGGAGCAGGTTGATATTGCCTTCCCGGCCTCGCCCTAAAGCGAAGTCGGGCCCCACCATGATACCACGCATCCTGAGATGTTTCTTAACCAAGGATATAAACTCTTGGGCACTTAGCTGGGCTACCTTGGGAGTGAAAGTGAGCACTGCGACTATGTTTATGCCTAATTCTCGAAAAGCCTCGACCCTATCCTCCAGGCTGCTAAGCCAGGGTAGCTGATTATGCTGATGTAATACCGATTGGGGATGAGGGCTAAAGGTAACTACTCCGCTAAGCAAGTTTTTCTCCGCTGCTCGCTGTTGCAATTTTTTCAGCAGGTAGCGGTGTCCGGCATGAACACCATCAAACACGCCTATGGTAAGGAGTGTTTCCCCTTGAGGAGTTATACTGGCTAGTTCTTGCTCGATTTCCATGGTCTCAGGGCTTGGTCTTCGCGCTTGGAGTAGCGAGCTTTCTATTCCTAGCTTCGGCTATAGGCAGTAATTGGGCCATTAAGAGGCGAAAGTTATCAAAGGTGAGCGATTGAGGACCATCGGCAAGCGCTAGGTCAGGATTAGGATGGACTTCTATGAGAAGTCCGTCTGCCCCGGCAGCTACTGCTGCTAATGCCAGCGGGAGTACTAGATACCATTTACCTGTGGCGTGACTGGGGTCAGCGATAATGGGTAAATGGCTGACTTTCTCGATAATTGGTATAGCACTTAGATCCATGGTATTACGGGTATAGCTTTCAAAGGTTCTAATACCCCGTTCGCAAAGAATAACCTGCTCATTCCCTTGGGCCAGGACATACTCAGCGGCCAATAACCACTCTTGTATGTTGGACGACAAACCACGTTTGAGCAACACCGGTTTCTTTGTCTTCCCCACTTCGTCGAGCAAAACAAAGTTCTGCATGTTTCTCGCTCCAATCTGGAGTATATCAGCGTATTTGGCTACTAAGTCGACATGGTCTGGCGACATAACCTCAGTGATTATGGGCATTTGAGTTTCCTTGCCTGCCTGTGCCAGTATTTTGAGCCCGCTTTCGCCCATTCCACGAAATTGATAAGGCGAGGTGCGTGGTTTAAAGGCACCACCGCGCAATATAGTGGCCCCGGCTGCTTTGACCGCTTGAGCAGTGGACAAAAGTTGTTCTTCACTTTCTATAGCGCAGGGTCCGGCCATGACGACTATTGCATTGCCACCGATAGTCACGCCATTTAGTTCGACTATAGTATCCTGGGGATGGAACTCCCGACTGGCAAGTTTGTACGGTTTGGTCACAGGTATGACCTGTTCCACTCCAGATAGCAATTCCAAGGTGTCACGAAGTTCAGGGAAGACTTTTCCCAGCACGCCGATAACGGTGTGTTCAATACCCTCTGATATGTGTGCCTTTAGGCCAGCGTCTTCAATTCTGTTCTTAATTCCGCTGATTTCATCCTGGCTGCAGCCCGTTTTCATGACTACAATCATGCGTTGCCTCCGATTGATAATGACGGTTCATCCTTTAACTTCTTCGCCTCTCCTAAGTAAATATGGCTGATTTCCTCAGCTCCCCTTTCAGTGTTTACAAGCATTAGAACTCTCAGGCAGTGGGGTAGAGCATTGGGGACACTCATTTCGTGTCCACAAAGCAAAGCTAAGTTGGATGGCCATCCTAGCTCTCGTGTCGCCACCGCGGGAAACTCAGCATTTAGGTCTGGCGTGGTGGTGAAAATAATAGCAGCTATATCCTTAATTTCAATTTTGTTGGCCTTCGTCATTTCCGCAAGCAGCTCCTTAGCTGCTGCTAGGATGCTTTTTTTATTATTTGCTGAAACCGCGATAGCACCTCTGATGCCCCGGCATTGCAATTTAACATGTCTCCTTTTAAGGTTTAAACTAATAGCCTACCCTAATTCTCATCCTTCGTCAAGGAAGCTCGCCTTGACAGCGGCATAAATTGCCGTTATTACGTCTCGTGAGCAAAAACTGGTTTTTTGCTACGCCCAGCTCGACCACTGTAAAGGGCCAGGTTTTAATGATACTATAACTCGTTATGCGTTTGTCTGGTAGCAACCTAGGGTGGTAAGATGATAATAAGTGTTCTTGCACTTGTTGGCAAAATCTGTGGTTTCTAGATATGCAGAGGGAGAAATTTGAGGCTCTCGTAGCGAGGGCAATCGATAATTTGCCGCCGGAGTTTCAGTGCAAACTGGAAAATGTTGATATTGTGGTAGAAAATTGGCCCACACCAAGGCAACTGAGACAAGTTAAACACAGTCATCCCACCCAATTGCTTGGTCTTTACCAGGGTGTACCCCAAACTAGGCGAGGCCGGGGGTACGGATTGGTTTTGCCTGATAAGATAAGTATCTTTCAAAAGCCTATAGAAGCGCAATGCCGCTTTGGCGATGAAATTGAAGCAAAAATAGAGGAAGTAGTGCGCCACGAAATAGCCCACCACTTCGGCCTCGACGAAAAGACTTTACGGAAGATAGAGGGTGAGAAACGCGGAAGGAAGTAAGGGACAGGTATCCTGATGGCTCAATATTGTATGAGCGTAGATTCTCCCAAACCCGAGTAATAGTTATGCAGTACGTGAACAGGGAAAATATAATAGCGTAATAGTCCTGATATAAAACGCAGTGGTGAATATATGCATTCAATGGACAGACTGTCACTAAACGAAAAGCCGAAGAAGCTCTACCAGTTAATAACCGATATTGCTAGGCAAAGGAGAGGGGAAAATGGATCAAATAAGACTAGGCAAAACCGGGATGATGGTTTCCAAGCTGGGTTTTGGTGGTATTCCCATCCAGCGGGTCTCTGACGGGCGAAGCTGTAGCTGTGGTTCAAAAGTGCTTGAACCTGGATATCACTTTCTTTGATACGGCCAATGTTTATACTACCAGCGAGGCACGTATCGGTAAGGCCATCAAGGGACGACGAAAAAGGATCGTCATCGCTACCAAGTCTACCTCTCGAAGTCGTGAAGGCGTGGAGGGACATCTTAATATGAGCTTGGAACGTCTCGGGCTTGACTACATCGACCTATATCAGTTCCACCAGGTCGGTGACTTCAAGTCTCTGGAAATAGTCCTTGACCTAAAAGGCCCAATGGCGGTGCTAGAGAAGGCTAAAAAAGCCGGCGTGATAAAACACATAGGCGTTACCTCGCACCAGATAGATGTGGCTAAAGAAGCCGTGAAGTCAGACCGTTTCGAAACATTGATGTTTCCCTTCAACTTCATTGCCTGCGAAGCGGCGGACGAACTGCTACCCCTATGTCATAAGCATGATGTTGGGTTCATCGCCATGAAACCGCTGGCCGGGGGGGCGCTGGACAACGTAACTATCGCCTTCAAATACCTCTTTCAGTTCCCTGACGTATTACCAATACCTGGCATCGAGAAACCCCGTGAGATAGAAGAGATTGTTCATGTGCTACAGGGATCATGGGAAATGAGCGACGCAGAGCGAAGTGAGATGCAGAGGCTGAGAGGTGAACTAGGTAACAAGTTCTGCCGCCGCTGTGATTACTGCCAGCCCTGCACTCAAGAAATACCGATATCTACGGTGATGGTCATCAAGAGCGCCATTAGACGACTGCCGCCGGAACGGCTGTTTACAGGTATGTTCGCTGACGCAGTGGAAAAGACAGCTGACTGTACTGAATGTGGTGACTGCGAGGAAAGGTGTCCCTATCGACTTCCTATTAGGGAAATGCTGCATGAATCGGTCCAATGTTTCCAAGCAGCAAAGCAGAAATATGATAAATCGGTGGGTACCTAGTGAGTCTTCCCTAAAAACGTTCTCTGGTCTTTTTTCGGGAACGCCCTCGCCTGACTATATCTCTCAATTCGGGACACTTGAAAATAGCAGAGTTTTTTCAGGGGGCACAAATCTAGTTACGGAAAAGAAGTGATAATCACAAAAATTACTAGGCATATTAGAACCGACTTATGCGGCTGTGATACTAGCTTCATCGGCTCGGGGAAGGGATGGTGATGCTTGACCCCTGTCGGTAGTATCAATAGCTCAGCTAAGACTACAGCTATGCCGGACGGTATTGAAGGGTCCGAGAATGTTTTTAGGAGGGTTTTTCGGAGATATTTTCCTTTGATATTTATACTGTGGATTGTTTTTGTGTTATATCCCAATCCTCTAAACTTAATCATTAGTGCCCAAAGGGTTTTTAACTTCGATGCTGACCCTGGCGCTGTTGAATTTATGCTGAATGACCTTCCTTCTGACCCTGTAGCTATAGAGAAAGCAGTCCTGACTAGGATACCCTATCACCACGATTGGGAGCTTTATGGCATGCCCTGGTATTTTCCTACCATTGAGAAAGTGCTGGAGCGAGGAGAGGGGGATTGCAAAGCCCGGGCTCTGGTCTTAGCTTCTGTTTTAAAAGCGAAAAATATTCCCTATCAGGTTAATCAATCTCCCATACACGTGTGGGTGGACTACGAGGGTAAACAGGAGACCTCAATTGAGAATGCTCAAGTAAAGTTTTACCAACGAGACCCTGAAACGGGTGAAAAGCGATTCCAGATTCCTGAGATTAGTCTGGGCGAGGTAATGGATTCTTTCTGGCAGGCCTTTTGGATCCCTATGCCCGACGGCAGAAAGGCTCTTCTAATTTCGGGTTTATTAGCTTTGATAGCAGCCAGAGTGATTTTACGCAAGAAGAGAGCTGCCCAGTACGATGCTGTGACAGAGAGGGGGGGGTGCAATCTCTGTTTGAAGGCCTGATCCTCCAAAGAAGATTGCACAATGCTCGGAATTGTGCTGATAGCGGGCGGCGTCACAGTGATACTTCGACATCGAGCCTTCTTCGATATAAAATATCCCCCATATGAGCACAAAGAAGTCGGTAAAGCTGAATGCGGTCTATTGGGGCCTTCTTCTTTTTGTCGTCGCTCAAATTCTTATCCTTCTCGTTGCTCCCCGTATAGACCCATTCCTGGATGAAAATGATATAGATATACCGACCCAGCCAGCCGCACCGATATCCTGGTGGCCTGGGGAAGTGACATTACCCGATGGAGAAGTTATCGAATTCCCAGCCCATTCAGCGTTAGGACCAATTTTAATCTATATTCTTGCGGCAGCGGCCGTGCTTGGAATCACACTCTCCAAGATTCCACTGAAAGCTTTAAAGGTTTTTCTTAGACTCTTGTTTGCCCTTCTGTTTAGTTGGGGCGCATTCATCGCAACTGTCTTCTACGTGCCCCTGCCAGTAGCTGTCGCCATTGCTGTCGTGTTTGGAACATTTTGGTTCTTGATACCACTTGTCTGGTTACATAACCTGGTATTGATTCTGGCGGTTAGTAGTTTAGGAGCAGTTTTTGGTCGCTTTATTACGCCGTGGACAGCGATGGCTATTATTTTGGCACTCGCCATCTATGACTTCCTAGCGGTTCGTTTTAGATTTATGCTCTGGATGGCAGACAGGCTAGCGCAAATAAATGCCTTGCCGGCACTAATCATTCCCCAAAACTATTCTGAGTGGAACCTCAACTTGAAAAAACGGGAGAAAATAATAGAGGTGAATCCCGCCGCTAGGGAATACTCAATACTGGGCGGTGGCGACATTGCCTTCCCTTGCCTGCTTACAGCCTCCGTTTATTTTGCCCAAGGGCTAGCTCCAGCGGCTATTATTTCAGTACTCGGATTACTGGGATTGGTCAGCGTCTATGCGATTCAAGCGATATTTTTGAAGGGGAAGCCGATGCCAGCTCTGCCACCCATCGCTGCCTTTACATTGATTGGATTGTTGATTATCTCGTGACACAACAGTATAGCGATTGGCGCAATGAGACATAATCTGTAATAACGGCCCTGGCATCGGAAGACAGTGGGTAAGCTGCCTGTCAAGTTTTGGAAAGTTATTTACAGTCGAATATGACCTGGCATATAATATATCATAGTGTTATTATCAATAACTGGAGGAGGAAACTATGAATAAAAATCGTCTAGTGTTATCCCTGTCGATTCTAAATTTGCTGGGCTTTCTCGGTACTGTTGTCGTTAATGCGCTGGCCGTTATACTACCCATAAATAACATAACGACCGGCGAGTTATCTGACCTGTATCCAAACTTGTTCGTGCCAGCGGGGCTGACTTTTGCAATCTGGGGGCTGATCTACGTATTGCTTGGAATCTTCGTCATATATCCATTAATACCCTCTGTTAGAAGAGATGCCCAGAAGGTTGATTTTGTACAGAGAATCGGGCCGCTATTCTTTATTTCCTGCCTCGCCAACATCGGCTGGATATTTGCCTGGCATTATAAAATTGTCCACCTATCCCTGGTCCTGATGCTGGTACTCTTCGGAAGCCTGCTAGCAATTTACCTTAGGCTGAATATTGGCAAATCAGAGGCGCCGAAGACTGAAAAATATTTGGTGCATCTTCCTTTCAGTGTCTACCTCGGCTGGATTACCATAGCCGCGATTGCCAATGCCACCGCTCTGCTGGTGAATATCAACTGGAACGCATGGGGCCTTGGTGAGCAGTTCTGGGCAGTAGCAGTGATTATTGTCGGTATCGCTATTGCATTATCCGTACTCTTCACCCGGAAAGACATCTTTTATTGCCTTGTGGTTGATTGGGCATTAGCTGGCATACTGATAAAACGACTTTCATCTACAGAGGTGCCCGCTCAGAGCGTAGTAGTCGTTACGATTGTTGGCCTGGTGCTTCTTACCAGCGGCGTTATAGCCCAACTGGTAAGAAAAAAGGTGTATTAGCCACAGCAACCATACGGTAGCATTTATTATAACGGAAAGGCTTACCCACGAGAATCTGAAATCTAATCTATGGGCGGCCTGTATTTTTATTGAAGAAGATATGAGGTCTATTTTGACTTCGAATGGGAGTGGTGAATCAGCCAACATCAGAATGAATATGGCTAATACCCGAATAATTCAGCATGAACATCGATGATATATCCATATATTTCATAGTCAATCTGGTGTTTTGGGTACCTGCTTTCCTCTTTCTATTTCGTATATCTTCTTGCAGAGTTTTGACCTATAGAAATATCCATAATCCGAGTGTCTCGGTAATCATCCCGGCGCGAAACGAGGAACATACCCTACCTAACTTGCTTGATTCACTAGCTGGCCAATTGTCTTCAGAAGTTGAGGTGATTGTAGTAGATGACCATTCAGAAGACAGAACCAAAGCGGTTGCAGAAAAGAGTGCAGTGAAGGTGTTGGAATCGTTGCCAAAACCTGAAGGATGGCTTGGCAAAGCATGGGCTTGTTATCAGGGGGCCGGGATAGCGTCCGGAGAAATCCTTGTTTTTCTTGATGCAGATACTGTACTGGAAAAGAACGGCCTCAAGAACATAATAGAAGCCTATGTTGAGAGGGATGGCGTGCTGTCAATTCAGCCATATCACAAGATGCGCAACCTTTATGAGCAATTATCTGCCTTCTTTAGCATAGTTATGATGGCTGGTATCGGCGCGTTCACGATTTTGGGTAGCCGCATTAAGCCGATAGGAATTTTTGGGCAAGCGGTGGTCATGAAAAGGCAACATTACCTCGATTTTGGAGGCCATGATAAGGTGAAAGGTGAGATTCTAGAGGATTTGGCTTTTGGATCAGAACTCCAGAAAAAAGGGGTGGAAGTCTATTGTCTGGGTGGGAAAAGTACTATTTCCTTCCGTATGTACCCAAACGGCATCAGAGAACTTATCAACGGATGGAGTAAGGGGTTTGCCATGGGAGCGGCGAAGACTCCGCTACCCTTGCTCATTCCGATTATTGCCTGGATATCAGGTAGTTTAGGCACTACCAGAGGCTTGATCGAGGTAATCGTTGCCACAAACAATGTTCAAATAGCTATTTGGGGTAGCCTTTATATCTTGTACGCGGCTCAAATTTACTGGATTCTTGTACGAATCGGCAATTTCAAGTTCTATACCGCACTGTTTTACCCCATACCCATGGCGTTCTTCGTTGTGGTTTTCATCTACTCATTTGTTCGTATCTTCTTATTCAGGAGTGTCAAATGGAAAGGCAGGGAGATAAATTTGAAGCGTAAGGCAAACAAATAATGCTGCTTCATCTACCTACACTGCCAACAATTCTGCTTGATATTGCCGCCTGGCTCATCATTCATATGGGTGTGTCTTACTCGATGACACATATCCCACTTCGTTCATTTGATACTGGTTTCTGGCTTTATAAACAAAGGAAATGGGAGAAAGACGGCAAGATTTACGTAAGAATATTCAGATTGAAGAAGTGGAAGAAAAGGTTACCGGATGGCGCTGCCTTGTTCAAAAAAGGGTTCCAGAAGAAACACATCAAGGGACTTGATGATGTTTATCTTGATGATTTCATCAGAGAAACATGCCGTGCTGAGCTTACTCACTGGATAATGTTTTTATTAAGCCCGGTGTTCTTTATCTGGAATCCCTGGTGGGTCGGCATTGTGATGATAGTATACGCAATACTGGTAAACATGCCCTGTATCATAATTCAACGTTACAACAGAATAAGATTGAAAAGAGTCTATTCTAAGCTAACGGCTTTGTCTGTTTGAAGTGCCGGCTATATTGTGAAGTAATGGAATAGGAGTAAACAATGGCTTCTGTGAAGGATGTACTGGACAAACTCCAGAGCAAAGCTCAGCCAGAGCAGTTAAAAGGAATGGCTAAATACGGGATGACAGTTGAACAGAGATTAGGCGTCTCGGTTCCTGATATGAGAAAACTGGCTAAAGAGATAGGGAAAGATCACAAGCTGGCACTGGACTTATGGAGAACTGGCATAGCCGAAGCGAGGATCGTGGCTGCGATGGTTGGTGACCCTGCTAAGCTAACTGAAGAGCAAATGGAGGACTGGGTGAAAGGCATTAATTCGTGGGATGTCTGCGACCAGGTGTGCATGAATCTCTTTGAAAAGAACCAATTAGCCTGGAAGAAAATTGCCGATTGGTCTGAGCGGGAAGAAGAGTTTGTCAAAAGGACTGCCTTTTCGCTGATAGCCTGTCTGGCATGGCATGATAAGAAGGCGAGCGATGAGAAATTCATCGAATTGCTTCCTGTGATAATACGAGAGGCTACGGACGAGCGTAACTTCGTCAAGAAAGAAGTGAACTGGGCTCTTAGAAACATTGGGAAAAGGAACCTCAATTTAAACGAAGCCGCAATAAATACTGCAGGGGAAATCCAGCGCCTCGACTCGAAGGCTGCTCGCTGGATTGCTTCTGATGCCATCAGAGAACTAGAGAGTAACGCTATCCAAAGCAGGCTTAAGAGATGAACATTAGTCCATATTGTACAGCTTAGGCAATAGAAGCTTGGATATTGCTCCGCTGCGCCAAAATATGGATTGTTGCTTCTTAACTCTACAGTATGGCTTGAACATAGTACAAAAGACCTATTGACTGTTCCTCAGATAGCCGTATAATAGTTTCCGTGGAACTACTTATGTGCGGAAGGCAAAGTGCAAGAGACTATTATGAAGTCTTGGACATTGCGACAAATGCCAGCGCAGAGGAAATAAGAAGGGCGTATCACAGGCTGGCTTTTCAATGCCACCCAGATAGGCATCAGGAAAGCGAGGAAGCCCACAAAAAAATGCAAGAGATAAACGAGGCTTATGATATCCTGTCTGACCCGATTAAACGAAGGGAGTATGATCTTCCCCGGGGGTATGGTAGAAGATTGACGAAGTTCAAGAAAGGCAGCAAAGTGAAAATCAGTGTCAATTCTCCTTCACAGTATAGAGGCCACACCGGGTTCGTAGATAAAGAACCTATTAAGGATACCTTTCGCTTCTGGTATATGGTGAAAATAGAGTTCAAAGGCTTCACGGCAGCCAATCGCTTCGCTGAAGAAGAACTTGAGGGACCGGGCGATTAGCAGCTAGACCGACCACTCAACGTTCGGAGCAAGTAACTATCACCCGTGTGCGCTTTAGTTTTGTTATTCTTTGGTCACCTCCAGCATGTGCCTGGAAGTGGTGTGAATACATTCAGGTTTTGTGGGGGCCCTCTTTTCGAGACTGAAATTAGCCAACTGGTGGTACGCAGATCTCCAGGTTTACCCTCTTAACATTGGTAAATTCCCGCTTCATTGTCTTGATTACGGTAGCAATATCATTTTTGTAAGGAAGGGATGTGTCGAGGAAAAGGCCGATTTTCATGAAGACTCTACGTCTAACGAGCACAGAATCTTATTTAAGATCCTTTACATAACTGTACACTATTGCCACGAATCTCTTCTATCATAACAGTTCAAAGTTCTAGGTCATTCCCAGCAGCTAATGACATCCGCTGCGCCAAAGTTGGCAGAACGCTTTTTCTTTTTATAATTCGGTACCAGTCTTCGTAGCAGTAGATTCCCTGGAAGATAATGGCGGAGAGGAAGCCGTAAGAGACCTCCGGTGCCAGGATGTAAAAACCTCTTACCACGAATACTCCGCCAATAACCAGGGCAAGAAACCAGTGGTGCAGGTGGAGCTGATAGTTCCGCCAGGGGATGATTATTGACCTGACAATTCCTTGTTTACCGTCTGTCCGGCCGCTGAGGTACTTGGTGGCGGCGAAAGCGACAAACCAGGTCTTGTAGCAGAATATACCAAGGAAGATAAAAACGGCAATCAGGCTGATGAGGACTATCTTCTTCCTCATTCCATCTCTTATGATAATCCTAAATAGCCCAAAAGTCCATTTGGTATTACCACCTTTTCGCTGGCA
>Ga0315533_1002407_pt1 | contig 13075 bp, 13 predicted proteins | sample SalMarSW160130MG_FD_203081 | JGI IMG/M metagenome (GOLD analysis project Ga0315533, IMG submission 203081) | Salt marsh sediment microbial communities from the Plum Island Ecosystem LTER, Massachusetts, United States - Salt Marsh Sediment SW1601-30 ...
TGACTCAGAAGCCACGTCAAATAGCACTACCTCCTCACCTTCATCCAGCAACAGCTTAGCTAAATGATATCCGATGAAACCAAGACCCCCGGTTATCAAATTCTTCCCCATCTTACTTCACCAGCTTCCTAAGCTTCTCCTCCGGTAACAAGTTTTCCTGTATCACAATCTCAGCAGTCCACCTTGCCGCTTTGCCGCATACGTCAGTGCAAACTGTGGTATGTGCCCCAGCAGCATCAAACTTGGCGAATTCATCCTGGTCGGGCATATAGTAAGGACGTCCCAAGACTTTTCGGTGAATGTCTCTACATATAACGGTGCCGTATTCGGCAATGAATTTATCATGTAGCTTTCTGGCTATGGCAAAGCTTTCAAACCGGATACGCTCAGGATCGGCAAAATTGTCCCTTTCCCTACCTTTCAGCATGCTTAGAAACAGAATCCCGGCCACATAAGCACCGCATCCAGCATCACCGGTTATCCCGCCCCCGCCAGCATAACCAGTCATTGCCTTAAAGGTAGCATCATCCCTCATGTCAAAAGTATCCTGAAGTGCAGCTAGCGCACACTGGCCACAGCCCCTGTAAACATTCTCATATTCGTAACCTAGCTTGTATGCCTTTTCTATCAACTTTTTTGCATCCTTTTCTTCTATCACTTTTCTTTAGCCTCCTTTGCTCTATGTTGTACTTGTTAGTCCAGACGCCTGCCCATCTTCGTTGCTCTTTTACCCAATAATTGCCCCCTTCTCCCTATGGAAAGAGAAAACAGATCATAACAGAATGTTTAACCCTTGCTGTTAGCTTTCACAGCCAAGGCGATTTCTCGAAACTCGTTCTCACTTAACAGCCGCTTAAGGTCATGTGACCGTTGTTTAACCCGGCGTAGAACTCCCTCTATTTCCTCCTTGGTAAGCTCAATGCCTAGCCTGTCCGCCCATATGGCTATGGAATCCAGTCCACTTTTCTTTCCCATCACTACCTTAGGTGCCCTATGCCCTACAACCTTAGGAAGAATAGGAGTTATCCCAGTTGGGTACTGCTCATAGCTATTCCTGTACCAGCTGGCAACGATTCCAGATTCTATATCATTGACTCCATCTCCCACAAAGGGTCGGTTAGCCGGCACACCGGCAAGGTCATCTACCAGCTCAGCAAGTTCGGTCAGCTTGTCATACTTGATGCCTACATCTATGCCGTACAGTATCAGGAGCGCCATGAGTGTATCAATCATAGGGCAATTACCGGGGCCCTCACCGATCCCGGTAACTGTAGAGTGAATTACCTCTCCTCCAGCAAGTACCGACATTATCGTGTTAGCCGTGGCCATGCCAAAAGTATTGTGAAAATGTATTTCCAGCGGCTTATTAATCCTTTCCTTAACAGTCTTTGTATAGTAGAAAGCACCCTGCGGCGAGAGTACGCCAAAGGTATCCACTAGAGCCAGTGCATCCATGTGACCTTCCTTGGCCACCCTTGCTATGAGGTTCAAATACCAGTCCATATCCGATCTGGTGGCATCAATAGTGAAGAAAACCGTATACAGCCCCTGTTCCTTGGCAAATTGCGTTGCCTTAACGGGAAGCTCAATAGCTTTATCCAAGGGCCATCTATATGCGTGCTCAATTAAATGCTGGGAGCAAGGAATCTCAATGATAATACCAGCCACACCACAATCCACTGCTCTTTTTACATCATCTACCATGCACCGGCAGAAACAGAATATCTCAGGACCCAAGTGGCGTTTCACTATCTCTTTTATGGCAGCCTCATCCTGCGGGGACACAACTGGCATACCAGCTTCAATGCGGTGAACACCCACCTCGGCTAGCTTCTCGGCAATGCGTATTTTGTCGTCCTTTCTGAATATTATGCCTGCCTGCTGCTCTCCATCACGCAGGGTAACGTCATGAATCTTCACTTGCTTAGGAGGATGAAAATCCTTAGTCACCTCCTCCAAGAAATTCCACGGGCTAACAAACCAATCGTCCGATTTCCAAGGTTCCTTCTTAGTGACCATTGACTGGCATATCTCCTTCCTTTAGAAATTGCTTAGCAGCGCACCCTGATCTCGAAGCAGGCTCTCCTCATAGCTTCAGGGCATCAGGAAAGTACTGTATCGTTGCATCCGGTATGACTGCTACCTTTGCTTCATCACCATATCTGTTCTTGAGCTCCCGCATCACTTCAGCCCATGTTTTTGTCCAACTGATAGAGCTGTACGGTGCTATCCAATCGCCGCCAACTTTGTCTGAGTAGGGCGCCATGACAGAGAGTCGCTTGGTGTTACGGGGCAGACTTGTCCTACGAACCCAGCCCCTGCCAGCAAACCTCTTACCAAAGCTCCTACCCCAGTAATGATTTATCTGTCCTTCCGGAGTGACTACTATGACTACCATGTCGCCGCCCTTCTGAGACAGAAGCGGGGACGCTACCGCGGGAGCAAGAACCATCTCGTTCGCCTTGGAATAGCAGTTAGCAACGACGATATCACAATCGGTAACCATATCAGTGGCATAGTGCTCCCTGGCTAATTTCACTCCCTCTGCGTGTTCCCCAATAGGGTCACCAACGAAAAGAGCCGTTACCTCTCTTTTTAGGTTAAGAATGGCATCTACCTTGACATCAAGCCCTGCCATTCTGGCTGCTTCATCCATGTCCTGTTTCAATATGTTGCCTTCGTACTTGCCTATGCCAGTTGTCGGAGAAAGTGCAAGCCTCGTGTGATTGGAGTCTATGGTCTCCATAGAGGCAACGCCGGGGAGAATTATCTTGCTGCCACCACCATAGCCACTGAATGGGTGCGGTACAATGGAACCAAGGCCAATCTTGAGGTCGCAACACATTACCTCGCTATTGATAGATATCGGTATACCCCGGCTGCTCATTCCAAGGGGAGTGCAGTTCTCATAAGGATTGTGATTATAAACCAGAAATCTGCCCATCACCTCGTCTCCCAGCTTCTTTCTGAAGTCTATGCCATTCATCGAGCCATGAGCCCCAATGGCAGCAATGAACCTGATACTATCGTCGGGAATCCCAGCAGAGGCAAGTTCCTCCAAAACATAAGGTATCAATACTGCAGTCGGTGTCGCCCGTGACATGTCGTCAAACAGTATTACAACCTCTTTCTTTCCTTTAGCCAGCTCCTTTATGGTCCCGGTTCCAATAGGATTGGCAAAAGCTTTCCTGATTCCATCCTCGCTCAACAGGGAAGCACCGTGGCCATGCATGTGACACACAGTCACATCCCAGGAACCAGGGAAGTCTATCTCGAGCTCGGTATCTCCATACCACTCCATTTGCGGTAGCCGAATCACCTTTGACTTATTCATCTCCAATACCGCCTTTCTTATAGTTAGAGCACAGGCCCCAGCGAATGAATGTCAAACTCGCGGTGCCCCAAGATTTCTGCCTTGGTTAGCTTTCCCGATGCCACTTCAACTATCTCGTTAAATATCTGTTCGCCAACAGTCTGGAGAGTACCCTGACCATCTACTATCATCCCTGCGTTTATATCAATATTGTCCTCCATTTTGTTGTAGGTGACACTATTGCTTGATACTTTTATCACCGGGGCGGTAGGCGTGCCCACTGGTGTTCCTCGCCCGGTAGTAAAAACGATTACCTGTGCTCCAGAAGCTAGCAGCCCAATGTTATTCATGACATCAAGGGCCGTGCCATCCATTATTATCAAGCCTTTCTTAGTAGGTTGCTCCGCATACTTGACTACCTGCATAATAGTCGTGCTACCACCTTTACGGATACAGCCCAGGGACTTCTCCTCAATGCTGGTTAGTCCTCCTGCTATGTTTCCCGGTGACGGCTGTGACCCACGGATATCCACACCCATAGACTTGGCTTTGGCCTCAGCACCAGCAATTATCTCATAGATACGCTTTCCAACCTCAGCATTCGCGGCCCTTTTTGCCAATACCTGCTCAGTGCCCAGCATCTCCGTAGTCTCTGAGAATATGGCTGAGCCTCCCTCAGCGATCAGTAGATCGGAGGCAATACCCAACGCTGGATTGGCAGTAAGCCCTGAAAAGGCATCAGAGCCACCACACTCCAGGCCCAAGATGAGCTCGGAAACATCCACCGGTTCACGTTTGGCGCTGGCCGCCTCCGCCAGAAGCTTTCCCGCCAATCTCCTTCCTTCTTCTACGCACTTGATCGTGCCTCCCGCCTCCTGCACACTGGTGATCTCCACCCTCTGACCGACTTCCACCAACTCCCCTGCAATTACTTCGGGTGTTATTAGCTCACAGCCATTTCCAACCAGCAATACGCCAGCAACATTCGGATGGCCGATAAAACCAACCATAGTCCGGATTACCTGTTCCTTATCTTCACCCACATGACCACACCCACAACCATGGATGGCATAAACGGTGCCTGGTACTTCGTTGCTTATCATCCGCGCCACCTCAGAGGCACACACTATAGTGGGGAATATCAATACGTGGTTTCGTATACCAACCTTGCCATTGCTTCTGCGGTATCCCACAAATTTCATCGCTTGTCACCCCTCCCTTTCTGACTTTCCACATTGTGGACATGGACATGCTCCCCTTGCCGAATCTGTTTCGTAGCTAGGCCTATTGCCTCACCATATTTGATTACAGCCCCTCCCTGCTGAATATCCGTCAAGGCAAACTTGTGTCCAAAGGGAATATCCTGCGATAATACAATGCTAACGCTACGATTTTCTACCCCAACCGGGATGGAATCACCCTTCTCCAGTTGGCATAACGCAGTGACTACATTGTCTTTTTCATCTATTAGGATTGCTTTTTCTTGCACCTTGAAACCTCCCTAAATTCCTCATGCCTTGTCCGCCCTTCTATGTTACCTATCTCTCTCACATAATGCCACCTCCTTTTCGGCTAAGAGGTCAACCAAGACCCTACATGGGTTTAGCAGAAGGGAAGACGTCAAGACCTTGCCCTTCGTCTTCACCTATTGTAAGCCATTTCCTCCCAGATATCCCTAGATTCTCGTTTGACGCCACTTAATTGCACACAGTCGCTTCTGTTTCCATCAACCTTCTTGTGAAGATCCGTGATAGACGCTGGGATTAACACAGTGGACTATTCTATTCCCTCCTAGACCAGCAATAAGCTGGTCCACTGCCATGGCCATCATCCTCTTCCTCGTAGCAGGCACGGCGCTACCAATGTGCGGAACAATGGTCAAATTGTCCAAGGTCAGCAGAGGATCATCAAGTGATATCGGTTCAACCTCAGTTACGTCTATAGCAGCACGCAGAATCCGGCGCGACTTCAGTGCCTCATATAACGCTCTTTGGTCTATAATCGAGCCTCGACCGGCATTAACTAGTATCGCCGTCGGCTTCATTACCGCAAACTCATCAGCACCAATCATGTGTCTGGTCTGGTCAGTCAACGGCGTGTTAACGCTTATGAAATCAGATTGGGAAAGAAGCGAGTGCAACTCAGGAACATATTCCACCCCCAGAAGGCTTTCGATATCCACCTTCCTGGTTCGGCTGTAATAAAGCACCCGCATATTGAACCCCTTGGCTCGTTTCGCTACCTGCATTCCTATCTTACCTAATCCTACTATCCCTAAGGTAGCATGATTAACGTCAACACCAGGAAGATCCAGATGAGCATGCATTCTCCACTTCCCCTGCCTGGTAAAAGCGTCACCTTCTACAATACGCCTGGCGGATGCCAAGATAAGGGCAAAGGCAAGGTCAGCAGTCGTTTCAGTTAGCACATTGGGAGTGTGCCCCACAGGAATACTACGCCTTGTGGCTTCAGCCACATCAATGTGATCACACCCATCGCCGAAGTTACTAATTACCCTTAGCTTTGGAGCAGCATTCATTACCTCAGCGTCAACCGGGTTACCAACAGGAATGAGACCCTCAATATCTGCAACCTGTGCTAAGAGCACATCCCGTGGCGGACTATCCTCTCCCTCCCACATTCTCATTTCATGAAGCTGGGCGAGTCTATCGAGCACGTCAGGAAACCAGCTTCTGCATACATACACTTTTGCCATTTCTGTACTTCCTATCTCCTTTCATATTTATTTTCCCAACATCGCGAGATCCGGAGGATGCCCTTGGAAGGAAAAGAACCATTCAGAGTCTGCTATACGTTACCACACTTGAAGCCACAAGTCTTGCACCTAGAACTCAGGGATCTGGTAGTCAAAGAGACTCCTATTCTCCGTACATTCCTGGATATAGTCTTGGACAGTCTTGTCAAGGTCGAATTGCGGCTTGAAACCCCAATCGTGTTCAGCAGAGGAAATATCCATGCGGCGTGGTAGGTTCAGGTCACGCACCTTCCACATCATCTCCTCGTTGACCCTGAAGGTAAGGTTTGTCTCAGGTAGGTACTTCTTGGCGGCATCAACAAGTTGCTGGGCAGTAACCGAATAGCCAAACAGACTGTATACCCGCTTGGTAAGTCTCGACTCCTCGGCATCATTCAGGTCGATGAGCGCCTTGGCAGCATCCTTCACGTAGATCGTGGCCACCTCAGTCTCTGGCTCAACAAATACCTTAAAGGGCCTACCCAGCGCCGCCATCTGGAGCGTCCAGACGACAAACTGACCAGGGTTGACGCCGCCGCGGCCAGGGCCGTTGACGATACAATAACGCACGCCGCGGAAGTTCACGCCGCACGTCCGGCAGTAAGCCTCACCCAGACGTTCACCGCAGACCTTGGTCATCCCATAGAAAGTGTTGGGGCGCTGTGGATAGTCATCTGGAATGAAGACATCGCCCTCCTGATATGAGGACTGGGTACTGGCAAAGATAACACTGCCCACACTGAAGAGTCTGGCCGCTTCCAGAATGTGGAACGTGCCAACAATGTTGCTATGGAATGCTACTGAGGAATCCTGCTCGGTCAGTGGCGGAATTGCAGCACCCAGGTGGTAGACTGTGTCGATTCTGTTTTCCTTGATCGCTTCGGCTACATCCGTCCAGTTGCTGAGGTTCCCTACCTTCACAGTGAGTCTGTCCATTACGTCCTCGAGAAACTTGGAGCTAGAAACTGCATCAAAAACGGTAACCTTGTCCCCTCTGTCTAAAAGCATCCTGATCAGATGCCGCCCCACGAATCCAAACCCACCAGTGATCATACTATTAGCCATAGACATCACTCCTTTTCCCCAAGACTGAGGTCTTAGGAAACTCTCTTGAAATCACACACTTACCTACCAGCTTCCCTTGAGCTTGTTTCTTAATGTTCTTCTGGCTTCTTACCAAAAGACACCTTAATCTAGCCTTTCGGGAGTGTACGGCAAGCTAGCCACCCGCCGTCGACGGGCAAAGTTACCCCGGTTATATATCTGGCTTCATCAGAGACCAGAAACAAGGCTACATCTGCAATATCATCAGGTCTGGCCATACGCCCGAGCGGAATTTGTTTCCCGATTAGCGTTAGATCAGCGTTGGCCTTCTTGAATGCCTCCTCCACCAAGGGCGTCAAACAAAAACCAGGTGCTATACAATTCACGTTGATGTTGTATGGTGCCCACTCCACTGCCAGGGTTCGTGTCAGTTGGATGACGGCTGCCTTAGCTGGCCCATAGGAAGGCCGCGGGGCAAGTCCTGCCATGGCGGCAACAGAGGCGATGTTGACAATCTTCCCCATCTTATGACTTGTCATCCATTGCCCGACCCGGCGGCAGCATAGATAAGTACCGCGCAGGATAACTCTAATCACTTCATCCCAGTGCTCCACTGATGATTCAACTGTGGGGACTGCCTCGTCAAGAATCCCCGCATTGTTTACTAATATATGGACTCCTCCCAGCTCGTTTACTACCCTGTCAACCATTATACTAGCGTCGTCAGGATTACCCACGTCAGCTTTTATAGCGATAGCCTTTCGCCCAATCTGTCTTATCTCGTCAGCCGTTTTCTCGGCAGATGCTAGGTCCACATCGTTCACAGCTACGTCGGCACCTTCTCTGGCAAAGAGCAAAGCCATTGTTTGGCCAATACCCCTGCCAGCCCCAGTTATTAGCGCCACTTTTCCCTCTAGCCTCATGGCTAACCTCCTTATGTGTAATTTCTGGCCGTCCTACGTAACTGATTCAAGTTTGATGGACTTTCGTTGACGGCTGCGTCTATCACCCCCCAGTATAGCTAATCCAACACGCTCTTTGAAACGCTATTATTGACTGCAATTTAACCTTCGCGCTGTTTCTGCTGGATCTCCAGAATAAACTCAGCGGCTAATCGAGCCGCTGTGCCACATACTTTGCTGCATAAGTCGTAAGCGCCTGCTTTCACAAATTTGTCATACTCGTCTGGGTCAGCAGTATCGAAACAACGCCCCAGCCCCACCTCTCGAATATCAAAACAGCGGACATTCCCTACTTCCTTCTCAAACCTGCGATAGTATTGCCTGCCCAGTGTCATTGCTGCTCGGATATCGTCCATGGTGGCATCCTCAAGCTTACCAGGGAAATAGACCATCCCTATTGCCATTAGACCACCAAGCAACGCACCACACGTATTACGCGTCTGCGCAATCCCCCCCGACAGCGGCAGAATTGCTTTCAAAATCAGATCAGCACTCGCTTTGTCTCCCAGTTCTAAGCATTGCATCAACGCTGCTAGTGCACAGCGTCCACAACCATGAAGTTCTCTCTCACATTTCGATGCCGTCTCCTCAACCTTGTCCAGAAGTTCTTCTCTAGCTAGTTCCTTCGACATACTCAACCTCCTGTTATCATTAACACTTGGCACTGAAAATCACATTGTGCTGCTTCCTTTTCAAAGCAGCACAACGTCTCAGCTACACCTCTAAAAGATACTATTACCCACTCTAATCCTCATCCCACTCAACCAGCTCCAGAGTAATGCCACAGGCCGCCTCAGTATCGAGGTAAGCAAACCCGCCCTTGGTTGTTCCTGGGCCGCTTTGTATGACATTGACTCCTTGCCTGGCTAACTCGCCTACCGTTTTATCGATGTCTTTTACCAAGAAGCCCAGATGATTGATGCCTTCTCCCTTTTTTTCCAGGAACTCCTTCTGGACACACTCTCCACCAAGGGGTTGCACCAATTCAAGCTGTATTGGCCCCAGCGGGGCAAATCTCGCCGTCAATTTGTAGTCAGCGGGCTTCCCCCGCAGCTTCTTATTTCCCATAAAGGGCTTCCCTGGCATCGGTCCCCACGGGCCAATACCTAACGATGATAAATACTGCATACTTCTCTCTATGTCCTTGACTACTGCTCCTATGTGATGAATCTGGGAAAACGTTTTGCTGTCCATCTTACCTCCTTCTGTCTATATTACATTATCAATTATTGTTTTGCATATTGAACCCACCAGTGAAGCTCAGAACTTTATCATCTGGTGAGGCAGCCACATTATTATGTCGGGGAAAGCGATACATATGGCAAGCCCGACTATTATGAATATGACGAACGGAATTATTCCTCGAATGATGTGCCCCGTTTCTATTCCCCACTCTGGCTTTGTTATCCCCTTCAGAAAGAAGATGGCCGGGGCCATAGGCGGAGTCATAAGGGCCATTTGAAGGTTAACGCAGACCATTATGGCAAACCAGAGGGGGTCAAAGCCCAGTTCAGGAACAATGGGCGCCACCAGAGGAACTATGATGAAGACAATGGCTATCCAGTCAACAAGAAACCCTAAGGCGAAGACCACCAACATGATAAGGGCAAAGGCTCCCCATTTGCCGAACGGGGCAGCCATCACCATGTTGGCGATTACTTCACCGCCTCCAAGCCTGAGAAAAACGCCGGTGAACATGGAGGCGCTCCAGCCGATGAGCAAAGCCATGGTGGCAACCCTCACTGTTTCCAGCATGACCGCTTTCAGTGTTTCCCAATTGAGGCGGCGGTAGGCCAGCGCCAGTAGCGTCGCTGCGAATGCACCGCAGGCGGCTGCCTCGGTTGGGGCGGCAATGCCGAAGAAAATAACTCCCAGCACGCTTAGTACCAAGAAGAACGGGGGTACCATTCCAGTTACCAGTATGAATAGCTTTCTCCTTAGAGGCACAGCCCGCTCTTCCGCTGACACTGGAGGCGCTAGACTGGGCTTGAGCCAGGACCGAACAGCAATATAGCTGACGTATAGACCAGAAAGAAGCAAGCCCGGACCAAAGGCTCCCATGAACAGCTTGCCCACTGAGATGGCGGCCATGGGCCCATATATAACCAGCATTATACTGGGCGGGATAAGAATCCCCAGACTCCCTCCAGCACAGACCGAGCCGCAGATTAGCTCCTTGTTGTATCCTCGCTTCAACATGCTGGGGACGCCTATCAGTCCCAGTGTGATTACCGATGCCGCGATTATGCCAACACAAGCCGCCAAAACAGTGCCCACCAATACAGTGGTTATGGCTAGACCTCCTCTAACCTTTCCAAACGATAGGTAAAGGCCTGAGTAGAGCCTCTCCGCAGATCCCGATTTTTCCACCATTGACCCCATAAAAACGAACAGCGGTATGGCTAACAAGATATAGCTGCTCATCATGTCCCACAGGCGTAAGCGGAGCAGAGTAAATACCGGGGGGCCGATGACCACCCAACCGAGAAACATGGCTACGCCGCCAACGACAAAGGGCAACGGATAACCGAGAAGGATGCCGATAAATACCCCGGCGAACATTACCAAGACTACCAGCTCGGGACTCATTTCTACCACGGCTCACTACCTCCCTTCGCCAGCGATATCACATCCTTGAGAAAAATGGCTATCCCCTGCAATAACAGAAGAACAAAACCTATTGTCACCACCAGCTTAATCGGCCACAGCGGCGGATACCATATCGTCTCGCTAGATACCTCCTTAAGAACATAGGCCTGCCAGGTGTCCTGCGCCCATACCTTGGTAAGCATGAAAACCAGGGGGAAGAAGAAAGCAACGGTTAAACATATATCTATTAGCAGTTTTCCCTTTGGTGGCAGCCTGGAGTATATTATGTCAATCCTTACATTGGCGTGGTGGTAATACACGTAGCACATGCCCATGGCTATGATGGCGGTCCCGGTCATGTAGCTCAAGCCATATGACCAGACGGTGGGTGCATTGAAAATGTATCTGGCGGATACATCATAAACGATATTCAGTACCAGTATGATCATCAGAAACCTTACTGTCCTGCCTGACCATTCGCTAATCATGCCTATGCGATTATATAGCTTCTCTATAACCGTCATACCAACCTCTGTTAAGACAACCCTTCGGCAGCCTGCGACCAAAGGTGGCAGGCTGCCGAAACCAGAACCCAGCTAGCCTCAATTCCTAGTCATATATAGTATATTTCGGGAAGATTCCGCCGAGGCTCCTCCAAACGCTGAAGAAAGCATTCTGGCTGTCCCACACCTTAGCGAACATTGCGTCCTCGGCAGCATATTTCTCGCAGAGCGCTTTGCTCTTCGCAGCGATGTCTGCCTGGAAGTCTTCCTCGACATAGAAGAACTCGGTGCCGTAGTCCTCGTACTTTACCATAGCCTCAGCGTCTGCGTACTGCACAATCCCATAGCTGTCAAGCGACAGTAGCATACACTCATGCGTCAGCAGTTCCTGCAGGTCGTCGGGCAGCTCGTCGAAGAACTCCTTATTCACCAGAACGGGCTTGGCATACCCCGGTGACTGGATGCCGGGAAGGCCGACGTACTTGGTTACTTCATGGAAGCCCTGAGACCAGTTGGTGCTGGGAGGACCATACTCAAAGGCATCGATGACACCTCTCTCCACAGCTGCGTAAAGCTCAGCCCCAGGTAGCATTGTGACCGAAGCCCCATATTGCCCCAGCACCTCAGCCCACATACCCATGGTGCGGAACTTCAGACCCTTGAAGTCCTTTGCAGTGGTAAGCGGCTTGTTGGAATGGCAGAAGAGCTCTGCTGCCCCTGCTGAAGCGCCGATTACGTAACACCAGTCTTCGTACACCTCGTTAAATATGTCCAGCCCGCCTCCCTGGTATAGCCAAGTTATGCATTCTAGCGTGCTGGGACCAGCGGGAAGGCCTGAGGCAGTCAGCAAATAAGTGGCCGGCCCGATACGGCCCTCGTCCATGGAAGAAGTGATAGTGGCTATGTCCACGACTCTATCTTTCACGGCGGGGGTACATTCGTTTCGCGGGACTATCTCACCCTCGGGATGGACTGTGATATCGAGCCTGCCTCTCGATGCTTTTCTCACTCTATCAGCAAGGTTCTGCAGAGCGTACCACTGAGATTGTGCTGGTGCGTCAATATCCTGCCAGGTCGCTTTGAACACCTCTTCCTCCGGTGCCGCTGGTGGGGCTTCCTCTTCTTCTTCTGGTGGCGGCGCCTCCTCTTCTTCCGGCGGCGCTGGTGCTGCCTCAGGAGCGCAGCCAACAACGATCAGACCGGCAATAACTGCTACCGTCAACAGCAACATGACTATTCGCTTCTTCATTTGCTTACCTCCCTTCTAGATTTTCGCCTGTTGAGTATTTTTTAACCCTACTTCTTCTTCTTCTATCACCTCCTTTCACATCGTCTGAGTCTGCTTAATTTTGAAAGGCCTCACTTTTGTTCCTTCGCCCCAAAGCTACCTGAATCTATGTGCCCAGACAATAAAACGCCAGGCTCATCTACACTATTGTCAAGGTGCTAACCCTCCAATGGAGCAGTCGAAAATAATGTGAAGTCATGAAGTTTGAGTTTGCTTGGTTCAAAAAAACCTCCGCCATAGTAAGGGCAGCTTAATCATCAGTTTCTGAACAGCCTCACCAACGCAGAACCAGCCAGGCAGCACTCCTTCATCGCCCTACTAGCTTCCCCCAGCTAGCGGAAACCCTACCGCCTTCTCATTACTGAAACCTGATATTCTCCTTACATCCCTCGACATCACTCTGTCTGCTCAGGGATTTGGAGTGTTATTCTCCTCATTTGTGTTACCCTTGCAGTCATGTGATGTTCCTCTATTGACATGAACGATAACATCGCTTTCCTCATTTGTCAATAGCTTGTGCTGGCTGACCACATAGGTAACACTAAGCCATGAATTTTGGCAAGTGCCCTTTCAATATACTCTATGGGAGCAAGATAGCCAAGTGATTGATGTGGACGATTG
>Ga0315533_1002408_pt1 | contig 13075 bp, 11 predicted proteins | sample SalMarSW160130MG_FD_203081 | JGI IMG/M metagenome (GOLD analysis project Ga0315533, IMG submission 203081) | Salt marsh sediment microbial communities from the Plum Island Ecosystem LTER, Massachusetts, United States - Salt Marsh Sediment SW1601-30 ...
AACCACACCATGCAACACATAAGTGCTTATAGAATAGAATAGTTCTGTAAATTTGAAATCTTTTTCAGGGACGACTACTTAACTCGACATTTCGCTGTACGGCTAAAATCAAGTTCGGCTTTAATATTTGCTGCACGGTCCACCATAAGGCAGTGGCAGCGGGGCCATAAACAAGGCCTGGAGTGTCGATTATGATAAGCTCGGCGAGTTTTGATAGCTGCCGGGCACATTGAGTGATTGCAGCAGTTAGCTGCAGCAAATGACCTACCGGCGTGACATCGCCAACGAAGCAGATGCCGCCGGCAGTGAGATTTGAGGAATCGACCTGCGACTTTTCAATAAGTACCCAGCCGACCGTTGTGGGCGGGCCGATGTGAGACTGGCCGATATCGGCGTCAATAATACCGACCGATTGATTCAAAACCAATTGCTTTGTAAGGGAGGATGTGAGTGTGGTTTTGCCGGTGTCGGAGGCGCCGAGAATCAGGCAAATGCCTTTTTTGAAGAGGTCTTCGCTTAAAAGCTGTTTGGCAGTATTGTCGGCCCAATCGAGTGACATTGAAATTTTTCCTGGAAGTTATCTGCTACAGTGGCCCACGGTGACCATATATACGGGTTCGAGGTTTTCCGGCAGAGTCAGGACTTCGCTGACAGAATTATCGTCAAAGGCGCCGACTGTGACGGAGCCGAGGCCTAAAGACTCGGCCTGCAGGTGGATGTTCTGCGCGGCGTGTCCGGCCTCCATATATACATAACGGACGCCACGTTTGCCGTAGTGATTTGTGGTTCTGGAAAATTCAGCGGCGAAGACAAGCGTTACAGGGGCAGCTTCAATAAAATCCTGTCCCCAGGCGGCGGTGGCAAGCTCTGTCCGAAGGTCCTGTGCGGAGATTTTTTCAAGGGCATGTCCGGCAGGAGAATAGTGAAAAAGTCCGTCTGCGGTTACGATTAAAAGCTCCAGAGGATAAGTAGCTCCGGCTGAGGGAGCGGTGCGGTATCGGGTGCCCGGTTGCTGGCCCTGGGCCGACCAGACCAACTGGCCGATTTGCTCAAGTGTTAGTGGCTGGGGTGAAAATTTGCGCCGGGAACGCCGAACGGCGATTGCCTTTTCCAGTGGCATTGAGCCATCCTGATTCGGCTTGGGAAGATTTATGAACTCACTCATTTTTAATACCTGAATCTGCTGGTTTGGTATCTTCCAGAATTTGTGAAATTTCGGTAATTATTATATCACGATTTTGAGTCGTGAGGTTAAATAGTTTAATGTCCGGATGATTTTTTATCTCGGAGATAAGGCCTTTGCCTTTTTTGGCTACGGTTGCTAAAAAGGGTTTGCCAGATGAAAAGAGCAGGCGGATTGCAGTTACGAATTTTTTGGAAAAACATTCCATTTTGCCAATTTCATCGATGATAAATAAATCTGCATCACTACGCTCAATGTCCAAAACTGGCACAACGGATTTTTCAAAGCCAATGACATCTATGCCGTATTTGCCGACTTTGAATGGGCCTTTGATATCGGTATGAGCGAGAATGCCGTCAGGGCCATCGAGTCGGGTCCAGCTAAAACCTTTACGTGTATTTCCTTCGCGGATTTCCTGCGTATAAAAACCAGCGATTCTATTTGGATTGGGATTGGGATTGAGATTGGCAATTATTTTCATAACAGCGGTTGTTTTGCCGCAGCCCGGTGAACCAGTTAACAGGATTTTGGCGAATTTAGATTTCATAAAGGCAAACTATGGCCTTTTGGTTTTGACAAAGGTTTTTATTTTTGCCGGAGAGAAGGTATTTAGTATATCGTTTTTAGTTGCCCAGCCGCGAGCTGCGGTTGCAACGCCGTAGTCTATCAGGCCGAGGCCGCCGGTGCTGTGAGCATCAGTTCCTATGGCCAGCATAACCTGCGATTCGATGGCCATTTTACAGTGGATGTCCTTTAGGTCCAAACGCCAGGGATTTGCGTTTACCTCCAAGGCGGTTTTTGTCTGGGCGGCGTGTTTGATTACGGCGGCCATGTCGATGTCCATAGGCTCACGCTGGCCTATGAGGCGGCCTGTCGGATGAGCGATGCAATTGACATAAGGGTTGTCCATAGCTTTGAGTGTTCGGGTGGTTACCTTTTCACGAGGGCTGGCCAGGCCGGAATGTATCGCGGCTATTACGAAGTCCAGGTCAGCTAATAACTTGTTATCAAAATCCAAAGAGCCATCGGCAAGGATGTCGACCTCGGTTCCGGCGAAGAGTGTAATTCCTTTTAGCTTCTCGTTAAGCTTGCGGATTTGCCTGACTTGTTCAGCTAATTGTTTGGCCGATAGGCCGTTTGCAATTGCCGAAGATTTTGAGTGGTCTGTAATACAGATATATTTATAGCCCATATCTTTTGCGGCCTGTGCAAGTTCGGTTATTGTTGCGTTGCCGTCGGAGGCGTTTGTGTGGGTGTGGAAGTCGCCTTTGATATCATCAAATTCAATCAGTTCGGGCAGGGTGTGGGTCTTTGCCGCCTCGATTTCGCCGCGGTCTTCTCGCAATAATGGATTGATGAAATTCAGGCCGAGCTTTTGATATATTTCTTCCTCGATTTGGCCTGCGATTATTTTGTCTTTTTTGAATAGGCCATATTCGTTTAGCTTTAGCTTTGCCTTTATGGCGATTTCTCTTAGGCGGACGTTGTGCTGTTTCGAGCCGGTAAAGTATTGAGCGGCGGCGCCGAAGCTTTCTTTTGGGACGACTCGAACATCTACGTGGACAGGTACGGTCTCTGTCAGGATAACGGCAGAACCCTTTGTCGGCCCGGCGGCGAGGACCTCCTGGACGAAGCTGGCAGTTGTAAAGGCATCAATAATATTTTTGCCCTTTTTGGCGGCGACGAGGATGTCAACGTCACCGATAGTTTCGGCCCGGCGGCGTAGCGAGCCGGCAAGCTGGATTTTTTCAATTCCGGCAAGACGCTTAAGAAATGCAGTGACGATGTCCGCTGCCTGTGAGGCCTGGTCGAGTCGGATTCTGCCTGTTGATTTTTCGAGAAAAGCGATGCCTCTTGCGATGCCTTCAGCCTTTTTGTCGCCGAAGCCGGGCAGCTTCGCCAAGGAGCCGGAGAAAACAGCTTTTTTCAGCTCGGCAATGGTTTTAACATTCAGATTTTCATAGACTGCCTTTACACCTTTTGGGCCCATGCCGGGTATTGTGAGAAGCTCTAACAATGTTTGCGGGATTTTTTTTAGAAGATCCTGGTGGGCTGTAATTTTGCCGGATTTTACGAACTCTTCAATCTTGGCGATACTTGATTTTCCAATGCCGGGTATTTTTGCCAACTCGCCGGCTGCCAAGAGGTTTTCAACATCAGTTGGCATATCGCCAATGGTTCTTCCAACTTTGCGGTAGGTATTGATGCGGAATCGGTCCTCGCCGAGGATTTCCATAATGTCGGCCATCCGGTCAAAAAGCTCGCTTATAACCGCGTTTTTCATAGACCCGATTATAAACCGGTAGTAATAAAATCAAAGCAAATATTTTTGTATGTATATAGATTGGCTTTACGATTATACAGATTGTGAAAATTTGTTATAATTATCTAAAATTGAATTCGCATAGATAGTATTAAGTGGTGATTAAATTGACGGTTCAGTGTGAATTATGTCCGAAGATGTGTTTGATAGAGCCGGGGCAGAGCGGTGAGTGCCGAGTAAGAATCAATATCGACGGAGTTCTGCGAACAGTCGTTTATGGGTATCCTTGCTCCATGCACGATGACCCGATAGAAAAAAAGCCGCTCTTTCACTTTCTGCCGGGGAGCCGAATCCTTTCCATAGCCACGGCTGGCTGTAACCTGCACTGCCTTAACTGTCAGAACTGGGAAATATCACAGGCCAATCCCGAAGATACGCCTGCGTATCCCTGCCCGCCTGAGAGACTTGTCCAAATTGCGAAAGAAAAAAACTATTCCTCAATTGCATACACGTATACCGACCCCATTGTTTATTACGAATATACCTATGACACCGCCAAGTTAGCCAGAGAAGCGAATATACGCAATGTCCTTGTGACGGCAGGTTATATAAATCCTGAGCCGTGGAGAAAATTACTTGAGGTAGTCGATGCAGCTAATATCGATTTGAAGGGGATAACGGAGGAGTTCTACAGGAAGGTTTGCTCGGCGACGTTAAAGCCGGTGCAGGAAGCGCTGGTTTTGGCCAGGGCGAGCGGGATATTAGTTGAAGTTACAAATCTGATTATTCCGACGTTGAACGATAAAGCGGAGCAGATACGTGAGCTTTGCCGGTGGGTGAAAGTCAATCTTGGCGGTGAGACGCCGTTGCATTTTTCGCGGTTTTTCCCTCAATATAAGATGCGGCATCTTCCACCAACTTCGCTGAAGACACTGGATATTGCTTGTGAGATTGCAATGGAAGAGGGGCTCAGCTATGTTTATATCGGAAATATCCAAAGCGAAGAGGGCGAGAATACGTATTGTCCTGATTGCAAGAGATTACTTATTGAACGCGTCCGCTATGTCATCAGGCAAAATCATATCAAAGATGGCTGCTGCCCGGATTGCGGAAAAGAAATTTATGGAGTGTGGAGATGACACGCAGAAAATTTATTCAAAAAATAACAGTTGCAGGTTTGGCGATTATTGCCGGTCTATGGTGGTTAGTAAGGAAAGCTGCGCCGCGCAGGTTTGTTCGGGCGTTTGGAATGAAAAAATATCCGGGTTCAGTGAAAACTTTACCGAATACATACGACCAAAGTAAATGGAGCGGTTAATATGACAAAGCAATATATACAAAAACATAGAATAAAATGTCAGTTAGGATTAGGTATTATCTTTTTAATTACTTTTGCCATAATTTTCTTTAGAGCACCCGGAGCACCAGCTTCTGTAAAGCTGGAGAAGATAGTTCTGCGTTCAGAACTTGCTGACAGGGGATGGTACCCGTCTGATACCAAGGCACTTAGAAATCAGATTGAGAATTTTTACAAAAAAGCAGAAGTAGAGCCGGTTGAAGATGTGATAGGGTTGATTTTGCCGCATGCGGGATATGTGTATTCCGGCGAGACAGCGGTTTTTGCCCTGAAGGCGAGCGATAAAAGTTATAAGCGGGTTGTTGTAATCGGGCCAAGCCATCAGGTTAATATGGAAGAGATGCTGAGTGTGCCGAGAGTTACGCATTATGAAACGCCGTTAGGGCAGATACCGTTAGATGTGGAATTTATAAATAAACTTTTCAAATTTCCGATGTTTCAAAACGTTCCGCATGCCCATAAATATGAACATAGTGTTCAGATAGAGCTGCCGCTTTTGCAATATCGGCAGTCCGTTCTCCGTAGTAGTTCTACTACGAAGGATGAAAAGGATTTCAAGCTTGTTCCGATAGTGGCCGGCAGCTGCTCGTTAGATACAATCAGAAAGGTAAGTGACATCCTGAAAGGCCTGATTGACCGGGAGACTCTTGTAATAGCAAGCTCTGATTTTACACATTATGGTCCGAACTATGGATATGTGCCTTTTAGCGAAGATATACCTAAGAAATTAAAAAAGCTCGATATGGGGGCGTATGAGTATATAGCCAAGCTGGATAGTAAGGGCTTTTTGGAATATAAGCAAAGGACCGGTGCAACGATATGCGGTTATGTTCCAGTTGCAATATTGATTTCGATGCTGGATAAGACAGCCAAGGCGGAGCTGATTAAATACACGACAAGTGGTGAGCTGACGGGTGATTTTACAAATTCTGTCAGCTATCTTTCTGCTGCTTTTTCCGGTAAGTGGAGTAACTACGCCGAAGTCGAGCAGAAGGCAAACACCTCTGAGCTGAGCGATGAAGATAAGAAGCAACTTTTGGCATTGGCCCGCAAGACGATAGTTTACGCTTTGAAAAACCGGAAAGTTCCGGAGATTGGCGAATTGAATATAAGTGTCAGCGAAGCGATGGAACAACCGCGTGCGGCATTTGTGACTCTTAAAAAGAACCATCAGCTTAGGGGTTGCATAGGTGACATTTTTCCGCAACGGCCTTTGTATCAGTCGATAATAATTAACGCTGTAAACGCCGGTTTTCGCGACAGGCGGTTTGCTCCTTTGAGCGATACGGAAATCAACGATATTACGATTGAAATTTCGGCGCTAACAGCGCCAGAACCGATTGATGGTTATGAGAAGATTAGAATCGGTATAGACGGCGTTGTTTTGAATAAAGATGGGCAATCAGCGGTGTATTTACCTCAGGTTGCGCCGGAGCAGGGCTGGGATTTGGAACAGACGCTCACGCATTTGTCTCTTAAGGCGGGACTGCCGGCCGGTGGCTGGAAGGAGGGTGCGAGCTTTTTGGTTTTTCAGGCAGATGTATTTGGTGAAGAGGAATGAAATATTCACGAAGCTTTCTGATATTCAGCTACGGCCTGTTTACTATTGCGGCGCAGGCCCTTCTTTTTCGTGAGTTTATCACCACCTTCGAAGGCAATGATATAAGTGTAGGGATTTTTTTCGGCTGCTGGTTTTTGTGGGTCGGGGTGGGCGCAATAGTCGTGTATCAAGCCAAGAGCTTTGCGGAGAAGCTGGTTAATAATATAGAGTTTTTATTTTTGTGTTATATTCCGGCCTTTATTTTGCAGCTGATATTGATAATCCAGGGGCGTGAACTTGCCGGCATCGAGTATTATCAGCTTTTACCCGTATGGGCAATTATCCTGTTATCAATTCTGCTAAATGCGCCGGTCAGTATTATCACGGGGATGCTCTTTCCCACTGCCTGCCGGTGGTTTAACCCCATTAGAAATCCCATAACAACTAATAATATGTTCCAAAGAGGTAAAATTTCTAACGGGGTGAAACAGGACCAAGCGCAGCCAGTATCGCGTGTATATATTCTTGAGGCAGCGGGGAGCTTTGTCGGCGGGCTGGGTGTTACCATACTTCTTGGATTTGGTGTAAGGTCAGCGACGATTTTCTTTATACTCGCATTTATTGTTTCATTTTCTTTTCTTTGTGTGCAGCTTGCCAGAGCAAAGAGGTGGGCGTGGGTTTTTGTGCCGGTATGTATTTTGATTTGTTTAGTTACCGGTGTTGATGAGTACCTCTCGCAAGAGCTGCAAATTATCAAGTGGGGAAAGCTGCTTGCCAGAGATGCGCTGAAAGGTTCTTTCCAGACAGCTCAGGCTGAATATCTTTATGGCGTATATCAGGACCAGTGGATTGCTGTTTGCCAGGGCAGTACCTGCGAGACACTGCCGGACCGTGAGTCGGCGGGGATGATTGCTGCTGTCGGGCTGTGTCAAAATCCTGGTGCCGAAAGAGTTTTGGTAATCGGCTCGGGATTGGGATTGTGTTATGAGTTTCTGCGTTTGCAACAAATCAAAGAGGTAACGTGGGCGCATAGCGACAGCGAATACGTGCAGAGCATTGAAAAATTTATACCGGTGAAATTTAGAACCGATGATGAGCGATTACACAAGCTTGGTGGTGACGTTCGCTTATCACTTGCAGAAAAGAAACAGTATTATGACATAGTGATTCTCAATTTGCCGGATGCAACCAGCTCGGTTCTAAACCGTTTTTTTACACTTGAATTCTACCGCCAGGTTAAAAAATCTCTAAGACCCGGAGGTGTGTTGCAGGTTCGTATAGCAGGGGGGACAAATATTATGGGCACCGAGCTGATTAATCTCGGTGCTTCGACAAAACTGACACTTGAAAAGGTTCCGTTCTCACAGCTTGTTCTGACGCCCGGCGAGGATACGTGGTTCATTGTATCTGATAGTGGAAAGCTTAGCGAAGACCCTGCAGTTTGCCGTGACCGTTTTACGTCGATAGAAGGTGCAAGCAGTATATATCCGCCGGATGGGCTGTTTTCAGTTTATTTACCTAATCGCGCCGCTACTGCTTTAGAGGGCTATTCACGTGCGGATTTACCAAAGAGGTTGCTTATAAATCGCGATACCAGACCTTTGACACATCTGTTTAGTTTGTTGCTTACAGCCAAACAGTCCGGGGCACCGGTTACGATACTTGTTAAACACCTGGTGCTGGCAGGTACATTAGTGTTTGTTATTCCCATTTTTGTTTTGATAGCTTTGCGAGTTATCTATGTTTTGAAAAGCACCGGGCAGGGCAGTTATTCGAGCTTTGATAGTGTGTTTTTGGTTTTTTCAGCCGGCTGGATTGGGATTGGCGTTATAATTGTGCTGATGTATCTATATCAGACGCGGTATGGCTCGCTCTATCTGTACATCGGGATTATCTCATCGCTGTTTATGGTTGGTTTGACCGTCGGTGCGGTTTTGATTTCAGCGCTGATAAATCGAGCGTTAAAATCTGAGACATTATTGTTCACAGTAGTACTCATACACGCGTTAATTCTTGCTGTGATTATTTTTTGGCCGGGTGAGCAGTGGACGCATCTGATTTTCGCCATTACATTTATTGTGTGTGGTTTATGTACCGGCTGTTATTTTCCATTAGCGGCCAGGCAGCTCACAGATAACGGCTTTGAGGCAGGACAAGCCGGCAGCAAGCTCGAAACTTCCGACCATCTCGGAGCGGCGGCGGGGGGGATGGTGACATCTCTTGCACTTCTTCCTGTGCTCGGGGCAAAGGTAACGCTATTTATATTTATTCTGCTTATTCTTGCAAATATGCCATTTGTGGCATTGAGGGTATGCTGGCCGGTTAGAGGCCGCTTATTACCTGCTACCGCTTTTAGATTGCGCAGAGTCGGCTATATTTTATTTGGTATTGGGATAACTATTATTCTCTGCTCGAATGTGCTTGTTGAGTCTGCTGCACGCCTAAGGCCTTGCCTGCCTGAATATGCAGCTGGAGCGCTCGCGGGTGAATTGCAAATTCAAAAAGAATCGGGAGTTCTCTTTGATGGTTCTCAGAAAATCAATTATTTTAAGGTCAGCGACGCCGACGATAAACTAACCGGCTATATCTTCAGCACAAAAGAGCTGGCGCCGGAGGTTCGTGGCTATGGCGGAGAAATGAATATCGCTGTTTATGTGGATACCGCCGGTAATCTTATTAACTTCCATATAATAAGCTCGAATGAAACACCTTCCTATCTTGAACTTCTCAGGCAGTGGCGGGAAGGGCTTAACGGAAGACGACTATTTGCGTCTGAACCGTTTGCTGATATTGATGCTGTAAGCGGTGCTACCGTTAGCTGCGAAGCTATTGTTTCGGCACTGCAAATATCCGGCAACAGATTTGCTACGGAGATTCTCGGCGAATCTGTTGAAGGAAAATCGGCGCAGAAGATTGGGTATTCGAAGTACCTGCCGGATATAACCGGGGCGTATTTGATTGGAGCTTTCGTAGTTACGCTGATTGTAATTTACTATGGAGGTTTCTGGAGCAGGTTGTTTGTGCTTGTACTTAATCTTGTAATTGGAGGTGTTTGGTTAAACGCCCAGTACTCAAGCGAACAAATAGCTACATTATTGTCTCTGCAAAGTCCTGCTTTAAGATTGTCCGGAGCGTTTTTGCTGGCTGCTGGGGTTCCGGTTTTGGTGATAATCTTCGGTAACATATATTGCGGTTATATCTGTCCATTCGGAATTGTGCAGGAATTGCTCGGCTATATTTTCCCGGATAGATTCAGACAGCCGGTATCGATAGAGAAGATGCAAAAAGCGAGGTTTATCAAGTATGTTATACTTTTTGTTCTGGTAATTGTATTCTTCGCTTCGAGGGACAGGACAACACTGGCGGCAGAGCCGCTTATCTCGATTTTCAATTTTCAATCGGCGAGCGCTGGTTGGCAGTTGTCAATGATATTGATAGCGGCGGCGGCCTTGACAGGTTCTGTTTTTTATACTCGCTTTTGGTGTCGATATTTATGTCCTGTCGGGGCATATCTATCGCTATTTAATAATATAATAATCCTCAAACGTTACCTTCCGGCCAAGAGATTCGGCAGGTGCGAGTTTGGCCTTACGGCAAAAGACCATCTGGATTGCATATATTGTGACAGGTGTCGTTTTCAGACTAAAGAGCAAAGACCGAAGACCAAAGAGGAAAGTTCTGAGTCTCTCTTATCTCGTTATCTTTTGGTGTTTGTTATTTTAACTGGGATATTTGTATCAGCGGTTTCTGTGAACAGGTTTTTGGAGGTTACCGGTGCCGTGATAGGCCAACCGACTATTTCTGCGGCGGCGGGTGGTCAGCCGAGAGATGTGGATTTACAGCGGATTCGCAGAATGATTGAGCAGAAACGACTTTCCGACCGAGAAGCTGAATACTATGAGAAGGTTGAGTAAAGAGGATTATATCTTTGGTCTGGTGGATAAATAGAGAAGCCATCAATGAAAGAACATTGATGGCTTCAGCATAGTTTGAAGTCCTTAGGTGCTTACTTTTTTTTCTTCGCAGTTTTCTTTTTTGCAGCTTTCTTTTTGGCTTTCTTTTTTGCCATTTCAAGGCCTCCCTGAACTTAAAAAGGGTAACATTAATAAACAGATTTTCTAATCTGCTTTTACACGGTCGTTTTCTTTTTAATACATTTAAAAGTTAAATCTGTTTCGACAGTTTGTAAAGAAGATTTACAGTTATTAATTAAGATTTCTGCTAATCGGTTTCTGTTTGGTTCGGCGCTATTGAATACAGGGATGCTGGTAAATTCGGAAAGTTCTCTTATATGCAGGGGAGAGCTTGAGCATATTCCGGATAAAGCATCAGGTATTAAATTAAAATTTTCCTTTAGAGTTCTTAAACCTCCGATAGCACCAAAAGCATCGTTTGCGCAAAAAATGAGTTTGTAAATCCTTGATACTACTTCTGGGGAACTTAACAGCATTGCAGTTTCACGTTGCATGACACCATCAGCAAGTTCAACCACCCAGAAATTCTTTGGGTTGTTAGCGTACTTTAAATCGAGCTGGTTAAAAATTCCCAGCAGTTGTTCCTTTTCCATCAGATATGTTGACGGGTAACCAAGATATGTGAAATCTGCATAAGGATTGGCGCCAGCATCATTCATATGTAAAATGTCTTTGAGGGATGCGGTCCCGGTGATTTTTGATGCTCTGACCTTATAGCCCATAGACGTTAAGGCCCAGCAGCAGGCAGCGGCAGCCATGCTTTTGCCGGAGTTCATTGATGTACCACAGACTAAAATCATTTTTGACCTTGGCTGTTTTTTAATTTTATTTCTGGGTTTTATCAGCGTGAAATCCTGCGTGTTTAAAATACTACCGGATTCATCACAAACATATCCTAACACTTTTACTTTAGTTGGGTCTTTTATCAGCGAATTTTTCGTTTTAACGATACCGATTACTCCCGAACGGGCGATGAGGTCAACTTCATCGGTCATCTCATCAGGCACCAATCCCTCGTAATAATCCGGGGCATACCTGTTTCCGAAGACAAATATTGCTTTTGTACCGTCGTGTATCATATGTATTCGTCCCGATACGTTTTCCAAGGAGGGGTGCTGTCCGATACGGCTGATTGCTCCATAAACGAGGTCTCCGTGCAGGGGCGGCTTATCAAAAAAACAGTAATATTTGACCTGGCCCGGTTTGATTGTAAATGCAGCACTTGGGAATATGAAGCCTTTGCGTATTTTTTTAATTGTTATTTTGTTCTTCGTCGGTATTGTTAAAATTGCCATTTTGCTCCTCTAAGCCTTGTTCATAATCCGATTTGTCGAATTGTTCCTGTCTTGTAAAAGCTCCTTTTTCCGCAAGACTTGCGCAATTTAGGCAGTATCGTGTCCATGGGATGGCTTCCAATCTGGCTTTTGGGATTTGCTCATTTTTCCCTTCGCAAACACCGTACGTTCCCTGTTCAATGCGTTCGAGCGCATCTTCGATTTCCAAAAGAAGCTTTCTTTCGCTATCTATCAGACACAATGTGTTGTCTATTTCGAAGTTGTCGCTTCCGGCATCGGCCATATGAAACGGCATATTTGACAAATCGGTCCTTGCTCTATGAAGAGTTTCGTCTTCCATAGTGAGCACGTTGATAAGGATTTCATTTCGTTTTTCCAGTAACGATTCCCTGAAGCTTTTTATTTCTGCAGGAGTAAGACCTCCTTTGTTTGTATTTTTCTTTATCACGAACAATCCGAAATTAATAATTTTTTAACTTGTTTAATAATTATTGCTCAAGGAAGGTGCTCAAACTCTTTACAAAGGAACGTCTTAAGGATTTCATGCTTTTTTCAATTTCGTTTTCGGCCATACCAATCATTGCAAACGAGAAGAATCCAAAGACGAATCCTGCCACCGCACATGCCAGTCGGCGAATTTTCAACGGATTTACTCTCGGAGAGACATAACCCGAGACCTGGTTCTCAATCTCCTGCAGGTAACGCAAGTATGGCTCTTCGAGTTCATCAGTGGTGTCTGATTGCAGCTTTACAATTGTCCGTCCCTGGAAGAGCAGGATGAATTCTTCGCCGGAATTGATGAAAAACTCATAGTGAGCATTGAGTAGATGCTCGAGCATATCTTTCAGGTTTTTCGGCTGTTTATCGTAGTCACGTATTTTTTCGATTAGATGGTCGACGGCCTCATCCACCAATGTAACGACAATTTGCTCTTTGTCGTCAAAATGCTGGTATAGAGTTCCTTTGCCGACATCGGCCCTTTCGGTGATTTCTTCTACGGTTACAGCGTCAATGCTTTTTTCACTAAAGATATCCAAAGCAGCTCTTTTGAGTTTCTTTCTCGTTCTTTTAGCCCTTTTTTGTGTTCGAGTCTTTTTAGTTTTTAATACTTTTGTATTCATATAACTGACTAATTAGTCAGTTTCGACCATTCAGTCAATAAAAAATTATATTTTTGGAAGAATTTTTATATTTATTTGAGATGTGAGCAGGATTTGCCTGAGTAAATATTAACTATTTGAAGCTCGATTGAGTTTTTTATGGTTATTTGTTTAGTGACTTTAATTATGCAAGAGGGCTGGTGAATCCGGTGTCGAGTTTTTGTTGGGGGAGGCATACACTTACCGGCGAAGGTAATTTATGAGCCACAGGATAAGTGTCAGAATAATAGAGATGATTAAGCAGCTTGCAACAGGGATATAAATTCTCCAGTTTTTAGAGCCGAACTGCAAATCTCCGGGTAA
>Ga0315533_1002413_pt1 | contig 13064 bp, 15 predicted proteins | sample SalMarSW160130MG_FD_203081 | JGI IMG/M metagenome (GOLD analysis project Ga0315533, IMG submission 203081) | Salt marsh sediment microbial communities from the Plum Island Ecosystem LTER, Massachusetts, United States - Salt Marsh Sediment SW1601-30 ...
CTTAAAGAGAGGGTAGCTGAGCTGGAAAAAGAGCTTATTGCGGGTGCTTTAGAGGAGACACATTGGGTTCAGACCAAAGCAGCCAGACTCTTAGGTATCTCCCGCCGCATCATAAGGTATAAGATGGGAAAATATGGGATAAAGAACAGCTAGATGAAGGATAATAAGACGAGTAGAAGGGCTAAACAGAAACGGATATTATTGGTTGATGATAATAAAAATGTATTAGCAGTACTCTCTGATTTCTTAAGAATTACCGGCTATGCCGTCCGTGAAGCAGAGAATGCTCAAGGAGCTATAGAGGTGGTAAAAGAGGGGCTTGCCGATCTAGCCCTTATTGATCTTAGGATGCCGGGAATGAATGGGATTAATTTAATGCTTTCTCTCAAGAAAACAAATCCTCATATTCCGGTAATTATTTATTCAGGTTACCCTTCTATGGACACTGCCATAGAGGCTTTTAAAAAAGGTGCCGATGATTACATTACTCAGCCATTCAGACTGGATGAATTAAGCATAAAAATTAAGAAAATACTGGATGAGTAGGAGAGAAGAGTACCATTTTGAGCAGAGGTAGGCTGAAAATGCTCCTGATAGGGAATTCTTCTATACCAATAATGAAATAGCAAAGGCCAAAGGTGGCCGAAAAGCGTGAGTGAAAAAAGATGTACAAATTTGACCCAAAGAGGACAAGAAGGATATATCTGTAATCAGTAAGAAAAATTGGTAAGCCTTTTAAATAAGCCATTTAGAGTATTCTAGATGGCTTATTTTATCTCACTAAGACTTGGCAAAGAACTTGCTACTTATAAATGAAGTCTCTAGTAGTTGAGACATAAGTCCTGTGGTGGATGAAGAGAAGATAAAAACATGGGTAAACCCGAGAAAGAGAGATATGAGCTAAGGCCAAAAACATTGGTATTTTGCGGAAATTCAAGGTTGCCTGAAAATGTAACTGCAAAGCATGTTTTTGGATATCTCTCTATTGAATTAGAGATTGATCCTATAGGCCTCAAGATTGTAGACGTCTCTTGTACATTATTGCCAACGTTGGGTGAGAAAATATTGGTGAATGCATTACTGGGTTATGAAATTGAAGAAGGAGTAAAAAATGCAGTGAATGAAATAGAAAATAGATTTTTCAGTACAACAAAGAGAGCAATCATCGCAGCCATTGAAGATGCTTATAAGAGGTATACAGATTATGTAAGAGAAAAAGAGATCGAGAAATAGTAGTATAAAAATAGAAAACACTAAGTCATTTGTTGTTATGTGAAAGCCTCACATAATGGACGCAAACGATAGCCAGTGTAGAAATTAAGAATAACATAAACCCCAGTTTCACTGGCTATTGAGTCGGTGAGGCTGGGGTTTTTAAAGATTAGGAGGAAAAAAAGAATTTTTCGATCCGAGATTAAGGAGGTGGGAGAGATGTTAGACTGTAAAAGAAGTAGAGAAAGTAAATGGCAGAGAGTTGACAGAGCAATAATATTCCTGGTAGCGGCAGCAATTATAACTTTTGCTGCTTCAGGGGCTGGTGCCCAGGAAAAAACTAGCGGAACCGTTTTGATGTCTGCACAGAAGGTTATTTCTTTAAACGTTAACCAGATGGATCTTCAAGATGTACTGAGACTGATTGCTGAGAAAAAGGGAGACCGAGAAGGAGACCAGGACGGGAGTTCCGTGCTCTTGCTCTGGGTGAGTGGTTTCCATCCAGAGACGCTAATTCGTTTATGATATACGAGTCTCAGCTCAGATTGGGAAAGAGCCTAAGACTCTGCTGAGCTAAAGAGGGATAAGGACTGGAAGGTCATATACATAGAAGAGGAACACCATGTGGGCAAAGAGTGAGAGAAGTGATTGAGGAGCATAAGGAAATGCAACGCTTACTGGAAAAGATGTACCGCGAACGGGGCTTTGACTTCCGCGAGTATAGAGATACCGTCCTGACCCGGCGTTTGGGCCGACGCCTACGCGCCACAGGCGCCGAGACCTATGTGGACTATGCTCGCGTCCTGGATCAGGATCCGGTCGAGTACGAGAGGCTCTTTAAAGACCTTACTATCAATGTTACCAGCTTCTTCCGCGACCAAGAAGCTTTCAAGGCGTTGGAAGAGGCGGTGATGCCTGCACTTATCAACAGGGGTAGCAACAGGTGGGAACGCCTCCGGATATGGAGTGCCGGCTGCGCTACCGGCGAGGAGCCTTACTCCATCGCTATGCTGCTGGAGCACTTGGGCGAGAATATCAGCCGATGGAACGTTACTATCCTGGCCACCGACATTGACGTCAGGGTGCTGCAGCGTGCCCGGGAAGGAGTCTTCACCTGGAAGGAGGTGGAAGGTATCAGGCCAGCGTGGCGGGACAGGTACCTTACTGCTGAAGATGACGGTTTCAGCGTGCGACCGGCCCTCAGGCGGTTGGTCACCTTTCAGAGGCACAATCTGGTCAGTGACCCGCCCTACCCCGACCTGGACCTGCTGGTTTGCCGCAATGTGCTCATCTACTTCACCCCTGCCTTGCAGATGCGGGTACTTAAGGGTTTTCACCAGGGGCTGAAAGAAGGAGGCTTTCTTCTGCTGGGCAAATCCGAGGTGCCTCAGGGGGAGGCAGGGAGGTTGTTTTACTGCATTAATAAGAAGGCGAAGTTATATCAGAAAGGTAAACAATGACCAGGCAATCTGCAATTGGAAATGGCAAATCCACAGTGGAAAAAGTTGTTGTCATCGCTGCCTCGGCCGGGGGCATTGATGCCCTGACGCAGGTACTCTCTCGTCTGCCAGTCCACCTGCCGGTAGCCATACTCATCGTTCAGCACCTGCGGGCTTCCCGCCAGACCCGCCTACCGGAGCAGTTGGCCCGTTACTGCTCTCTACGGGTGTGCCTGGCTCAGGATGGGATGCTCCTGGAGCCGGGAGTGGTCTATGTGGCTGTGCCGGGACAGCACCTCGGTGTCAGGAATGGGTACCTGGTCCTGGACCTGGCAGAACCGGTGAACTATGTTCGTCCCTCTGCGGACGTGCTCTTTGCCTCGGTGGGGCGAGCCTTCGGGTTCAATGTGATCGGAGTTATCCTCTCAGGCACTGGCTGCGACGGTGCCCGCGGTTGCCGGGATATCAAGGCAGAAGGAGGGGTTACCATCGCTCAAGATGAGAAGACTTCCCGCTACTTTGCCATGCCCAGGGCGGCCATCGACACGGGTGCCGTTGATTGCGTATTACCCCTGAGGGAGATTGCGGGTAAGATTGTGAGTTTAGCACAGCAGGAGTGAGGGGGAGATAGGGAGTATAGGCCGCAACGTTGATATTACTTTCTCTTAGTGAGAACTTTTAGGGAGACATAAACTATAATAAAAGGAGGAAAAACCATGCAGAAGATCAAGACGCCACATGATGCGAGGGGACTTTTAAATATGGATACCCGTGCCGTGACCACAAGTGATGCCATGAGCCAGCGGGTGCCCGCTCGCGCTGCCCAAAACATCCGGCGTGGCCACCTCATCCGGGGGATGCGGGACATCGGCCATATTGAGTGGAAACCGTGGGAGCAAGAAGTTGCCATGATGCAGCGGATAGGGGAACAACAGCGTTTCGGTACCGCCAATCGCTTCTATAGTACCCTGGAGCGCATTCAAGCCTTGCTAGAGTCAGTTCATGAAAGCGAGCAGAAACTTCAAGCTAGCAATGAGGAAATGGAGGCTACTAATGAGGAACTTCAGGCTAGCAATGAGGAAATGGAGGCTACCACTGAGGAACTTCAGGCTAGCAACGAGGAAATGGAGGCTACCACTGAGGAGCTAGAACGGTCTAATATGTATCGTCAAACTCTCATGAACTCCATGTTGGATATCCTGATGACTACCGATCCCGAGGGGGTCATTACTGAAGTCAACCGTGCCACAGAGCGTATCAGTGGGTACACGCGTCAGAAGCTCATCGGGCAACCTTTCCGTAAGTTCTTTACTGACCCGGAGCGCGCCCAGGCCGGCATTGATGAGGCACTCACCAAGAATGAAGTGTCTAACTATGAGTTGATGGTAGTCACTAAGGATGGTCGCCAGGTACCCGTTTCTTACAATGCTACCGTGGTGCGTGAGCCCAGTGGCAAGATAACAGGTGTTGTTGGCAGTGCGCGGGACATCGCTGAGCTCAAACAGGCGGAAGAACAGAAGAGACTAACAATGGAGGAGCTGGAACGTTCTAATGTCGAACTGGGACAGTTTGCCTATGTATCCTCCCATGACCTTCAGGAACCGCTCCGCATGGTTTCGAGTTATACGCAACTTCTTGCGGAACGTTACAAGGGTAAACTTGATGCGGACGCCGATGAGTTTATTGCCTATGCCGTGGATGGCGCCAATCGTATGCAGGGAATGATAAATGACCTGTTGGCCTATTCGCGGGTGAGTACAGAGAGCAAGGAGTTCAAACCGACTGACTGCGAGGCTGTCTTTGAGCGCGCCCTGGCTAATCTGGAAGGAGCGATTAAGGAGAGTGGTACCGTGGTGACCCACGATCCCCTGCCCACCGTGATGGGCGAGACCTTGCAGTTTGTTCAGTTGTTTCAGAACTTGATCAGTAACGCCATCAAGTTCCGCAGGGAAGAGGAGACATCGCGTATTCACATCTCGGCCGAGCAAAAGGGAAATGAATGGGTCTTTTCGGTAAGAGATAACGGCATTGGCATCGACCCGGAGTATAAAGAGCGCATCTTCGTTGTCTTCCAACGGCTACATGACAAGGAGAAGTATTCAGGCACCGGCGTCGGTCTGGCCATCTGCAAGAAGATTGTGCAACGCCACGGGGGAAAAATCTGGGTAGAGTCAGAGCCCGGAAGGGGTTCAACGTTTTACTTCACAATTGCAAGGAGAGGAGATGAACAACTATGAATACTGAAGAAACTGGTAGACCTGTGGAGATTTTGTTGGTGGAGGACAACGCGGGCGACATACGCCTGACGCAGGAAGCCTTGAAGGACGCTAAAGTTCGCAACAATATGCACGTGACCCGGGATGGGGTAGAAGCTATGTCTTTCCTGCGCCGAGAAGGCAAGTATGCCACTGCTCCTCACCCGGGCATCATCCTGCTTGACCTGAACCTACCCAGGATGAATGGCCGCGAGGTGTTGGCGGAGATTAAAAAAGACCCCAACCTGAAACACATCCCAGTGGTAGTCCTGACTACCTCAGAGGCCGAACAGGACATCGTCGAGTGCTACGGTCTCCACGTGAACTGCTACATAACCAAGCCGGTTGGCCTGGGACAATTCATGAAGGTAGTGAAATCCATCAAGGATTTCTGGTTTACTATGGTCAAGCTGCCAGAGAACCAATAAAATGAACGATGAACATATCAAAGTTCTGCTAATTGAGGATAATCCGGGAGACGCCCGCTTGATTAGGGAAATGCTGGCCGAGGCAAGGAATGTTTCCTTTGATTTAGAGCATTTCGACCGACTACAGGCAGGGCTGGGGCGCCTGGCTAAAGGAGGGATAGATGTGAGCCTGGTCGATCTTTCGCTGCCGGACAGCCAGGGGCTTGACACGGTGAAGAGGATGCATTCTCATGCACCAGGAGTGCCCATGATAGTGCTAACCGGTCTCGGCGATGAAACGCTTATAACCAAGGTAATGCAAGAGGGGACGCAGGATTATCTGATTAAGGGGCAAGTGGATAGCAATTTGCTGGTGCGCTCCATACGCTATGCCATCGAGCGGCTCGAGCAGCATAAGCAGGCAATGGGGCTTCTGGAAGAGGCAAGGGCGCAGCTTGATAGATATTCTAAAGAACTGGAAAAGAAAGTTGAGGAACGAACTAGAGAGCTTACCATGGTCAATCAAGACCTTGAGAAAGAAGCCGAAGCTCTTGCCGCATCCAAAGCCTATACCGAATCCATCATACAGAACTTTTTAGATACCCTCATCGTGGTTGACGCGGAAGCGAAAATAAAGACCGTGAACCCAGCAACCTGTCATCTATTAGGTTACACAGAAGAAAAACTCATTGGGCAGCCCATAAGTATTATTTTTGCAGAAGAAGAAGAAGAAGAAGCTAAGAGGGTGTTCCAATTTTTGCGTGACCCCGAAAATAAAGAAGCCCCTCGCCCCCAAGATACCATTCGTAATCGTGAACTCACCTATAAAGCCAGAGATGGACGACTCACTCCAATGTCATTTAATGCCAGTGTGCTAACAGATGAAGCAGGCAATATTACGGGCGTGGTGGCGGGAGCAAAGGATATCACAGAAATAAAGCAGGCCGAGGAAGCGCGACGAAAAACTGAAGAGCACTTTAGGAAGGTTATCGAAAATATTTTCAAATTTGTGCCAGAAGGTCTATTAGTTTTTACAGATAAATTAAACTTATTTAAAGAAAATAAAGCTTTTGAGGACATTGTTAAAAAATATTCAGTTAAGCTAAACTATACAGAACAAGAACTCAAGAAAATAATTATTGAACAGGTAAAAAACAGAATAATTAACGAAAATAACAAAAAAATCAGGATTTCTAAAAAACAATTATAGTGAGTTACCAAAAGCTAATAGTCTTGGAGAATAATCATGGAAAAGGATAATATAGAAGAACTTATTCTGCAGCCTGACTTAGCAAGAGTATTTTTTGCAGAAGAAGAAGAAGAAGAAGCCAGTATTGTCGTATCACTTAAGGATATCACCGAGCGTACAAAAATTGAGCAGATGAAGAACGAGTTTATCGCCAGTGTTTCCCATGAATTGAAAACCCCGCTTACTATTATTAAAGAAGCCACAGACCTGGTTGTGGATGAAATCCCGGGTAAGATAGTGGAAGGGCAGAGGGACATTTTAACTACAGCCCAGGAGAATATAGACAGGCTTTCCAACATAATCAATTCTTTACTGGATATTTCCAGAATTGAGTCTGGAAAACTGAAATTGTACACAAAACCTGTAAATATGAGTGAACTCATTAAAAATACCGTATCTGATTTTAAGTATTTAGCAGAGCAGAAAGGAATTTTACTTGATTATAAAGTTACTCAAGATAAAGTGGATATTTCCTGTGATGCGGATAAAATCAGACAGGTTTTAGTAAATCTTATCTTCAATGCCCTTAAATTCACCTCCCAGGATGGCAGGATAAAGGTAATCTGTAACGAGAATGGGAATGAGGTTATAGTTTCTGTTCAAGATACAGGAATAGGGATTTCGGAGGAAAATATTCCCAGGTTATTTGATCGATTCATCCAGTTTGGCAGAGAACCGGGTCCAGGAGAAAAAGGCACCGGTCTGGGACTGGCAATCTCCAAAGGAATAGTGGAGCTACATAAGGGCAGAGTCTGGGTGGAAAGCAAGCTCAACAAAGGCTCAGAATTTTACTTCAGTCTTCCTAAATTGAGTTCTTAGAAAGAAGATGTAGCAGGCAAGATTTCCTAAAGAGAAAGGTAATAGAATGATTTATCCTACTATACTAAGAGAAGAGGAATAAAAATGGCTAAGAAAATACTTGTTGCCGATGATGAGCCCGATCTTGTAAAGATGCTCAGCATGAGATTGAGAGCACATGGTTATGAAGTGATAGCTGCTTTTGATGGACTTCAGGCAGTAAAAGAGGCATACAAGGAAAAGCCTGATTTGATTCTTCTAGATATCAAGATGCCCGCTGGGGATGGCTATACGGTACTTGAAAATCTAAAGAGGTCTGTGCAAATCAGGTCAATTCCGATAATATTTGTCTCTGCTTTGCCACCTTCGGAGGTGGAAGAGAAGGTAGTCCAACTTGGTGCTCAAGGCTTCATCTCCAAGCCCTTTGACTCCAAAGAACTCATCGCCAGAGTCAAGAAAGTTCTGGGCGAATAAAAAAGTAGATAGGGAAGATGGAAGTGAAAAGGGCAGTCATAATTGTAGTGGTTCTAGGGATAGTTCTGGTGATACCGTGGATGCTGGTGTTGGGAATCGCTCCTCTCAAAAAGATGGATAAACAACTGATAGAAAGACCGGTCACTGTACAGGTGAGTTCTGAGGAGACTGCTCTTTCTCTCTCAGATTGGCTGGAAAAGGAGGAGAAAATGGACAAGATGTTTATCTATCACGAAAGTCGGCGGGATCCGTTCCTGCCTGCGGTCAAGAAGAAAGAAGAAGTAAAGAAGAGCCTGCCGATTCAACCTCCCAAATTAGTGCTAAAGGGTATTGCCTGGGATGAAACCGAGCCCCTAGCTTTGATTAATGATCTGGTTGTCAAGGAGGGCGATACTATCCAGGAAGCCAGAATAGTGAAGATAGACTTTGACCAGGTGACCGTCTGGTATGTGTCTAAGAAATTTGTCATTAAACTGATAGAGTGGGAAGGTAAGGAGACAATACGTTAGGCAATAATAAGTAGGAGGTGAGCAATGCTCAAAAAAGAGATTAAAGAATCCATATCCTATCGATATGTCGATGTCATCAAAAAAGAGCTGGTAAGGGAGGAATTGATCACCGAGGATCAATTAAAGGCAGCTATCTCGGTGCAGAGATCTACTCAAGAAGGGATAGGAAAGATCCTGGTGAGATTAGACTTTGTCGGTATGGAGGAGATAATAGATTTTTTGGGACGCCATTTAGGTATCCCCTATGTGGATCTAAAGGGATACCTCATTGATCCCAGGGTAATAGAATTAGTGCCAGAAGAGATGGCTCGTAAGTGCAAGCTAGTTCCTCTATTCAAAATCGAGAATAACTTAACTGCGGCCATGGTAGATCCCTTAAATATTGCCCTCATTGATGCTCTGGCTCACCATACAGGATTGACTATTGAGCCGATGGTTAGCAGCGAAGAGGATATTATTAAGACTATTAACCAATATTATTCTAAAGCCCGTGACTCCGAAGAAGTGTTTGGTAAGAGCAATCATCACGATATTGTCTCTGGAATCGAGGTAAACGAGCAAAAGCTTGAAAGTCTGGCTGCTATCCCTCCTATTATTCGCCTGGTAAATGAGGTAATTCTTGAGGCTGTGCGTGAGCGAGCTAGCGATATTCACCTGGAGCCGGAGGAGAAAAATCTTCCGGTTCGTTTCCGCATTGATGGTGTTTTGCGTGAAGCAAAAATTCTCTCTAAGAAGCTAGAACTAGCCATTGTCTCTCGCATAAAGATTATAGCTAATCTCGATATTGCCGAAAGAAGAATCCCTCAGGACGGAAGCTTTACCGTAACTGTGGAAAATAGACCCATTGACCTGAGGGTGTCCACCTTTCCCACCGCTTTTGGAGAAAAGGTAGTAATGAGGGTTTTAGACAGGGAAAGATTCTTATTAGGATTAGAGCAACTGGGATTTTTGCCCCATACTTTGAAAATATTTAACTCTCTCATAGAAAAGCCCCATGGGATAATCCTGGTCACCGGGCCCACCTCCTCCGGTAAGAGTACCACCCTTTATGCTGTCCTTAACACCATTAAATCAGTGGAAAAGAATATCATCACCATAGAGGATCCAATAGAGTGTACTATGCCTATGGTGAAGCAGTCACAGATTAACCCCAAGGCGGGTTTAACCTTTGCTCGGGGTTTAAGGTCTTTTTTGCGACAGGACCCAGACATCATTATGGTGGGAGAGATAAGGGATTTTGAAACAGCCGAGATTGCCATTCGAGCTAGCCTCACTGGACATCTTGTTTTTAGCACCCTCCATACCAACGATGCTCCGGGAGCCCTGGCCAGACTTATTGATATGGGAGTAGCTCCTTATTTGGTATCTTCAGGCATTATCGGAGTATTGGCTCAGAGGCTGGTTCGACAAATATGCCCCCAATGCAAAGAACCTTACACCGAAAATAGAGAAACGCTGGTCAAATTAGCCTTATCTACTGAGAATGGATTAAAGCTTTACCGGGGAAAGGGTTGTGCTTATTGTGGAGGGACGGGCTATTATGGAAGAGTGGGCATATTTGAATTGTTGACTATGAACAATAAAATCAAGGAGCTGGTGATGAGCCAAACTCCAACCAATATCTTAAAAGAAGCCGCCCGGGAAACAGGGATGAAGACTCTGCGAGAGGATGGATTAGATAAAGCGCTTCAGGGAATTACCACTATCGCTGAAGTAATGCGAGTCACCAGCGATGAATAAGAACAGGGGGTCAAAGCCTCGTACATGTCATTGCGTATAGTTTTCCTCTCCCCCCCGTGGTGGGGAGAGGGATGGGGTGAGGGGGTCATTGCGAGGATGTAGCGGTGCGATTTATCGCACATTGGAAGCTCTTACCGCTTATAGCTTACAGCTTATAGCTGGAAAGGGGAGAGGATTAAGGTGAGGGGGAAGTACGATATACTATATACGACATACAATATACGAAAAAATGAAAGGAGAAGAAAGAATGAAGTTTATTAAAAGAAAAGAGCTAAAGGGAGAAAAGGGATTTACTCTGATGGAGCTGATGGTAGTGATGCTCATTCTAGGGCTCATTGCTGCCTATGGTGTCCCCAGGTATCTTTCCAGTATTCGAACAGCTAAACTGGGACAGGTAATAGCAAACTACGATGCGGTAAGAGCCGAGGTCTCCGCCGGCCTCTATGCTCCAGGTTCAACTAGTGCTTCAGTGGAAACAGCAGTTATTGCCAGCTCTAATGTTGATCTTACCAATCCTTTCGGTGGAGTTGCTGTAGTCGCTAATACCGTTACACCCACTGCCGGACAGATTCAGATTGACGGAGCCACTGCCGGCACGGTAACAGTTACCGCCTATGATGATGCAGATCCAGCAGTAGCAATGACTTATACCACGGACATAGACGATCCCAAGATCTAGTTCAGAAAAGGGGACAGGCTACTTTTTGGGAAGGGTGAGAGGTTAGTTTATGGAAAGAGCGAGTGCGTTGAAGCATTGGGGCAAAGTATATTTTTGGGTTTCGTGGACATCATAAGGAAAAAGAATAAATGAAAAAAGTAGCCTGTCCCCTTTTTCTTTTCAATACGCAATACGAAAAAGGGGCAGCGGCTATTATCCTAGTGATAGTGGTGATAATAGCTCTGCTGACCCTGATAGGAGGGCTGGTTTTGCTAACTACCACCGGCTACAAGAGCTACCATTTTAGCAAAGATCGGGCTCAGGCTCTTTGTCTGGCAGAAGCCGGAATAAGCAGTGCTATCCGGGAAATCAAAGACGATGAAGATAATGATGAGGATGGAGGAGTGGGCTCGATTTCTGAAATCCCTTTAACCTACTCAGACGGTTCTCTGGCAGGGTCCTATCGGGTGGACTGCGTTCCAGGTGATTCCTCTTACACTCTTACCTCCACCGGCATCGTCAACAAGGACAGCACGAACGAGGTCAAGAGGACCGTGGAAATGACCGTGGAAATGACCGTGGAATCCAGAAGTACAGTATTTGATATGGCTGCTTTTGCTGGAAGTGACGCCGGAAATGACACCACGATAGACATAGGCAATGGCGTTACCATAGATAGTTATGATTCTGAAGGAACAGGAAGCAATGGACATATCGGGACAAATTCAATATCTACTTCTCCTAAGGCGGTAACAATCGGTAAGGACAGCGATATTAACGGTAACGTTTATATTGGTCAAGGAGGCGACCCTGTTCTAGCCATATCTGGATATGCAAAGGGGGGTATGGCTCTTAGCCATAATAAAGTGCTTCCTGAAGCTGAATGCACAATTCCCGCTGATTTAATTCATAAAGGAGACCTGGTAGTAGTAGAAGAAGAGGTATTCAGCAATGGGTGGTACGATTCTATAACCGTTGAAAAAAATGGTCATTTAACATTTAATCCTGATGTTACTTTTATTTATGTCGATGGAGATATGTCAATTACGGGGACGAAGAAAAAGGAAACAACTGTTACTATAGCTACGGATATGACTCTTTATGTAGCAGGTAAATTTGAGATTAAGGATGCAGAACTAACTATCCAGGATAATCATAAACTAACTGTGTATACAGGAGGAGAAATCGGATTAGACCCGAAGGACAATAGTTATATAAATAATGTAAGTAAGAATCCTTTAAACCTTGTTATTTATGGTCTTGATACCTGCACTAAGGTAACAGTTAAAAAGCATGAAGGTTTTTATGGAGCCGTATACGCCCCAAAGGCTTTGATAGACATAAAAGATAAAGATGCAACTATATATGGCTCAATTGTAGGAGACACAATCAAAATTGCAGATAATGCATCTATCCACTACGATGAAGCATTAGCTAGCGTAGCTATTCCCGGTAGCTCTGGTGGAGATAGTGATAGCTTGGTCTGCAAGAACTGGAAAGAGCTTTAGGAGACATAGTTTTGCTACCCGGATTCCAGGGAGCTGGTTTGGCGAAGATTAGTCTTGTGCTAGGTACCTGGGAGGGACTAACGGAATAAATGATTATTTTGAGAAAATCAGCAGTTCAAGAGGAAAAAGGCCTAACCTTGGTGGAAGTCATGGTAGCCGTCTTTATCCTGGCCGTGGTTTTGACTCCCATAATTTTCTACTTTGGCAGGAATTTGAATAAGGTAGCTGAGCTGCGGAGTGCCTCTATAGCTCTCAATTTAGCAAAAGAAGGGATGGAGAAGGTTAGAAGCGGCGAATGTCCAGATTCTCCCGACGAGGTTACCATTAATGAAATCACCTGGCAAATCACTTACGAGTGTAGCGATCTCGGTACTTCCTTGATAGAAGTCACAGTAAAGGTTTTTAAAGACCCAGCTCCTGATCCTTTGGCAGAGCTGGTTAGTTTGGTAGAGAATTAACGATGAGCAGATACGAACTTAGTTCTAAATTCTTTAACAGCACGATGAAGAGAAGAGAGTGAGGATGTAGCAAAGATTTTGCGGTTGCAATTTAACTAGCGATCAGATGGCGTGATGGTTCTTTGATAGGTTGGGACAATTTAAAGTCAGCCAAAAGAGGTAAGACAAAAGCTTTCCTTTCTTTTACGGCTCGCTGTTCAAAATGCAGTATGGTAAAACCGAGAATTTGCTTTGTCTTGGGATGAAGCCGTACATAAACTTCGTCATCAACTTCTAAAGAGATAGCTTTTTGGGGGTTACCCAAGGAAATATTGAGCTCATCAGCCTCTTTATTATAGGAGCAGCGTATTACCTTTT
>Ga0315533_1002414_pt1 | contig 13061 bp, 22 predicted proteins | sample SalMarSW160130MG_FD_203081 | JGI IMG/M metagenome (GOLD analysis project Ga0315533, IMG submission 203081) | Salt marsh sediment microbial communities from the Plum Island Ecosystem LTER, Massachusetts, United States - Salt Marsh Sediment SW1601-30 ...
TGCACCCGCCGCCGCAGCCGCCTTCGCGCGCAGCAGCCGCCTGCTCGCTACGCGAATGAAACAGATGTTCTGTGGCTAGCCCAACAGTGGGCCAGAGACGCTCCCTCGAGGGAGCGCGGGGAGATCGCAGTGAGGAGCTCAGCAGGTCGGCCAGGGTCGGCGCAGGAGATCGCACGGCCAGTTCGGAGAGAAGCGTGCAGGTTGCGGGAGGGCCAAGCGGTTGCTGCGGGGGTGCTGCTGGCAGGCTCACTGGGGATCACGGGGGCTGTTTCGAGAGCAGCTGGGTACGGCCTAAATGTGGGGTAGGATGGTCTATGAGTTTTTACTATATGCGCTTGACAATACGTGCGTATTGTGGTATACTATTCACAGGTGTTGGCTCAAGATGGCAATGCTCGCTGAGAGTGTTGCACGTGGTTATACTAGATGGAGGAGTTACGATGGCAAAGATGAAGGTCACTCCAGCGCAGTTTGTGGAGAAACACGCGAGGCGTACCAAGGCAGCCCTCGAGGACATGCGAGCTGGAGTCAGCCGGGTCACTGAAGCCCCCGGCGTGAAAGCGGCTGCCAAAGCCGACAAGATGAAGGCGAACTTGAACGCTGCTCTCGACTCGGGCAAGTGGCAGGCACGGGTAGCATCCGTGTCCGTCGAGGACTGGAGAACCGCGATGCTGGAGAAGGGTGTCGGTCGCGTGCCAGCAGGGATAGATGCGGCAGCGGTAAAAGTCGGTCAGTTTGCAGAGCAGTTGCTGGCCCACGAGTCGGGACTGAAAGACAAGATCGATGGCATGCCAGATCTGACTCTCGAGGACAGCGTGAGTCGGGCGTCTGAGTGGATCCGCGGTATGTCCAAGTTCACGTTTCGGAGGTAGGGATAATGAGGATTCGAGACGCACAGTTGCAGCACAGGTTTCCCGTGGTCGGTGATAACGGTGTGTGGACGTTCAACGTGAACCTGGTCGATCCTGTGACCGAGTTCAAGATCTGGGTGTTCGCCAAAGTGTCTGAACACGATGCATTGGCCGATCAGTGTCTGCCGTACTGTATCGAGGAGATAGCGCTCATCGATGGTAGCGAAGTCATTCAGGCAATGACGGGTCCTGAAGCGATCGCTCTGTACATGTTCAATTATGGGAAAGCTCCTATGCATTGGCATCAGGAGTTGACCGGTATGAGCAACTACTGGTGTATCCCCTTGACGTTCGGTCGTTGGTTGACCGATCCGGAGTACATTTTCAATCCGCGCGCTTTCAGGAATCCGCAGATCAGGATCACTTGGAATTTGAGTGCAGTGACTGCGGTAGGTACTGCTGGTTCGTGGCTGGAGGATGCTCAGGCAGGCGGAGGTCTTAACATCTCTGTCTGGGCAAAGGTGATGGAGGAGGGTGCTACGCCTCGCGGGTATCTGATGAGCAAGGAGCTCAAAGAGTTCGCATCGGCTGCATCGGGTCAGGAGATCACGTACTTGCCGACTGACTTTGACATTCGAAAACTGCTTATCCGGGCGTACAAAAATTGCGGTGACATGACGGACGCTATCACGAATATCAAAATCAGTCAAGACGAAGATAAGTGGATCCCGGTCGACTTGGGGTCTGCGGACTTTATCTTCTTGCACTACGACTGGTTCGATGAGATGGAGTTCAATTTGAAATGCTGCCGTGACGACGTAGAGAATGACGAACATTTTGGCGGTCAGTACTCGCACGGTGTGGCTGTGTCTGCGCAGGCAGGCATTACCACGGCTTTGAGGGGCTGGGCATCTAACTGTTTCACTCTGGACGCTGATACTGATGCCGGGGCCAGTAGCGACAACAACCAGCTCTGGGTGCGGACGTTTACCCGGACGCCGTTCGACACGTACTGCTATCCTTTCGGGGATCAGATGGTACGTGAGGACTGGCTCAAGGTGGCGACTATCGGCAATCTCCGATTGATCTTGACTCAGGGAGCGGCAGGGTACACCGACCAGATCTGGATCCAGCAAGTTCATCCATACTAGGCATCATTGGGGAGTTACCCTGCTCTCTATGTTGCTTCACACTATCCTCGAGGGGGATCGGGTTTTACTCCTTTTTCCGGTCTCCCTCTTTTCGCCTGGAGGTACGATGGAAACAGCTTTCGATCGCGACCCTGTAACCTTCGAGATCACAGACGTATCTACACAGGTTTCTCCTCATCTCATGCCGCCATTAAAACCACGGAGAAAGAATGAGATCTGGGTCTGCGAGTACGTGTCAGTCTGGGTCACGGAGCATACGGAGGATACCACGCCCGACACGTACGTGGTAGAGTTGGGGGTCGATCATCGAGGACACATCACCTGGCTAGACTATACGACGGTGACGAGCGGTAGGTGGGGTCGTATCCTCGACCATCCGATCACGCTACTGTCAGACACGCTCCCTCGATGCAGATTTTACGTTGCCGATGCCGACCTGGTGCTGCACATGAATGCCGTGGGCTACGTTCGCGCGCTGTTCGCGACACCATAGTCTGATGTCAGGGATAACGAATCCCGTCGAGACCTTCTTCAAAGACGGCATCTGGGGTTGGTGCGTCAACCAGTGGAAGCAATTGGTCTGCGACGCTGCTGGGCATTTGCAGATCGACGTCATCACTAGCGGCCTGCCTGCGGGTGGGGCCACGGCTGCCAACCAGGCGACGATGATCACCGCCTTACAATTGGTCGACGACCTGCGCGCAGCACTGAACTCTGTGGCCACAGATGAGCTGGACGTGGTACTCGACGGCCAGAACCTGGACGTCGAGGTCACCCAGACAGCACCGGCAGACCTGACACCCGGCATTGAGGGATGGGATGGGTCAGCCTGGCACAAGCTCCCCATGCTCTGGGGATACAGTGCGCGCTGGGCGGAGATTGAAGGGTTCACGGTGACCGCGGCGGGCACTTACACGTTTACCACAGCTGCTGTTCCTGCTGGATACGTCTACAAGCTCGAGCTGGCTACCATCAGCAACGTCACCGGCGCGAGGGGGGAAGCAATCATCTCGATCTATTATGGGATGGTCATGTGGGCGTGTGCGTATAAGCTCGCTCCCGGCATAAGAGAACCTACTGTGTTCACGGGAGCTATCACCCTCTGTCAGGGTGACCAAGTTCGGATCACGCAGGCAGCCTGTCAGGTCGGCGACGGAATACGGGTGGCAGTCTGGGGCTACAAGATGAGGGTGGCGGAGTGAGATGTATTTCAGATACGATCTGCAACTGTTGCCGACTACCACCCGATCGAATCAAGCCAAAGTTGTCATGCCGGTCGGCCAGGGGATCCTGAACACGTTGGAGATCTCATTCCCTCCAGGCTGCGCTTCGCTGGCCCACGTCTACATCTCGCATTGGGAGCAACAACTGTGGCCCTGGAACACAGACGGGACGTTCGCCTGGGACAATTACACGGTCGTGATCAGGGAGATCGGTTACCCGGTTCTCACGGAACCTTACCGCTTCACGATGTACGGTTGGAACGAGGATGACTTTTATCCGCACAAGATCGTGTGCAGGCTCAAAGTGTCACCACTGCCGTACGGAGGTGGAGGTGGGTGGGGGATGATGCCGGAGTAGTTGGCTGTTAGAACGTTTGACGGTTAGAAGGTGGAAACGAGTACTATGCCACACGGATCACCGGATTTTGGAATACGAGGGACTGCAGAACTCAGGGGGGAGACAGCCTGGATGGATAATTTCTCGACGGGAATGTCTGCCTGGGCTAGGACTCCTGGGGGTGTAGGTGGTTTGATAGAAGCCAGTCCAACACATACCCTGAGTGCCGGATATGCAGCACGGATTTCGGTTGGCACCGGTCTCCCTGGCTATTCGCACATCGAGCACTATATGCAGCGACCAAAGTTAGGCTTTTATGGTCTCGAAGCCAGTTTTACAATCCACGCCAATCACACGTACTTTATGTTCTACTTCTATCATCACGATGGTACTCGTCGGCAACAGTGGATGCTGAATTATTATCCTGGCCTGGCTCAATTGTTCTACGTAGATCACCTGGGTAACGAAGTGGGATTGCTCCCTCTGTTCAATCTCTATCAAGACTGGGATACGTTTCATACGCTGAAACTGGTGGTAGATCCGGGTAAGTTAGAGTACTGTTGGTGTACGCTCGATGACGTCGTATACGATCTCTCGGGAATCGCCAATAGTTCTACTGCATCCGGATTGACACCGCATATGACTATTCATCTCGGATACGTGACGAATCAGGTAAACATAGTACACGCTTACGTAGACGACGTGATCGTGACACAGAAAGAGCTATAAACGTTAGAACGTGTCCATGTTCTAACGTTCCAACGGAGGTCTTCATGCACGAATTCTGGGATCAGTTCAACAAGTCGACGATCATGAGCGGGGTGTTGGCTCTGATCGTGATGACGGCAGTGATCTACCTGGCAGTGACGGGTCAGCCTATCCCCGACGTCCTAGCAGCATCGGCTTCGGTGATCGTCGGCTTCTTCTTCGGTGCCCGTTCTGGCCAGCAGGCAGAGCGGGTGCAGCAGTTGAATCGTAAAGCCTATGCGGAGGAGAACGATGGCAGAGATTAAGTACGTGGTTTTGGACACACGCGAGATCAGTTCGATGACACCGGCTGGCTCTGTACGTAAAGCGTACCGAGTCTGGATCCAGACCAGTAACGGTGCCACGGGCACGGTCGACGTTGCAGCAGATAACTGGAAAGCAGATCGGCTGGCCGTGCTCTTGTCGGCAAAAGCGGATGAACTCGATCTGGCATTCACGTTAGGACAGTAGCGTGGCCACCTGGCACCGGTACGGTTTCATCTCGATCCTGATGTGGTGGTATCACGGTGTGGAGCAGCATATCCGTGACGTTGCCCCCTTCATCTCTTGCGAACGAGAGACAGGATCGCCTCCTCAGTTCTGGCTGGATCACTACTCGTATTACGACTGGCGTGACACTCTGGGTGATGATCTGGTGCCTGGCTGGCGCTGGATCTACTACTGGCAATATGCAGTCAAGTGCGCACTTCGCGACTGGATCGACGAAGTTGGGACAGATGCTCGTGATACGGCTGTGTCGTGGGTACACGGATTTACGGGGTGGGTGTCGTTCGGTTACTCGACGTTTCAGGAGTGGCTGACTGCATTGCGCAACAGGGTTGGAACCTGGTTGCCCTCCTGGGCCGACGATGTGATCGATGGGCTGCTCAAGCTTTACGCGACATTTCCACTGGCGATCCGAAATGCCTGGATCACGTGGGAGGACCAGTGGGAGGGGATCAAACAGTCGGTCAAAGAATGGGTCAACGACGCGTACAGTGACGCCAAGGCAAAGGCTCTATCTGTCTGGTATTGGGTGCAACTGGTTGGCCTAGGAATCGCTACATGGTACGATTCTGTACGCGACTGGGTACTTGGCTTCGTCCAGGATCCGTACGGTACTATCGTCGCCCTGCTCGGTGAAACCTGGAACCGGATCGTCACGTTTGCCCAGGGTGCCCTTGGCTATTACTTTAATCTGTGGGGCGCATACGCGCAGACGATGAGTGAGTTCTGGGCAGATCCGCTTGGATGGCTCTACGATCGAGCAGAGACGTATCTAATAGGAAAGTGGGGATAACGATGGCTGACGCACCTTTGCCACCGGGGACCACGCCTGGTCGGCTCGGAGACAAGATCGAACGTACTATGATGCGGTTTCTTATACGTGTCTACAACTCGACAATAGGGCTACTCAGTCAACGGATCCGGGCTGGACTCGACCGCTGGACTGAGGAGATCGAGACTACCATGGTCGGGTACTATGGTCCGATCCTCGATCAGATCTTGGAATCTCCAGACTTGTCACCTCAGATAAGGCACTTGCTCGAGCGTATCCGTCACCCAACTTCGCAGGCTGGTTGGCTACTGGCCGTCCAGATAGCGGGGATGGCAGCTAGTGGAACGATCAGCGGTGCAGTAAATCCGATTGCGCGCAAAGTTGGCCACTGGGTAGATGCCTGGGCCAGAAGTGCGATCCCCGATCCGAATACGCTGGCTTCTCTTTTATGGCGTGGCGCATTTGGAGACGATACCTACTATCTCTATCTCAGGAATCTGGGGATCCCTCCCGACATGATCGAAACGATGAAAGAGATTGCACGACCCAGACTCGGTGTAGGGGATCTTTATGCGTTTGCACGACGATTCCAAGAGGACTTGGCTATTGCCCGCTCTGAATTGGTCAAACGTGGGTACGATGGCCCGGCAATAGACAAGCTTCAGTCGTTGACTGAATTTATGCCTGGCCCGGCTGACCTGGTGCGGATGGGTGTCCGCGAGGCGTGGCGTGACGACGTAGCTGCCCGATGGGGATACGATGCCGACTTTCCTGGTCAGTTTGCGGTAGAAATGAGACGCCTGGGAGACACGGAAAACTGGGCACAAAAGTTCTGGCGAGCGCACTGGGTGCTGCCCAGCGTGACGATGGGGCTGGAGATGCTCCACAGGCAGGTGATCACAGATGCAGAGTTCGCCGAGCTGCTACGCATCAGCGACATCCCTGCTGGGTGGCGATCCCGTATAGAACAGATTGCATATATACCCTACACCCGTGTCGACACGAGACGGATGTTCAGGTTCGGTGTGCTGGACGAAAGTGAAGTCTATCAGACGTACCTGGATCTCGGCTACGACGCAGAGCACGCCGAGAACATGGCCCTGTTCGCCATTCTGGATGCGACAGAGGAGGAGCGCGCCGTCACCAAGGCGGACATCCTGACCGCGTATCGCCTTGGCCGGTTGTCCAATGCGGATGCCCATTCCGCATTGGTCGACACCGGACTCAACGCCTGGGTGGCCAGTATCCAGCTCGCGAACGTCGATACGAAACGGGCCAACGAGATAGCGACTGAACGAATCGGTTACGTTCGGACGATGTACGTCAATGATTACATCACCCGAGGTAGCGCAGTAGCCCAGTTGGGCGCGGTGGGCATACCCGGTGCTGAGATAGATCGTTACATCGCGGAGTGGAGCGTAGCACGTGAGGCGAAAATAAAACGCCCGACTCGTACTAACCTGGCCAGCTTCTTCAAACGAGACATCATCTCACATCAGGCATATCACGACATGCTGTGGAAGCTCGGCTATCGGGAGCCCTACATAACGTGGTACGTTCAAGAGAGCTTGGCCGAGAAAGCAGAAGGCGCTTCGAAGGAGGCAGAACGGGCACGGAAAGAGCAAGAGGACATCGAGACGCGTACTGTCACGACGGCGTACCAGCGTGACAAGGCTATACTGGCCGTGGAAATGGCCGAGTTGGCCACTGCAATCGCAGAAACGCAGATCGCCATCGGGGCACGTGGAGATCGCTACCAGGCAGATCGTGCCCTGGCCACGGAGGCGATCAGCGTGGATACGCTGCGCCGGACAGCTCAAGTCGACGTGGACAGGATCCAGACTGACATCGATGCGCTGAGTATCGAGATCGGCCAGATGCGTGTCGAGATCGACGCCAGGGAGACAGAGACAGCCCGGATTCGCGAGTCCCTCCTGGAAGCAGCCGAGGGCACACAGATCGCTGCCCTGCAAGCAGAGATCGCCCTTTTACGCGTCGAGATCGAGGGGATCCAGGACCTGATCGCCGGGCAGCGAGCTACCGTCACGGAACATAAAGTCACCATCTCCGAAGCAGACGTACCGCCAGAAGTCGTATCGCTGACCGAGGAGATCGACACGCTGTCGGTCGAGATCGGCGAAGCATACGTCTTGATCGAAGTCCTCCAGACGGATATTGCTCGCTGGATGGAACAAGCGTTTACCACAGAGGAGGTGGAGCCGTTAGACACGATCAGAGCTAACATCCTACACGCCCGACTCCAGATCGAACAGATTCAGGACATCGTTGCCGAGCACAGAGTAGCGATCACGGCAGCAAAAGTCCGGTTGCGAGCACTGGATATACCGCCAGAGATCCAGGCTCTGATCGCTGACATCGATAGCCTGACGATCTCGATCCGGTACGGACAGGTGGCCATCGAGCAGATTCAGACGGCCGTTGTCGAGCACAGGGCCCAGATCGAGCAAGAGGATCGTACAGAACGTGACCGCGAGATCCTGCTGCAGATCGCCCAATTGGAGCGTGAGAATGAGGAGTCTCAGGATGCCATCCGCCTGCTAGAGCGGGACAGAGACGTAGCCAGGGGTGACCTCAGACGCAGGCGCGAGAAACGGAACAGAGACATAGCGAACCTGGAGCGTGTACGCAACGTCGTTCTGGTAGAACGTCAGTACGACGAGGACGTGGCCGAGATGAACCGCAGACTTGGTGAATTACGACTGAACTCGATGGAATTGAAAGAGCAGTTGGCCGGACTGACCGTCGAGTACAGGACAGGGTTGGCTAGCTGAAAGCTGATAGCTGAAAGAGAGGTACTATAATGCCCGATCCCAAGAAAACCTTACAAGAGGCAGTACGCATACAGAAGACCATGGCCAAAGCGATCCGTGACGCAGCGGAGGCAGCACGCATCGAGCGAGAGAAAGCAGCGAAGAAGGTGCGGTAACTCGCTCGTCTATGTCCGGATAAGGTATTGACAACCCCACAAATGTGTGGTATACTCTAAGTACAGTACCGAGAAACGGGTTGGTCTATGAGAATAGAAAAAGGAGGCCCGCTATGGATGAAGCATTTCTGAAGTGTCGAATCGAGCGCGTACGTTGGGGCATGATGTGCTATGCGTTCACTACCCAGAGTGCCCAGTATGAACTCGAGGCGCTGGGAATAGAAGTAAAAGTAGCGCACGATCTGTGTGCCACGTGGTGTCTGGAGCGAGACATTTTGTGGAGGATCGGATGTGACTACAAAGAAGAGAACGGAGAATAGGCAGTGACACGACGGACGGAACAACTCAAGATACAGGGGATCCATACCTGGTTCCTCGAGTACGACGTAGCACCTGAACAAGCTCTCTGGCGGCTGGCTCAGACAGACCTCTCTTACAACCGCGCTCGGGAACTCCTCAACGAGTGGACACGGGAACGTAATGAGCGGAGCAATCACAGCATCGGCAAAGGAGAAGTAGGATGACCAACCAGGACAATGTGTCTCTCGAAACATTCACATCGGTCGAGGGCACCAAAGCAGGCGTGAGAGTCTACTTCAGTTACACAGCACCTAGCGTGGCCATCGCGTATCAGGCCGCCACTTTCTTGTGCGATCACCTGGACAAGCCGTCCACCCAGAACGAGCAAGACGTCGAGCACGTCTGCTCCCTCCACGGCGTTCCGATGACGGAGCACGAGAAGAACGGTGACGTCTGGTACTCGCACAAACTGGACGATGGAACCTGGTGCCGGGGAGGTGCAAAGTGAATGAGAAACAGGAAGAAGAGCTCGTTACGTTCTACACGACGTATCTCGAAGGAGCCATAGACGCACAAGCGTGTTTTAGAGATGCGTTCGGTAGTAACGGGATCCGGACTCTCTTGCAAGAGACAGTCCTGGACATCATACGTGAGACCCGGGCTTACGTCGAATCGGACGAAGAGAAAGGAGCAGCCCATGTACTTAGATAAAATAGAAAAGAGGGCTTTAACGATGGCTGAGGTCATAAGACGGTACGAGCGGTACATCGAGGGACTGATCGATGGAGCAGCAGCAGCACGAGACGATTTTCAGGCCCTAGACATACGCAAGCAGCTAATGGTTTCGCTCTCTGCTCTCACTCTCGAGGCAGGCTCTTTCTTCGATAGGAAGTGTGAAGACAAGGAGGATGCGGAACGTGCGAAAGCTGAGTAAGGAAGGTTCGATCGCAGTAGGATGCTTGATCGGTGTATCCGTCTGCTGCCCACCAGCCGTCCCCTTCTACGTTGTCTATCTGTGGTGGTTCTTTGGCAGACCCGATCACCCCTTTTATGTGGAGGATTGAGACGACACGAGGGGAGACCCTGGCCAACGTGCGCGGGGATCCCCTCTCTCGAAAGGAGACTGAACGATGGATCGGATTATGATAGACGTATTTCTCACAGGTAAGCGCAAGATCTCGGTCGTCGTCGTGCGGCGTCGGAGCGGACCCCCTCGGCAGTCCTCGAAATGTTACCAGGTCTCCCCCGCCAGCGTCAAGCGACTGGCAGCACTGGCCAGACACGACGCATCGGCCAAGCGCGGCAGAGTCGTCCCGTTCTTCAACGGTTGGAGTTGGACCACCTGGCTGCGAAGGGCGCTCTGATGGGTAAAACCAAGCACGACCTGTTGAAGAGAGAAGCAGCCCAGGCCTTAAACGATCTGGATCGGGCCGGGGGTAACGTGTATACCCTGTATACCGCATTTGCCCCCGTCCATCCTGAGTACGCCGAGTACTTGAAATTGATCGCCGAAAACCTCCAAGTTTCCTGCGATATGATTTTACGCTTTTGGGATCACGCCTGGGGTCCTTACCCCACCCACTTTGACGGGTACAGGCGATAAATCGATGGCTCAACCACGATGGACGAAGAGCATGCGCACGGCCTGGGGCTACGTGTTCGAGTCCATCGTCGACGAGCTGTCCGGTGCAGAGTCGCTGCTGCAGTATCGAGCGGGCGGCGGCTCTGTCCGCACACAGGACTGGTACTACCTGAGACGAACGGCAGGCGACGTGTACGCCAAGTCCAGATCTGCGGAGGGATGGGAGTCGACCCTCACCCTGCCTGAGTCAGTCTACACAGAGACGAATCTGGACATGGCTATGCCGTACAAGGCTACGGCGGAAGCTACCTACATCGACCCGGTCAGTGGTCTACGTAAACACAGAAGCGTGTCCGTCTTGGATACCGAGTCAAAATCCTTCGAGGAGTGGGAGGAGCACCTCAGGATCACGTACGCCAAGTATGGTGTCGATCTGGCAGCAGAGGGTAGCAGCCTGGGCCGTATTTGGTTCACGAGGACAATGCCATGAATATGACAGTCGAGTTAGAGATCGAGACGAAACCGGACAGTTTCGATGCTGAGGACGACATTAGCAATGCTCTTCAAGATGACGGGCTGCGCAGAGACGTAGAAAGAGCCATCGAGAGAGAAATCGAGGCAATCATGCAGTGGCGAGACGTGCGTGTAACGGCTAGATTAAAATGAGCGTCAAAGTCGGGGCCAAGCAGCACAAGCTCGAGAGAACCAAGAAGATAGTGATGCCGGGGCGAATCGTGTTCGTCGACACGGAGACGATCCCCACAGAGATCGACGAGACGACTATCAAGCAGGTTTTCCGCCTAGGGGTAGCCTGCTACTGGCGCATGCCGAGGGGCAAGCGGAAAGAGATCGTAGAATGGTTCGAGTTTACCACCAAGTCCGCGTTTTGGGACTGGTTACTAGGACACACGACGGTCGAACAGAAACTGTATCTAGTCGCACACAACGCAGCATTCGATCTTCTCGTACTGGACATCTTACACGAGATCCCACCTCGCGGGTGGCTGATGTGGAACCTGTACGAGAAAGGCATGACGTACTTGCTGGACGTCGGTCTACCTACAGAGAAGTTTCAGGATTGGATCGACGACGGGCAGGACGTACTGGAATTCGATGGCACACGGTGGAGAAAGACGATCAAGGTCGTAGACAATGCCAACCTGTACCCAGGCACGATCGAGGCATTGGGTAAGAGTATCGGATCGCCAAAGCTGGCCATGCCTGACCAGACAGACGACGTCCAGGCATGGTTCACCTACTGCCGACAGGACGTAGAGGTAATGCACCAGGCGTGGCGTCGCCGTTTTGAGTTCCTACGAGTGAATGGACTGGGATCGTTCAAGCCGACGGTCGCTAGCCAGTCGTTTGAGGCCTACCGACACAGGTTTTTGCCCTGTCCGATCGATATTCACCGCATCGATGCCGTGCTCCGTCTGGAGCGAGAGACCTACCGGGGAGGGCGAACTGAATGTTTTTTCGTCGGTCGCCCTCCAGCAGACACGGTATATAAGCTGGACATAAACTCCATGTACCCCTATATCATGCGACGGGATACCTATCCCTGCGAGCTCGTGGGGTACAGAGAAGCACCCAGCAGAACGTTCGCCTGGAATCTGTTGAGACGCTACGCCGTCGTAGCAGCCGTGGATATGGTCACTCCAGATCCAATCTTTCCGATCCAGCAGAACGGCAAAAACGTCTACCCAGTCGGTCACCTGAACACAGTCCTGACGACGAATGAGTTCAAGTTAGCTTTCGAGCGGGGCTGGATCCGGGAGATCTACGAACTGGCGTGGTATAGACAGACTGATCTGTTCACAGAGTTTGTCGACTACTTCTATGAGAAGAAAGTGGCATCCAGGCAGGCGGGTGACGATACCGATTACCTGTTTAGCAAGCTGATACTCAACAGCTCCTACGGTAAGTGGGGCCAGAAAGGGCGCACTAACCGAATAATCGGCACCTGCGATCCCGATGAAATGTACGTCGAACATGGGATTGAATGGCCAACCCAGAAATCCTATACGTACACGTATCTCTGTGGTCTGGTAATCGAGTCGCGCGAGGACGGCGAGGCGTTCAATTCGTTTCCAGCTATAGCAGCCCACGTGACAGCCAACGCCCGTCTCTATCTCTGGTCTCTGTTCGAGCAGGCCGGGCGAGAGAACGTCTACTACTGTGACACAGATTCCGTTTTCACGAATCGGGTGGGCAGAGACAGGCTGGCCGATCTCCTAGATCCCGACCGACTGGGATACCTCAAGATCGAGGGAGAAAGCGACGACGTGGTTTTGCACGCTCCAAAAGATTACGAATGGTCAGGTGTGAGAACGTTGAAAGGCGTGCCCAAAGATGCTGCCATAGACGGTACCCACGGTTTCGTGCTCACCTACTGGCCCTCGTTTACCACACATCTGGAGTCGAAGCTCAACGACACGTTCTACAATTACGTCGGTCACCGCCGCCCTAAACGAGTCATCGATTGGGGTATGCCCCTCGACGATGGCTGGATAGTACCGTTCGCCCTCGGCTAGCCGCTGCCCTGCCTCCCGCAACCTGCACGCTTCTCTCCGAACTGGCCGTGCGATCTCCTGCGCCGACCCTGGCCGACCTGCTGAGCTCCTCACTGCGATCTCCCCGCGCT
>Ga0315533_1002415_pt1 | contig 13057 bp, 10 predicted proteins | sample SalMarSW160130MG_FD_203081 | JGI IMG/M metagenome (GOLD analysis project Ga0315533, IMG submission 203081) | Salt marsh sediment microbial communities from the Plum Island Ecosystem LTER, Massachusetts, United States - Salt Marsh Sediment SW1601-30 ...
CGAGGCCGATATGCAAAAAGGTCATATGCGTTTCGAGCCAAATATCAATTTAATTGTCACCAGGGACCGCACCGAATACAAAACGCCCATCGCCGAGGTCAAAAACCTGAACAGCTTCCAGGCGCTGGAGAGAAGTATTGAATTCGAGCGGCGAAGACAGCTTGATGAGTTCCTGGAAACCGGCAGGGTAATGGAAATGGGCAACAAAAGCACCCGCGGCTGGGATGATGGCAGGCAGGTGACGGTGCTGCAGAGAGAGAAGGAAGAGGCACACGATTACAGGTACTTTCCCGAGCCGGACCTTGTGCCGGTTGAATTGAAAGGCGAATGGCTGGAGGGTATCAAGTCTCGATTGTGTGAATTGCCTTTGAAAAGGCAAGTGCGTTTCGTTAATCGATATGGGTTGAGCGATTATGATGCGGGTGTTTTGACGGCAGAGCGCTCAACAGCGGAGTATTTTGAGGATGCGGTTAAAGCCGGCGGCGAGCCCAAACGGCTCTGTAATTTACTCACACAGGTCGGCCTGAAAATGGCGAATGAAAAGGGCTGCAGTGTGGCAGAACTCGGTATAAAGTCCCAGAATCTTGCTGAGTTGGCTAAAATGGTTGAGGCCGGCGACGTTAGCGCTACTGCCGCTACTTCTATATTTGAAAAAATGACAGAAGCTGGCGAAAAACCGCGCGTTATAGCGGAACGGCTTAACCTGCTTCAGAAAAGCGATGCAGGTGAACTTGAGGCAATAGTTGAGCAGGTGCTTGCCGAAAATCCCAAGGCGGTTGAAGATGTCACCGCCGACGGCAAAAAAAGCGAAAAGGCCCGAGGGTTTCTGCTCGGGAAGGTTATGCAAAAAACAAAAGGCGGGGCAAATCCGAAGGTCGTTTCTGAAATACTTGCCAAGAAATTAAGTTGACTTTTCGAGTAGAGTTTACTAAAATTAAAGTATATTATCAGACTGCCTGCAGTAGGACAAAACTCGAAAGACGTGCAGGTCGAACCCATCGTAATTATGGGTACGGAGTGAGCGGTCGATATATGATGTCCCCGAGGCCATCCTGAAAGCAATTGGCGGACCGTGCCGGGCAGGAACGGCCTCGCTGGCTTATCTCTGCATCTTCGCAAAGATAGTAGATAGCGTTATGACGGGACTCGCAGTTGAGTGCCCCATTTGACACTGCCGGCCAGATTGAGAAGCCAGAAATGAAGAAAATCATCGATGTGCAGATAGGCGAAGTCGAGGCGGGCGGGGCAGGGGTAATACTACAATCCAAAGCAATAGGTTCCTGCATCGCAATTGTTGCTTATGATGCCGCAAAAGGTATCGGCGCAATGGCGCACATTATGCTGCCCGGCAGCGCCCCCGCCGACAAGCAGCCCAGCGAAAAAACGAAATATGCCGCCAATGCCATCGACGCTATGGTCGGTCGGATGACCCGGCTGGGTTCAAGAAATGACGATATCGAAGTGGTAATAGTTGGCGGAGGAAACATATTAAATAGAAAAGATGACACCATTTGCAAGGAAAACATCGAGTCGGTAATGGAGCTGCTGACGGCAAGACGGCTTAAGATAAAGGCCAGAGCCGTTGGCGGAACGAGCAGGAGAGGCGTCTCTCTCGACATCGATAGTGGAGTTGTGTTCTATGCCGAAGGCAACGGCAGTGAAATGCAGTTGTGGAGGGCAGAGAAAACCACAAAGTAGGATAACTGTCATCACCGTTTGTTAGGAGGTGGAAAAATGGACGAGCGAACAAATAACTCTCCCGATAACTGTGAGTCAAGTGCCGCCGAGCTTCAGCTCAAGACCGTCAACGAGCAGTTAAAAGCGACCAATCAGCAGTTACGCGCCAGCCAGCAGCAGTTCAGAGCCGCCAATCAGCAACTTGAGGCAAACAACCGGCAGTTTATGGCGGGAGAAAATGATTTGCGTTTTCCGAAGACCTTGCCAACGTCTTGGCCGAGGTCTGCGATTCGCTCGACCAGACCATTGAAAATACAAGGTTGTTGACATTTGACCTTAGCTCTCCCATACTCTATGAACTGGGTTTTGAGGCGGCGGTGGCCGAATGGCTGGTCGAACAAATCCAGCAAAAGTATGGTATTGCAACTGAATTTGAAGACGACGGACAGCATAAGCCCCTCGATGAGGATATTCGCGTCCTTTTGTTCCGCGATGTGCGTGAGCTGCTTATCAATGTTGTTAAACATGCCCACGCGCATAAGGTGAAGGTTACTGTTCGGAAGGTCGGCAGTAACATATATGTCAGTGTTGCGGATGACGGAGTGGGCTTTGATATTGCCGAGGTTTCGTCAATAGCGACCAAGACAGGCGGATTCGGGCTTTTCAGTATTCGAGAGCGGCTGGAGCGGTTAGGAGGCCATCTGGAGGTTGAATCTAAACGCGGTCACGGAACGAAGGTTACGATTACAGCACCGCTTAAAGACGAGAAAGACCAAAGCAGCACATCAGTAAGAATAGCGGAGTGATTAGTTGGCCGGTAAGAGGCGGCTATGAAAACCAAAGACAAAGCGGTCATCTTTCTGGCGATTTTCGGGCTGTTTACCTGTCTAACCGACGGAGCTCAGGCGAGCCATATACGCAGAGTCCTCATCCTGAATTCCTATCACCCAACCTACGAATGGACAGAGACGGTTGTAAACGGTGTTGAATCCACACTGCAGCAGTACGAGGGGAAAGTCGAGATAGATATCGAATATATGGACACGAAGTACTTCCGTGACGAAAAACACTACGAGAATCTTTATGCTCTCTATAAGAACAAAGCTCGCCGTAAGCAGTACGACGTTGTTCTCGCTTCCGACAACTATGCGCTTCTCTTTCTGCTGCGATACCGGGACGAACTCTATCCGAACGTCTCCATTGTCTTCTGCGGGGTCGATCGTTACCACGGCTCCATGCTCGAAAGCCAACCACGTGAGTTCGACATTGACTCCCTGCTTCATGACCAGGACTCTGTGACCGGCGTTATTGAGTCGCTTGACCATGAATCCTCGATCAAAATCGCCCTTAAGCTCCATCCCTCGGCCAAGCGGGTAATCATCGTACATGATGGTATGAGTGACCAGAGGTATTGGCCTGCTCTCTCGAAGGGGCTTGTCCAGAAGTTCAGCGGGCGGGTCGAGTTAGTCGGTCTTTTGCTTACGGAACCCACCTTTGGTGGGCTTCTGGAGGAAATCGGGCGGCTGGATGATGAGTCTATAGTGTACTTTGCTGACACTTTCAGGAATGTAAGGGCGGACCTCTATTTCTCGGAGGACGAGCTGGAGATGTTGCGCCAGCGGTGCACCGCCCCCATATACGTCCTCACGGAGCGATGGTTTGGCTATAATCTCGTAATAGGGGGGAAGATTAACAGCGGTTTTCACCAAGGCCAGGCAGCCGCTAAAATGGTGATGCGCATATTGGATGGAGACAGCGTGCGGAACATCCCGATCCTATGGGAAGGACCCACCAGGTACATGTTTGACTATATTCAGATGAAACGCTTCGGAGTTTCCACCGCAGACCTGCCAGAAGGAAGCATTGTCATTAATGAGCCGAAGTCGTTCTATTACCTCTACAAAAGCCAAATATGGGCGGTAACCGCTACTATTGCCGCCCTTACGGTAATGGTCATAATTCTCTCGGCCAACATCCTCCGCCGGATGGCGGCAGAAAAGAAGCTAAGAGAAGAGAGAGAAAAGGCACAGAAATACCTCGATGTTGCCGCAACCATAATGGTTGTCATCGAACCCGACCAGAAGGTTACGCTTATCAACAAAAAGGGCTGTGAGATTCTGGGATACAGCGAAGAAGAGATTTTGGGCCAAAAGTGGTTTGATAATTTCACCCCCGAAGGCGTCCGTGAACAGATGAGAGCATCATTCCAGCAGTTTATGGCGGGAGAAAAAGAACTGGTCAAACACAATGAGAGGCCGGTCTTAACCAAAAGCAAACAGGAAAGGATTATTGCCTGGCATAATGCGGTCCTTACGGGTGAAGACGGTAATATTGTCAGTCTTCTTGCTTCAGGGGTAGATATTACCGAACGCAAACAGGTAGAGGAGAAGCTGCGGGAGAACGAGGAGCGCTTCCGAGCTTTGACGGAAGGCACAAGTGACTGGATCTGGGAAGTGGACATCAATGGTGTGTACACCTATGTCAGTCCGAGAGTCAAAGAGCTGCTGGGATACGAGCCGGAGGAAATCGTCGGAAAGACGCCGTTCGATTTGATGCCCCCGGAAGAGGCAAAACGTGTCGCTGCTGAGTTCCAGGCGTACGTGGAGTCCCAAAAACCTATCATAAGATTGGAGAATAAGAACTTAGACAAGGAAGGTCGGTTGGTCATTCTGGAAACCAATGGTATGCCGGTCTTCGACAGTAACGGTCAGCTTTGTGGCTACCGGGGCATCGACCGCGACATCACCGAGCGCAAGCGGGCGGAGGAAAAGCTTCGTGACTACCAGAGGCAGCTTAAGTCTCTGGCCTCGGAATTGTCATTGACCGAGGAGCGGGAAAGGCGACGTATCGCCACCGAGTTGCACGACCGAATCAGTCAGTTCCTGGTTATCTCCAAGGTCAAGTTGGAAACATTGTGCGAATCTGCTTCAGGAGAGCTTGCCAAGGCCATCAGCGAGGTCTGCGATTCGCTCGACCAGACTATTCAAGACACAAGGTCATTGACCTCTGACCTTAGCTCTCCTATACTTTATGAGCTGGGCTTTGAGGCCGCTGTGGCCGAGTGGCTCGCCGAGCAAATCCGGCAAAAGCACGGTATTGCAACAGAATTTAGGAGCGATGGACAGCCCAAACCTCTGGACGACGATATCTGTGCACTTTTGTTCCGGAATGTTCGGGAGCTGCTTATCAATGTTGTTAAGCATGCACGCGCCCATAAGGTAAAGGTTTCTGTCCGGAAGGTTAACAACGAGGTCTGCGTTAGTGTCGAAGATGATGGAGTAGGATTCAATCCTGCCGAGGTCGCATCGTTAGCTGCTCGAACAGGCGGATTTGGGCTTTTCAGTATTCGAGAGCGGTTAGAGCAGGTAGGAGGACATCTGCAGATTGAGTCTGCGCCCGGCTGTGGAACGAAGATTACGATTATGGCACCGCTTAAACAGGAAAAGATTAAAAGTGAGGCACGAGAATGAGCGTAAGAATCTTATTAGCTGATGACCACGGAATTATACGGCAGGGTCTGCATTCCCTGCTTGAGAAACAACCTGATATGGAAGTAGTCGCCGAGGCCGAAGATGGCCGAAGGGCCCTTGACCTTGTGCAAGAGCTGTTACCGGACATAGTCATTATGGATGTAACTATGCCAAATCTCAATGGGGTCGATGCCACTCGCCAGATTGTAGACCGGTTCCCTAAGGTCAAGGTAATTGCCCTGTCGATACATTCCAACCGCCGGTTTGTTGCTGATATGCTAAAGGCCGGGGCATCAGGTTACATATTGAAGGAATGTTTGTTCGACGAGCTCGTCCGGGCCATACGCACTGTAACCACTGATAGCATTTATCTTAGCCCGCGAATAACCAGTATTGTCATAGATGATTACGTAAATATTATGCCCGACGACGAGGACTCAATCTCTTCTGTTTTAACGGAAAGAGAGCGCGAGGTGCTTCAACTTTTGGCCGAGGGCAGGTCCACCAAGCAGATAGCTTTGGCGCTGCACGTCAGTACCAAGACCATTGAGGCGAACCGTCGTCAGATAATGGAAAAGCTGGACATCCACAGCGTAGCCGAGCTGACAAAATATGCCGTCCGCGAAGGGCTGACCTCTCTCGAACCATAAGTTTTCTCGATTACAGCGCACCAGTCCATTGGCGTTGTGAATCGGCTTTCCGCTTTGGCAACCTCCAAAAATAGGTTTTTCGAACCCCATATTTAGGAATATCCTACTTACTTTTTCCTCTGATTTAAGGGATAAAACACTTGATAATTATAAGCTTTATGCCACCGTTGTGATGTAGATATTCTCCGGCAGGGGAATAAGGAGATGTTTGGGTTCTGTTGTTGCCAGCGTACCGGTCGCAAAGTGATTGGTCGGCTGGCTCGCCGAGGAGAGTTCGGAGAGGGGATGCACTGCTTTTACGTGCCCGCGTTATCCGGCGTGAGAGGCGTTGGCCTTGTCTTTTGAGACTTTGCTTTCCGTTCCCGTAATCAGCCGTTTTATATTTTGCCTGTGACGCACAATCACCATTAACGGTATTGCAGTTGCAGCGATAAACAACGGCCACAGATTACCGAAGTCCCAGCCGGGCATCAGGATCATCGCCACCACCAAAAAAATAGGAAAACCAATGGATGCGGCGATTGAAGCCAGCGATACATATCGCCACGCCAGAACAACAACCGCCCATATTCCGAAGCTAAGCGCAGCACAAATTGTATAATAAGGCCACAGCCCCAGCGCTACGCCGAAACTGGTTGCTACGCCTTTGCCGCCTTTGAATTTAACATATATCGGGAAGATATGACCCAATACCGCTGCGCATCCGACAGCAAGCACAAAGATAAGCTCAACAGCGATTGGCGGCGAGGATATAATTTTACCGGCAGCCAGCATCGGCACCAGCCCTTTAAGCACATCCAGCAAGAAGCAAAACCCCGCCCATCTCCTGCCCAGTGCGCGGGAGACATTGGTCGCACCGATATTGCCTGAACCGATGCTGCGCAGGTCCTTGCCGTGGGCTCTGGCAATGAGCAGTCCAAAAGGGATTGACCCCAGCAGATATGCGCCAATAATCAAAATCACAAATCTCATTATCATCTCCGTCCTTTGAGTACCGATTCGTAAACAGACCGCAGCTCGTCGGCAACTCTGGTGATGGAAATTTTTCCTTTTATATTATCCGCAGCGATTGCCTCCGATGCCTTTTGGATATTCTCTGCATTTGTGAAGTATCCGATGGCCTCTGCCAGTGCGGGGGTGTTTACCGGCGTATCTATTATTTTGCCGTGCCGATTATCGACAAACAGGTCGGTTGCGCCGTTAAATTTCGTGGTTATCACCGGTTTATTGGCTGCCAACGCCTCAAGGATATATCTGCTCGACGGGTCATAAAAAGTAGGCAGGATGGCAACATCGATTATTGACAGGGCGGTTTGAATACGGCTGATAGGTCCTAAGAAAATGGTTTTCTTGTGGACATTCAGTTTCTTTGCGAATCGCCGGTATTTGTGTATCCTGCCGGCCCCGGCGACAATCAAAAAGCTGGCACGTCCGGCACCCTCGCTCTGTGCCGCAGCGGCCATCGCTTTTATCAAAGGGCTTAGCCCTTTTAATCTGAAATTGTTTGCCACGAACAGGAAAAAGACCGGCTCGTCCGCCTCTTTAAGCCCCAATTGAGCCAGTATTTGAGTCCGCAACTTATCGGCCCTGGCCGTGTCGATTCGTTTATTGACTCTCACGCCGTTAGGTATAACGCTAAGCCGCGCTGTACCGATACCGTAGTGTTGTTTGAATTGCTCAGCGACGTAATGCGAAAGTGCGATGATTAAAGGCCCATCCGGGTTTTTGCACAGATTTCTCTCCGCCCGCAAAAGTATCGTTCTACGAAAATTAGCGAAGGCCGTCGTTCTCTTATAGGATTCTATGAATTTATTCTGGTAGCTGGCGGCGTTGCGCAAAATCGATTCGGCAAAGCTGCCTCCCCGCGGCTGATAAACGTCGGCAAAATCAAAAGGCAGAACGCTGTGGATTATGTCGTAGTGATTTTCTGCAAGATGTTTTTTCAGTGCCTTTGCGAAGGTAAAGTAGCAACTCCGCTTGCCCGGCTGCTGCTGACATAGAACGTGGACGTTTTTGGTGCTTGTTCGGCCCTTTGCGGCGAGTATATCAACCTTGAAGCCGACTGCCCGAAGCGCCCTTGCCAGCTCAAAAACCGAGCGCTCGGCGCCACCCAGAGAAACCGTTGCTCGTTCTATTATAATTGCAATTCTATTTTTCATTACAGGATATAACCCGGGTTCTACCGACCCGCAAAGGGAACAACTCTACCGTGCTTTATATCGTGTCGCGCCATTCGCCTTGTCTTTTTTATGACCTTACTGATAAACACCTTATCTTTGGCGGTCAGCTTACCACTGGCCTTATAGCCAAGGTAAAAACGCAATCGGTCTGTTCTCGAAAAATACCTCGCCGGAGCCGAATAACAAATCTGCGCAATGTCCTTTAGCCGGAATCGCTCGACAAACAACTTTGGCTTGAAGGCCCGTGCCAGGTCTATCAGATAGAACCCGCCGTTAGCGCCGTAGAATATGTGTGAAAAATAAAGGTCTCGATGCCGGTAACCTGTCTCGTGAAATCTCTTCACAAAGCCGGCCAATTGACTGATAAAGTTTCTTCGCAGTTTCAGGTTTTCGGCTGTAGCCAGCTTGTTGAAGCAATCCGGCAGTCTTCGTTCGATGGATTCGGCGTCCGGGATTCCTTCAGTAATTATAAAACTTCTCTTCTCAAAGAGCCAACCCCATTGTTGACCGTAAGCAACGGTCTTCGGCGTATTTATACCTGCTGCAGCGAGTTTTTCTGCCGGCTCGAAGTCGCAGGACCCGCAGCTTCTCCGGCTGTGATGCTGCAGCCAGTTTTTAATTTGAACAAGGATTGGCGGCCGGTCGTAACGCTTCAAAAATAATGTGGCCGGCGGCAATTCTGTCTCAAATTGCAAACGGCTGCGATACCCGGCCAGATTGGCTTTGGCCAACTCCTCACCGGCATTAAAAGAGAAAACGGCATCGATGGATGTTAGCCCTAATTTGGTAAGTGCCTCTTTACAATCGGGGGCAACGAAAAACGATTTTGATGTCTCCACAAATTGTTGTCTGTCTGCGGATGTTGGCTGGCTGGGAGTGTTTTCGAGCAACTTTTTCGCCGCCTCCCAGACAATCTCTACGGTGATTGCCTCCATACAGAGGTGTTGTTTCTTTTTGCATATCGGCCTGCCGCAGGGTGCACAGGCGGCGTCTCCGATTAGTTGAATTTCATTTTCGTAGCCGGTATCCGTCCATACAGGGTCATTCGGCCCGAACAAGCTGACGACCTTACGCCCAAGTGCTATGGCTATGTGCCTCGGCCCGGTGTCGTTGCTCATTACAAGCTCCGCAATGGAAAAAAGCACCTTCAATTCACCGAGGTTTACCGGCCTTTCTGCTAAATTGATAAGTTTGTGTTTGCTCAAGCGGCAAATCTCTTCTGCAATCTTTCTTTCGGCGGGCTGTGGAGACACCGAGATGACGACCGTCGCATTGTAATCGGAAATCAGCCGGTCAGCTATTGTTGAAAACCTCTCAGCAGGCCAGCATTTGCTCGGCCCGAACGCCCCGCCCGGCACAAGGACAACAACCGGCCCTTTGCAATCGACAACTTCCGGCAGTTTGGCCCGTAGCGATTTGTTCTTGTGTGGGTCGATGAGCAGCTCGAGCGTTCTATCATCCGTATCACAGCCAAGCCACGAGGCAATCGCAAGGTAGTAATCAATCATCGGAATGGGCTTGAATCTGCCGTTGCGCAATCTCGGCGGATAGAGCTTGTCGGTAAGAAAAATCCCTCGTCCCTCGCGGGCGTATCCAATCCGAAGCGGTATCCCTGCCAGCAGAACCGCCAGAGCCGATGCAAAGGAATTTTTAAAAAGAATTGCATGCGTGAACTTATGCCTTTTAAGTACTTTTGCAATCGCAAGGGGGTTCTTGCCTTGCTGATGCAACCATACATCGTTAAAGCCACAGGGCGACAGAACTTCGCAGACAGCGGGCCTGGCAAGGAACGATATTCGGCAGGATTCGAAACGCCGGCGTATGGCCCGCAAGGCCGGCGTGCAGAGAACAGCATCGCCCATAGGAGAAGGAAGCCACACTAAAATCTCGCATCTCGTATCCCGCTTCACTATTTTCGGCCCTGCATTATGTAGAAGGTCAGCACCATCAACTGCAGCACCGCAGCAAATCCAAGCGAAATTAAGACCGCATTATGCCGGCTGGTCGGGCTCATCAGAAACCACACGGTTATCAGCAGGCAGAACCACACGGCAACCTGCAGCACGCCCGCTATCAGTCTCATCGTGGAAAACTCGTCGAACATATCGGCCCGCTGCATACCTTTTAGCTGGCTGAGGATACTGTTGAGTAGCTGTTCGGTCCGCTGGCCCTGAAGTTTTTGCCCCGCGTTGTTTGTTTGCGGCTGCGCTGACGCCGGCTTATCCGGTGTGTCGGTTGCCTGTGACTTCGGCTGGGGGTTGGCTGCGACAGCCGGCTGATTTTGAATCTCCGCCTTGCTCGCCGAACGGCGATGTTTTTTTATGATATTCACTGCCTCTTTCATATTTACAGCCCCAAAGTCCGGCTCCAGCCGGCCCTGCTCGGACTGCTTGTAGTGCGAAGGGTCATCTATCAGTATGGTCTTACAGCCGGCCCGCCGACCCGCATCAACGTCCCGACCGCTGTTGCCAATCACCCACGAGCCGACAAGCTCGATATCCATCTCATCGGCTGCCGCCAGCAGCATCCCGGGATTGGGCTTTCGCCAGTCGCTTTCTTTACGGTATTTCATCACCGCTCCGTCAGGATGATAGGGACAATAGTAAATAGCATCTAAGTGTGCCCCCTTTTTCGCTAAAAGCTCTTTTAATCGATTATGAATCTTACCGAGAACCTTCTCGGTAACGATTCCGCGCGCAACAGCCGACTGATTCGAGGCAACAATCAGCTTATAGCCCATAGCGCTAAAAGTGGTAAGCACCTCGGCAACTCCGTCCAGCAGCTTTACCTGGTCGGGGTGATTGATATAGCCGGGGTCTTCAATTATAGTGCCGTCGCGGTCTAAGAATATCGCTTTGTTAGACATCCTGCTTTCGATTTATCTTCGAGTTAACTGTTCACGAAACCCTGTTCTACAAGGTCGCAGATTATATGGTAGGCAAGCTGGTGAATCTCCTGACTGCGTGCGGTTGACTTCTCGTTGACACAGAAACAGATGTCAGCTGTTTTCTCAAGTTTGCTGTCCGCTCGTCCCGTAAAGGCAAGCACCTTGGCGTTTTTTTTCTTCGCCGCCTTGGCTGCGGCAATAACGTTTGCCGATGTGCCGCTGGTCGAGATTGCCCAGAGGATATCGCCTTCTCCAACTAATGCTTCCACCTGTCTGACGAATATATTTTCGTAACCGTAGTCGTTAGAAACGGATGTTATTACCGATGTATCGGTCGTCAGTGCAATCGCTGCCAACCCCTTTCGTTCGCGCTCGAATCTGCCGACAAGCTCGCCGGCTATATGTTGAGCGTCAGCTGCCGAGCCGCCGTTGCCGCAGGTATAGACCCTGCAGCCCTGTCTTAGCGCTCTTGTTATCATCTCGGCGGCGACCGCTATTGTCTCAAGACCGTCTGCCTCGAATTCGCTGACATTCTTCCTGTGCGTCTCTATCGCTCTGGTAATCTGTTGTTTAATTGCCTCGTTCATTGGGATTTTCTTTCCAGCGGCTTTTTCTTTTTGATTGTTGCAGCCAGTGACTTTATCTTCTCGATTATCGTGGTCGAGCTTTTACCCTCAACAAGCGGCGCAAGAACAACTTTGCCGCCGTAAGATTCCACAAATTCCCGTCCGACAACACCCTTATGCTCCCAGTCCTCGCCCTTCACCAACACATCGGGTTTCACTTTTTTAATCAGGTTAAGCGGCTCCGGCTCGTCGAATACGGTGATATAATCGACCGTCTCCATCGCGGCAAGGACGGCGGCCCTGTCGTACTGGTTGTTAATCGGCCGACCCGACCCTTTAATGGTCCCTACCGAGCGGTCGCTGTTTAAGCCGACAACCACTATATCACCCTGTGATTTGCAGAATTTCAGAAACTCGATGTGTCCCCTGTGCACCACGTCGAAACAGCCGTTGGTAAAGACTATGACCGCTTTTTGCCTGCGATGGTAGTTAAATTCCTCAGCCAGAGAGTCAATCGAACGCACCTTGCCGCTTTTGCCCCGATTCTGACTGACGATTTCATTTATGATTTCCTCGATGGTTACCGTCACAGCGCCGAATTTTTCCACCTCAATACCGCCGGTTATGTTGGCCAGCTCCACAGCCGTTTTGTAATCACAGCCGGCGGCTAAAGTTATCGCAAGTGTCGCCAGGACCATATCGCCGGCCCCCGTAACGTCATAGACGCTGCGAGGCCTCGTGGGAACGACTTCGCTTTCTTTATCCGTTTTAAGATATGCACCTTCCTTATCGAGCGTAATTACTATGGCTTCCAGCAGCAATTTTTGGGCGAGCTGCTCTGCTGCTCTGGCAGCATCGTTTACAGTTTTAATCTCAAAGCCAACATTTGCAAAAGTTTCCTGCCGATTTGGTGTAATCAGCGTAGCACGGGCGTATTTTGAGTAATCACTGGTCAAGCAGGGGTCAACGAGGACTTTTTTGTCTGACTTTTTTGCTAATTCTATCATTTTCCTGCAAATATCCAAACGCAGTAAGCCTTTATCATAATCCTGTAAGCAGACGATATCAGCTTGTTGGAGTTTATCTTCGTAAGCTCGCAAAATCTTTTCATATTGTTTACCAGATAATGGCTCTGTAGATTCCTCGTCCATTCTGAACAATTGCTGCTGATGACGATGTTGTGCTAAACCTACCAGCCGTTGCTTGGTTGTTGTCGGCCGGTCGGCTGCCGTAAGCAGCCCGCTTGTATCAGCGCCGATTTCCGTCAGCATTTTTCCAAGTGTTCCGCCGTTCCGGTCCTCCCCGATAACGCCAATGCAAACAGGCACAGCGCCTAAAGCGGCAAGGTTGACGGCCACTCGGCCAGCCCCGCCGCAACTGTGCTCGGTCCTGCGCACCTTCAGCACGGGCACGGGCGCCTCCGGGCTTATCCTTAACGCATCGCCGTAGGTGTAAACATCGAGCATAAAATCGCCCACGACCATAATCTTAGGCGAGCCGAGGTTCGTTACGGTTTTTAACAGCTTCTCGTACATCTTTCTTTATTCATATCTCGATTCACGATTCACGAGATACAATTTTACCTGCTAATGTCTTTTCAATCAACTGCGTTATTTCGTCCTCCCCG
>Ga0315533_1002416_pt1 | contig 13052 bp, 9 predicted proteins | sample SalMarSW160130MG_FD_203081 | JGI IMG/M metagenome (GOLD analysis project Ga0315533, IMG submission 203081) | Salt marsh sediment microbial communities from the Plum Island Ecosystem LTER, Massachusetts, United States - Salt Marsh Sediment SW1601-30 ...
CGCCCAAGTTGTTGAGGAGGGTGGGGCCTCCGCCCTCTTCTTGCATGCCCGTTTCGCTTCGGCAGGTCATGCCGGGTCAGCGGACTGGGATATGCTAAAGCGCATCGTCAGGGAGCGCTCGATCCCCATCATCGGAAACGGCGGCGTTATGAGCGGGCACGATGCGATCGATATGCTGCAAAGAACAAGCGTTGCCGGAGTGATGATCGGGAGGGGAGCTATTGGAAATCCGTGGATATTCGAGGAGGCTCGGTGCCTCTTGACCGGAGAAACCTATAAACCGCCCACCGTGGAAAAACGAAGAGAGACGATCGCTGCACACCTCCATTCTCTCTTCGCGTTGATGGGTGAGGAGAATGCACGTAGGAAGCGGCCACGACCCTTCACCGAACGAGCGACCTGCCACAAGTTCCGCGGTCATCTCGTCAAGTACCTCGCGGGTTTCCCCAAAAAGAGCGCTATCAGGTCACGCTTGATGGGCCTTGAGACGATCGATGCCGTACTCGCAGCAGTGGACGAGATCCTCCTCTCCTCCCATTGAGAGATCGGAGGATTGAATGATTGAGAGATTGAGATGCTAAATCACCTGATCCATGAAACCGTACCACCTCTGAGGCGTTGATTGTGAGTGAAACGCGAGCATGCCTTATTAAGTGGTAGCTTCCCCGCAGATTGATATAATGACCTTAGGTTGATAGCACATGCGAAATGATCTTCCTCACTATCTTGGACACCGAAAACGTCTTCGGGAGAGGTTCCTGAAAGCTGGCTTCGCCGGGTTTGCTAACCATGAAGTTGTAGAGTTGCTCCTGACATTGGCCATTCCGCGGGGGGACGTAAAGGGACCTGCAAAGGAGCTTCTTCAAAGGTTCGAGAACCTCCGTGGAATCCTGGATGCTCCTCTCGATGATCTTCGCGAGACACGTGGAATCGGTGAAGTTGCCCCTATAGCGTTGCGCATCATCCGTGAGGCAGCGACCCTCTATCTTCAGCAGAAAGGAGAGGCGGGACAGCCGATGTCTGATCCACAAGTTCTGTATAAGTTCTGGAGACTGCGCCTGGGAGATCTGCGCAATGAGGTCTTCGAGGTGGCCTATCTCGATACAGCTGCACGCCTACTGAGAGATGGAATAGAGAGGCTGGGAGCGGGGACGGTCGATCGTGCGACCGTTTATCCTCGCAAGGTGATGGAGGCGGCTCTCCGTAGAGGTGCAGCGGCACTTGTCTTTGCGCATAATCATCCAAGCGGTGACGTGACCCCTTCAGAGCAGGACAAGATAATCACGGAAGCCCTTGTCCTTGCAGCGACTACACTCAACATCCAAGTCCTGGACCACCTTATCGTTTCCTCCAACAAGGTGTTCAGCTTCCGCAGGGAGGGACTATTGTGAAGGGCATCGCAGAGTCCATCCTGCAAGAGTTTCCCTCTCTCAACGACCCGCAAAAAGAAGCCATTAGCCATACTCAAGGCCCGGTACTCGTCATCGCTGGTCCTGGATCAGGGAAGACGCTCGTCCTGATTCTTCGTACACTGAACCTGCTCCTACAAAAGCTTGCTGAGCCTTCCGAGATCCTTCTCTGTACATTCACGGAGAAGGCAGCGTTCGAACTACGCGAGCGGCTCTCTCTTACCGCCAAGAAACTCGGTTACGAAGGCGACCTTGCGAGCCTCTTAGTGGGAACGATCCACAGCATCGCCAATGAGTTTCTCCTCCGCTATCGACACTACACACGGCTTGGGAACAACTACGAAGTGCTTGATGATCTCACGCAGCTTCTGTTCATCTACGAGCACTTCGAGGCGATCATCGGGGTGGAGGAAGATGATCACTACCTCACGCATTGGACGACTCGCTGGACCGCAGTCAAAGGGGCAAGGGACTACTTCAACAAGATCACAGAGGAGCTCATCGATCACGAGCAACTGCTCTCATCTGCGGATCCCTTCATAAAGGCGATCGGTAGTGCCTATCTTGCCTATCGCAACCTGCTCTTCGAGACGAACCGCATCGATTTTGCTCACCAGCAAGAACTTTTCCTCGAACTCCTCGATCATCCCGAGGCAGGGCCAGCGATTCGTAACGGCGTTTGCTACGTTATGGTCGATGAGTACCAAGATTCCAACTACATACAGGAGCAGATCTACCTGCGTTTGATGGGGGAAGACGAGAATATCTGCGTCGTTGGGGATGAAGACCAGGCGTTGTACCGGTTCCGTGGGGCCACGGTGCGGAACATCCTGGAGTTTCCGCAACATTTCGCTCACTGCTACATTGCGCCTCCCCTTTCCACCAACTACCGTTCTCATTCCAACATCATCGCTGCGTACAACAAGTTCATGCGCTCGTGGGACTGGAGCAACTCCGAGAATGGATCCCCATTTCGGTTCAACAAGACTATCAAACCCGATCCTGACGGGACTTTTCCAAGCTATTCCGCGGTCTTTGCCATCTGGGGTGAAAACCAAAAGGATGAAGCACGACGGTTCGCGGACCTCGTCGCTTTCCTGAAACGCGAGCGCGTGATCGAGGATGAGAGCCAAGTCGCGCTGCTCTTACAGAGTGTGCGGCAGAGGCATAGCGGACATTATCTGCAAGCCCTGGAAGAGAAGGGGATTCCCGCGTTCTGCCCCCGCGCGCGGACCTATTTCGAGAACGATGAGATCCGCTTGATGGTAGGCAGTTTTGCGATCTTGCTCGGGTACTATGGCGAAGCGCGCGGTGAGCTTGCTGCTCGAAGCCTGCAACGATTAGCCGAATACGTGGACGGATGTATTGAAGAGCTTGCCCGCCGATGTGCAGACCTCCATCCCCTCGCAAAAAGGATCCAGGCGTTCGCGAGTGAGATCGAATCGCTGCAGGAAGGAGAAACCCTTGATCGTCGCCTGGCGGACTACTTCTACCAATTCTTGGCCTGCGAGCCGTTTGCATCGTTTGTCAAGAACGAGAACAGGGCGCGCAACCTCGCGATCTTCTCACAGCTACTCAATGTATTTCAGGCCTACTATCATCATACCGTCATCACCGCGCGGAACCGTCAACCGTTACGCTTCCAGTTCTTCAATAGCTTCCTTCGCCTGCTGTATGAAGGCGGAATCAACGACTACGAGGATCCCAACCACCCATTGCCGAAGGGCTATGTGCAGGTGATGACCATCCATCAGGCGAAAGGGCTTGAGTTCCCAGTGGTCGTGGTCGGTTCGTTGGATAAGTCCCTTCCCTCCTCGAAGCAGATCGACCGCGTGCTTAGCCCGTTCTACTACCGACTGCCGTTTGAGCCGGAGGATCGGATCACGGGGTTCGATCGGATGCGGTTGCATTATGTTGCCTTCTCCAGGGCGCAGAAGATCCTGGCATTGACAACTACAAAGCCTCCCAAGGAGCACTTCAACCCGATCTGGCAGAACCTTCCCCAGTGGCCCTATGTGGAGCAGGATCTTCTAAAGGCGCTATTCTTCAAACTGCGCAAACGGATGACGATCAAGAAGACGTTCAGCTTCACCACTGACGTGAAGGTCTACGAGACCTGCCCGCGGCAGTACCAGTTCTTCCGTGCCTACGAGTTCACACCGGCTCGCATGGCGGAGTACTTCTTCGGTGCGCTGGTCCATCAGACTATCGAAGATATTCACCGACGCGTCCTTTCCGGGAAGGCCTCTTCCATCGATGAGGAACAAATCAGGGACTTCTTCTCCTTTAACTACTGCTCCCTGGTCAACCGCGGTCTGCGCCCGATCGGCCCTAAGCAACGGGAAACGGCGCTTTTGCAGGTCCTCAACTACTACCGCCAGAACAAGGACAGCTTCTCTGAGATCGTAGAGACGGAAGTCGACGTCTCCCTTGAGAAGGAAACCTACATCCTGACGGGAAAGGTTGATTTGCTTCTAGGAGGGGACGGTAGGCTCAAGCTGCTCGACTTCAAGTCTCAGCCGCGCCCCTCTGAGGATACAAAGCGGCTCGACACGTACTACAAACAACTGTGCATCTACGCCCATATCCTGGAGGAGCGCTACGACAAACGCCCCGAACAGTTGATGCTATACTGGACCGGTGAGCCAAGAAGGGAGGACGCGCTCATGGTCTTCCCGTACAGACCTGAGGACGTGGCAAAAGCTGGTGCGCACTTCGATCGTGTGGTGGAAAAGATCCTGACAGAAGACTTCTCGCTTACGAGACAACCAGAGCCGAAGATTTGCCAAGAATGCGATCTACGCGCATACTGCGAGGGAGAAGGCAAGGCTAAGACAAAAAAGGGAATCATTGGGAGGGATGGGTAATATACTGCATTCAGCACGCCTACCAGGGAGAGTAATACAAGGTAATATCGATCTCTATTACTGCTTGCCTATGCTTGGACTTGTACAACGAAGATACCCCGTAGAGGGAGATCATTATGGCTAAGAAAATCCCATCACGCGATGATGTCTTAAGGCTGCTTGATCTGCTCAACGAGCATGTAGCCGACGACTTAGAATCCGAAGTTCTAGAGTTCAAGCCGTGGGAAGATCCCAAGAAGAGCATGGGAATAGCCGTCGAGTATGTCGTCTGTTTCGCCAATGCTTATGGCGGGTTGATCGTCTTTGGCGTAAAGGACCGAACTCTTGGAAGAGAAAAAGCTATCACAGGCTGCCAACGCTACGATTTAAACCAGTGGAAAACGACAATTCACCAGAGCACAAACCCGAAGATTACCGTCGCTATTGAGGAACTAGAGGTTCCTGAAGGAACACTGCTCCTCGTCCGAATACCCAAGAGCCCGCCCGGGAAAGCCTGCGGCACAACAGAGGGTCTGTTTAAGATTCGAGTAAGTAAGAGTTGCATGCCGTTAGGCCCAGAGGAATATCAACGAAGGCAGGTGGCTGCTGGCACTCTGGATTGGAGTGCGCAGTTTGCGGAGGGACTCGATCTGTCCGATTTGGACCGCACAGAGATCGACCGCATTCGTAAATTGATCCAGGCAAATAAGCCTGAGTCAGAGCTGGCCCGCCTCGATGATGAGGCACTCGTTCGCGCTCTGGATATTGTGAAAAACAACCGGGTCACAAACGCTGGAGCCCTGTGTGCTGCGAGTGAGAAGGCTCTCCAAACTTATTTTCCCCAACATGAGGTCATCTACCTCTACCAGGAGACTGACACCGAGATCAAGGCCCGTCTAAACCTGAAACGGCCGATCTTCGCCATCTTGGCCCAATTGACCGAGACGATCAACGCGCGTAATCCGATCCAAACGCTCAAACAAGGCCTGTTTCACATTCAGATTCCAAGTTTTCCTGAACAGGTCTTCCGGGAAGCGATCCTAAACGCCCTCTGTCATCGTAGCTACCTGGAAATCCCCTCGGTTTACGTTCGGCATACACCACGAGAGATGGTTATCTCCAACCCTGGCGGGTTCCCGGAAGGGATCACCCCAGAGAACATCCTGACCGCAGAAGCAAAGCAAAGAAACCGCCTTCTAGCAGAGATCTTTGAGAAGGTGGGCCTTGTCGACCGGGCGGGAACAGGACGTCGTCGGATCTTCATCCCTAGTCTATCCTTCGGTAAGAAGCCGCCGTTCTATGAGGCTGGCGAACACACCGTGAAGTTAACCCTCTTCGATGGCTCCTTCGATGAGAGGATGGCTGCGTTTGTCGCAAACTGGCAGCGGGAAGGCCATGACTTTTCTATTGACGCTCTTCTTTTGCTCTCCTATTTAAAAGCACATTCAGCAATTGATACTAGGACAGCTTCTAGCCTATTGCAGAGATCCCCGCCCCGGGCAAGAGATGTGTTAGATCGTCTCTGCATGGGCCGGGATGCCTTGTTGGATAAGAGAGGGGAGAAACGGGGAGCAACATACTATCTAAGCAAAGAAGTTGCCAAGAGCCTGGTTGGAAAAGCAACCTATACCCGTATCAAGGGAGTTGAACCATATCGTTATCGGGAACTGATACGTAGCTACGTTGAGGACCACGGGAGCATATCCAATGTGGAAGTCAGGAGGCTACTAGGCTTCGGAGATTCACCGTCTGATCAGGTAAAAACATCGCGCTTGTTAAGTGCTTTATGTAAGGATGACGGTTTCCTAAAGCGGGTTAGGAAGGAAGGAAAGCCGCGCTACATTCTTGATGTTAAGAGAAGTGCTTAACATGTTAAGAGCCGCCTCTTAGCAGGACGCGCGGTGGAGGTAAAGGAAAGCTATATGGCAACTGGGAAACAAGTGTAATCAGCTTCTTGGCTACACGTGATTACTCAAGCAGTATGATAAGTGCAACACCAAATTCGTATTACAAAGGTGTCGCGACCGTGAACGGGGGTGGACGTGGCGAAGATTGAAATAAACAAGGTAGAGCTGGTCTGGCCGGGGAAGTACAACGAGGACGGGACACTAAAAGAGGTCCCGCGGGTGAACCTCCCGTTCCAGGTGATCGAAACGGTAAACGAGTCCCGCGCTTCGCGCGAGGCGGCGAAGAAGCCGCAAAACCTGAGTCTGTTCGATGTTTACGAGGGAAAGGAGGGCGATACCTTCGAGGAGGGGTGGAGGAACAAGCTCATCTGGGGCGATAACCTACTTATGATGGGCTCGCTCCTCGAGAAGTTCGCTGGCAAGATCGACCTCATCTACATCGATCCGCCGTTTGCGACGGGAGCGGACTTCCGTTTCACGGCCAGAATCGGAGACGAAGGCAAGCAGGTTGACAAGGACCGATCTGCCATTGAAGAGAAAGCGTACCGAGATACCTGGGGCGGAGGAATTGAGTCATACCTCAGCATGATGCATCCGCGGCTTGTCCTCATGAAGGATCTACTGGCCAGCAATGGCAGCATCTACATCCATCTTGACCGCAATATGTCACAGTCCATCAAGCTTCTTGCTGACGAGGCCTTTGCTGTGGACCACTTCGTAAACGACATTACCTGGAAACGGTCGCACGCACACGGGGACACCGGGCAAGGTGCGAAACATTTCGGCAGGGTAACCGAAAGTATTCTAATCTACAGCGTTGGTGAGTCCCCAATTTGGAATTCCCAGTACATCCCGTATAGCCGGAGCATCATTGATCGCGACTACAAGTACCTTGATGAGGCCACTGGTCAGCGGTATCGCCTCATGCCAGTCGACGGACCTGGCGGTGCTGCAAAAGGAAACCCCTATTACGAGTTCCTCGGTGTAAAGGGCTATTGGCGCTATTCCGAGAAGACTATGCAGGAGCTGAATGAACGAGGGGAGGTTCTACTCTCTTCCACTGGGAAGAGCTTGAGTCGAAAACGGTACCTGAAAGATGCGAAGGGAACGCCGGTAACTGATCTCTGGGATGACGTCAACCGGATTAGTCCAACCTCCTCGGAAAGGCTCGAATATGCCACCCAAAAACCGGAATCACTGATTCAAAGGATCCTTGAGGCCTCTTCTAATCCAGGCGACCTTGTCGCCGACTTCTTCTGCGGCTCCGGGACCACCTGTGCGGTAGCCGAAAAGCTTGGTCGTCGCTGGATCGGCTGCGACCTCTCCCGCTGGGCAATCCACACTACGCGCAAACGGATCCTGGAGATCGAAGGAACAAAGCCATTTGAGGTCCTCAATCTCGGAAAGTACGAGCGCAAGTACTGGATGGGGGCCACTTTTGGGAAGAAAGGCGAAGAGCAGCGCACGATCTATGAGTACATCGCGTTCATCCTCAAGCTATACGGTGCGCAGCCGCTTTCGGGGATGCAACACCTGCACGGGAAGAAGGGCAAGGCGATGGTTCACGTCGGCGCGGTCGATGCCCCGGTGACGATCGACGAGGTGAATGCTGCTATCGAAGAATGCCTGGCAGTGAACCAGTCAGAGCTTCACCTGCTCGGTTGGGAATGGGAGATGGGGATGAACCCGTACATCGTGCAAGAGGCAAAGCGTCGTGGGATTAAACTGTTATTACTGAATATCCCCCGCGAGGTGATGGAACAGCAAGCAGTGGACAAGGGCGACATCCGGTTCTTCGAGCTCGCACACGTCGAGATCGATATTAAGAAGGGTGAGTCGCGCAAGGTAACGGTCGAGCTGACCGACTTCGCCTTCCCTTATGCCGATCTCATCCCCGAGGATGTGCGGGAGAAGATCACCAAGTGGTCGGACTACGTCGACTACTGGGCGATCGACTGGAATTTCCAAAGCGACACGTTCATGCAAGGCTGGGTCGCCTATCGCACCCGCAAGGAACGAAAGCTCCCGCTCACCTCCGATCCTCACACCTACTCAGGGGGTGTAGTAAGTCCCTCTTCGACTACTACATCCCCCGAGAAGCCGGGAACCTACACGATCATGGTCAAGGTGGTCGATATCTTCGGAAACGACACCTCACAAACGTTTAAGGTGACAGTATGAGTGAGTCGATCCCCATCAATCCTAACGTACTTAAATGGGCTAGAGAAACCGCTGGTCTAGTAGTGAATGATGTAGTCGAAAGGATGAAACGCAAACGCGTTACGGCGGAGACTGTCTGGTCCTGGGAGCATGGCGAGAGCAGCCCGTCCTATACCCAACTGGAACGCCTCGCCTACGAAATCTATAAACGGCCGCTGGCACTGTTTTTCTTCCCTGAACCCCCACAGGAGGAAACACCAAAACAATCATTTCGCACCTTGCCTGATTATGAAATCCAACGGCTCCCACCGCGAATACGCTTTCTGATCCGAAAAGCGAGGGTGATGCAGCTCAATCTCGCTGAGCTTTACGACAACGTCAATTCGGCCTCAGAGCAGATTATCCGGGAGCTGTCATTTGAACCGAAAGGTTCATCCGAAGAAATGGCAGCCGTAGTCCGTAGATATCTGGGAATAGACTTGGCCAAGCAAAAGCAATGGAACAACAGCGAGGTGGCTCTTAAGGCCTGGCGGGATGCGTTGGAAGAACATGGGCTTTTCATCTTCAAAGACGCTTTCAGGGTCGAGGCTTTCTCAGGATTTTGTTTGTATGACGAACAATTTCCAATCATATACGTGAACAACAGCAAGCCGGAAAACCGGCAGATTTTCACGCTTTTCCACGAGTTGGCGCATTTATTGTTTCGGACCGGCGGCATTGATACACGACTGGACGACTATTTTGACTACCTGGAGGGAGACAGCCGCTGGATTGAGATTCTTTGCAATCGCTTCACCGGAGAGTTTCTGGTCCCCGAAGACGATTTTGCCCAAAGGATAAAAGGCCTGGTCCTCGAAGACATGTCGATCCAGGACCTTGCCGATACTTATCATGTCAGCCGGGAAGTCATTCTTAGAAAGCTGTTCGACAGGAAATTAGTTGATCAAGCGTATTACGATGAAAAAGTACGGGTTTGGGCCCAAGGCCCCAGAAAAGGTTCAGGCAAAGGTGGCGACTATTACAGGACAAGAGGAGCCTATCTTGGGGAGCGGTATATTGAGCAGACTTTCCGCCGCTATTATCAGAACAGAATCTCTGTCGAACAACTGGCGGATTATCTAGGGGTAAAGGTTAAATATGTATCGGGCATGGAAAACCTGTTGTTCCCCAAAGGGGCAACAGCATGATCTATGTGTTCGACAGCGACACTTTGATTAATCTGTTCAGACACTATTACGCAGATCGTTTCCCGTCGCTCTGGGAAAGCTTTGATGTTCTTGTTTTGAAACAGCGCATCATTTCGGTGCGGGAGGTCAAAAATGAACTTGTAGGATATGGTGACAAATTATCTGTCTGGGTGAAAGATCATAGTAAAATCTTTCTCACTCCAACTACCAATGAGCTGGCTTTTGTCGCCGAGATTTTCAAAGTCCCCCATTTCCAAATGCTAATTAGAAAGAAGGAGCGCCTGCAGGGTAAACCTGTCGCCGATCCTTTCGTAATTGCTAAGGCTCAAGCACTAGAAGGGACACTGGAAGGGGGATGTGTCGTTACACAAGAGGTCAAGAAACCGAATGCAGCAAGGATTCCCAATGTATGTGAGCACTTTGGTATCCCATGTTTAAATCTAGAAACATTCATGGAAAATGAGAAATGGAGATTTTGAGTGAACATTTTCCGGAACGACACCTCACAGGCGGTTACGATAGAGATCTAGGGTATCATATCGGCGGGGCGAAGAGGTGATAGGCGATGGAATTGTTGAATGAGGAAAAAATCTGGTTGGATAGCTTTATCCGTACAATCCGCCAGCGCTTTCCCGAGAAGATCGAGCGGGTCATCGTCTACGGGTCAAAAGCGCGGGGAGACGCCGGACCCGATTCTGATCTGGACGTTCTCGTCGTTTTGAAGGACAACGCTGTTTCGAAGGCCAGCATCCGCCTGCTTGGATATGAGCTGGCACTTGCCGAGGACGTGGTCCCGTCCATCTTGGTCTACACTGTTCAAGAACTCGAACAGAGGAGAAAGAATCGTTCAGTGTTTGTCGAAGCTGTACAACGAGAAGGCGTAGTGGTTTCGTGAGAACAATTCAGATTCGTGCGGAGTGGAAACGGGCATTGAAGGCGCATGGAGCGGCAAAGACCCTGCTTGAGGCAAGTTTCTATGAAGATGCCGTTTCACGAGCCTATTACGCGGTCCTTCATGCGGCCAAGGCTGCCTTGCTGACGCGTGATATCGCCGCTGAGAGCCATGTCGCGGTGAGGCGCCTGTTCGGTAAAGAACTCGTTCAACCGGGAATCTTGGAGAAGGAGTGGGCAATCATCCTCGCCCAAACCCAGGACGAGCGTGCGCTGGCCGACTACGATGTGGAGCTGACCTTCTCGCCGGAGGTTGCAGAGGAGCGCGTGAGGGATGCGCATCGTTTCCTCGAACGGGTCCGCGTGTTACTGAAAGAAGCAGGCCTGGGACGGATAGTCGCGGGAGGGAAAAATGGCTGAAGCCGTCATCGCCTACGATAAAGATCTCCCTGAGATCCCGGATCACAAAGCATCGGACAAGCCCGATCGCTATCTTCGCAAGAAGGAGGGGACTAAGGACGAGTGGGAGATCGTCGAGGGCCGCCGACCGAGCAAGCTCCTTCTTGTGAACAAGCTTCGCGACGCTGTTTCCAGGTGGCGGGATGGTGGTTATCCAGGTGCTTCCCCTGTCACCAAGCGTCTGTTCAACTTCTGGCTCAAGGAGGACCACCTCATTGATGGGCACGTGTGGCGCTTCTATTTCGGACAGCAAGAAGCGATCGAGACCCTGGTCTACCTTGCCGAGATAGAGAAGAACCACGATGCGGTCGATCTTGTCAGAAGCTTCGGAGAGATCTTCTATCCCGAAGGGACGCAGGAACGGTTGCACGGTGCCGACATCACATTTCAAACAACCATGAACGGGACTCGGCAGATCACACGCCATGTCCCGGAAAAGGAGAGCGAGCAGGTTCAGGATCTCCCTGCGGAGGATCTGCGCCGTTACGCGTTCAAGATGGCGACCGGCTCGGGAAAGACCGTGGTCATGGCAATGGCGATCGTCTGGTCGTACTTCCATAAGTTGATGATTGAGAGATCGGACCTTTCCACGAACTTCCTGGTGGTCGCGCCGAACGTCATCGTCTACCAGCGATTAGAAAAGGACTTCGCCTATAACGCCATCTTCTATCACCTTCCGTTAATCCCGCCGGAGTGGAAGTCCCGCTTCACTCTGAAGGTGATCCTCCGCGGGGAGAGCACTGAGCCGGATCCATCCGGAAACTTGTTTCTGACCAACATTCAACAGATCTACACTTCGCGACAGACGGAATGGAGGCCGCTCAACCCGGTCGATGCGATCCTCGGCAAAAAACCGGTGAAGGACCTCTCTAAGCAATCCCGTCCGATGCTCGATCGAATCAAGAGCTGTCGGGATCTGGTCGTCCTGAATGACGAGGCGCATCACGTGCACGATGAGGACTTAGAGTGGCACAAGACCCTGATGAGTCTTCACGAAGCTCTTCCGCATGGTCTAGCGCTCTGGCTCGGCTTCTCAGCAACTCCCAAAGACCAGAACAGCACGCACTTTCCCTGGATCATCGAAGATTATCCCCTTGCCCAAGCGGTGGAGGACCGCATCGTCAAGGCGCCGCTGATCGTGCATCAGGTGAACCGAGAGGATCCCGAAAAGGTCACCGGGGAGAACGTCATCGAGGCCTACGGAGATTGGTTGCTCGCTGCCTTGGCGCGATGGAAGGTCCACCATGATACGTACAAAGACTTCGGACAGAAACCTGTCTTGTTCGTCATGGCAGAGAAGAATAAGTACGCAGACCGGATCGGCGAGTGGCTCGTGGAGACTGAAGAGATCGGGCTCAAGGCCAGCGAGGTCTTGGTTATTCACACCGACAAAGAGGGGAAGATCAACAAGAAGGATCTTGAGAAGGCCCGTAAGGCTGCCCGCGATATCGACCTCCCGAGAAACAGGATCAAGGTCATCGTCAGCGTACTGATGCTGCGTGAGGGCTGGGACGTCAAGAATGTTACGGTCACTTTGGGACTACGCCCGTTCAGCTCCAAGGCGCACATTCTCCCTGAACAGGCAGTAGGAAGAGGACTGCGACTGATGCAGGGGATCGGGCCGGACAGAACGCAGACCCTGGAGGTTATGGGAACGAAGGAATTTGAGAATTTCGTCCGTAAGCTCGAAGTTGAGGGCGTTGGGATCAAGACCGTCACCAAGCCGCCTGCTCCGCCGGTCAAGATCACGCCGGTGATGGAAAGGATCGCCTACGATATTGAACTTCCGCGGACGTGCCCGATCTACACGCGCAATTACAAACGCCTCTCCGATCTCGATCCTCTGAGCCTGGGGCCGATCTACGATCAGGAGGAACTGGATAAACGCATCGGGATCCAGCTTAAGATGGAATTCGCCATCACTGACACCGGAGTTCATCAGGCAAGCATCGCAACCGGCGCTCCTCCGCTAGAACAGGAACTCGTTTCTTCCATCGTGAATAAGACGATGCGCGCCGCAAACCTGACCGGGGTATTTAGCGCGCTCTATCCGATCGTGCAAGAATATCTTCAATACCGCTGTTTCAATCAAGATGTTGACTTAGACTGAAGTTCCCCGTGATTTAGGGTCGAAAATTGCCTGTTACCCCCGTTAAGGTCAAGGTTTGCTTTTGTTGGCTTAGTGGTGATATG